>JGI26054J46599_1000188_pt1 | contig 17492 bp, 21 predicted proteins | sample HigsolmetaGSP16D_FD_46599 | JGI IMG/M metagenome (IMG submission 46599) | reverse complement strand
GAGCCCTTCTTCGCGGGCCAGCCGACGCGTCATCGCGAACGCCTCGGCATCGCTCACCCGCTCGTAGGCGTCCACGACGGTCGGGTCGAAGGTCGCGGGCATGAAGTCCTCGCCGACGCCTTCGACGAGGTAGCCGTGGATGTCGCCGCCGGAGTAGATCGATCCCTCCGGATCGGCGCCCACGACGGTGACGCGCCCCGACGACGCCTCTTTGAGGAACCGTCCGGTGCCGCTGATCGTCCCGCCTGTGCCGACACCCGCGACGAAGTGGGTGACGGTTCCGTCGGTGTCGCGCCAGATCTCGGGCCCGGTCGTCTCGTAGTGTCCGCGCGGTCCGTTGAGGTTGGCGAACTGGTTCGGCTTGAACGCGCCGGGGATGGATGCCGCGAGCCGATCCGACACGCTGTAGTACGAGTCGGGGTGCTCGGGCGGCACGCTCGTCGCGGTCATGACGACCTCGGCGCCGTAGGCCTTGAGGACCGCGACCTTCTCACCCGCGAACTTGTCGGGGACGACGAAGATCATCCGGTACCCGCGCTGCTGGGCGATGAGGGCCAGGCCGACCCCGGTGTTGCCACTGGTCGGCTCGACGATCGTGGCGCCGGGCTTGAGGTGGCCGTCGCGCTCCGCCGCGTCGATGATGTTCCGCGCGATGCGGTCCTTGGCGGAGCTGCCCGGATTGAAGTACTCGACCTTGGCGAGGACCGTGGCTTCGATGCCTTCGGTGACCTTGTTCAAGCGGACGAGCGGGGTGTTGCCGACCAGATCGGCGATGGAGGTGGCGTAACGCACGTGTTCTTCCTGACGGGATGCCGCACTCGCAGAGGTGCGGTCGCTGTGTGGGGTCGCGGATGTCGCCGGGGAACCGGCGGTCAGAGACGACAACAGCGAAGGGTCAGCACCCGACCAGAGTAGCGGACGCCCGGCATCCGCGGCGGGCGTCATCTGACGCAACAGAACGAAAGCTTCGGACACACGACCCTCGTCCCGCCCGCGCGAACGTAGGTTCGTTGTATGACGTCTCCCGCTCACGCCGCATCGAACGACCGGGCCGCCTCCGGATTCACGGAGTCGCTCTCGCCCGAGGAGTTCAAAGCCGTCTTCCGCGGGCATCCCGGCGGCGTCGCCGTCATCACGGCTGATGCGGGGAACGGACCGGTCGCGCTCACGGCGACCTCGGTGTCGTCCGTCAGCGCAGACCCGCCGCTGCTGATCTTCTCGGTGTCGGCGCAGTCGTCGGCCGCTCCCGTCCTGGCCGCCGCCGAGACCATCGTCGTCCACCTGCTGGACGCCGACGACCTGCGGGTCGCCGAGGTGGGGGCGACGAGTGGGATCGACCGCTTCGCGGAGCTGCCCTGGTCACGCCTGGTCACCGGTGAGCCCGTGTATCACGGGGTTCGCGCGTGGGTCCGGTGCGCCGTCATCGACCGGATGGATGCCGGGGGCTCGACCGTCATCGCCGCGCACGCCGTGCAGGCGAACATCACCCGCGACTCCGAGGCACCGCTCGTCTATCACAACCGGACCTGGCACCGGTTGGGTCCTGACACCGCTCTCTGAGGGAGCGGCTCGCGCGGGATCAGGAACGTCGCGCGAGGTCGTCCAGTGCGGCAGCGATCCGGCGGATCGTCTCGGCGGTGGTCTTCGCTTCGCCTTCATCCAGGCTGTCGATGACCGACACCACGGCCGCATGGTGCGCACCGTAGACCTCGTCGACGAGGTCGTTGGCCGACTCCGACGGCATCAGATAGTGGGCACGTCGGTCCGTGGGGTGCTGCTCGCGCGTCACATACCCTTTGCCCACCAGGCGCTCGATCACGTTCGTGACGGTCGCACTGGAGGTACCGAGCATGACGATCAGGTCCTTGGGACTGATCTCCCGCTCTTCCCGTCGCGCCTGGACGAGGTAGCGAAGAGCGGCGAGGTCGATCCCGCCGAGTCCGGAGATCCGCTGCGAGCGGTCCGCTTGGACCTGCTCGGCATGGCGGAGCTCGAGGATGGCGCTACTGAGTAGGCGTCCGGCCTCGGTGTGGGGCTGCGAGGCATACAGGTGCGTGTGCTCATGTCGAACGATGGACTGAGGCATGTCAACTCCTCGGCTCGTGACGGGTGTCGAACATCATCCGATCGCCGCCCGAGCCTCAGCCGCATCCGGATACTTCCCGACGAACCCTCCGGCGTGATCTCGGGTGATCCAGCCTGCGGGGCTCTGCTCGACGGTTCCGAGGAACCGCCCGTCGGTGTTGCCGACCCAGAAGCCCGCCTCGACCTCGTGCCACGTCGCGATCTTCTCGCTGACGTCCACGGAGCCGTACGAGTCGAGCACCTCCATCGACTTCACCACCTTACATGTCTGAATCTGTGACAGTTATTGTCCTTCTCGAAATCAATGATAGACATGAGTTGTGAAATACACTAGATCTATTGTTTAGCTAGTAATTCAGGAACGGACAGATGACACCCTCACCCGCACACCCCATCCCGGCGCCCTTCGCCTCGATCGGTGTCGCTCTCATCCCCGAGCAGCGCACGGGCTGGTGGGTCCCCTCATCACCTCCCTTTCACGCCCGCGAGCGCACCGCACAACGGCGCAGCCCGCACACCACTGACCACAGCACCCCGAACCAACCAGGAGAACGTCATGGGAAGCCTCTACTACGGGAACGTCGAATCCCCCATCGTCATGCCCGACCGCATCCTCGCCCACCTCGCCGCGATCGCGACGACCAAGCTGCGCCGGAGCGAGAGCTTCGTGGTCTCCTGGAAGGGAACCGGGGACGACGGCGAGGGACGCACCACGCTGTGGTTCCAGCCCGCTATCCCCCTGCGTTTCGTCTACGAGCAGTCGGCAGCGATCGCTCTGAACCCTGCGACGCTGCGAGAGATGGCTGACCAGGCGACATCCAACGGCGGACTCGTCCTCGACGCCGATCTCGACATTCCTGAGATCTCCGCGGCGCGCGCCGAGACGCGACGCGCGGTGGTGGCCGCATGAGCCATCCCGACCTCACCGACGAGGCGGATGCATACGAAGACGCGCTCGCCGCGGACTTCACCGAGCGATTCGGAACTCCGCCGCTACTCGTCTGACCCGGTCGTCGGCCAATGACTCGTGCCGCCCCGTCCACCGCCCCCCACGGTGTCGACGGGGCGGCATGTTTTTTACGCGAAGCGGATGCCGCGCCTCAGGCGCCGGCGTCTGCCTCTCCCGCGTCCGCGGGCTCGGGCACCAGATGAAGACCCGCCGGTGAGTTGGCTGCGTACATGAGCGCCTCGGACCACGCGCGGTTGATGCGCGACTGACGGCTGCCGTAGTACTTGAAGACGAGCGACGCGTGCGGGTGAAGCCAGACGGAGGTGCGCCCCTCGCCGATGCTCTTGTCATCGCGCCACGTGAAGTGGAACGACTCGCCGCGACGGAGCTTGTTGCCGATCACCTGCTGCAGGTGCGCCAGCGTGCGGTCTTCGAAGTCCACCTTGATGGAATCCTCATAGATGAACTTGCCCACAACGGCTCCTGTCTTGTCATCTCGATCGCGAGACGACGCCCTCCCATTATGGTGTCCCCATGGGCCTGATCTACTACGGCGGCTCGGCGATGCCCATCCGCATCAACGACCGGGCGCTCGCTCACCTGAAGGTCGTGGTGGCGACCAAGCTCCGCCGCGCGGAGAGCTTCACACTGTCCTGGCAGCACCCGGACGACTCGCCGGTCGGGCGGACCACCATATGGCTGCATCCGGCGATCCCGCTCCGGTTCGTCTTCGACGAGGCTGAGCCGCCGACACTCGACCGTGCGTGGATCGAGGAGCTCGCGGCCTCGGCCAGTTCTTCCGGGGGAATCCAGCTGACATCGCGGATGTTCGACGACGAGGCGGACACCAGTCGCACGGAATGACAAAACGCCATCGCGGCGAGTCCCCGTGCGGTGGGGGCTCGCCGCGATGTGAGTGCTACAGGCCGTGGAGTCCGGGTGTCACCGGGGCGTGCGGTTCTCCGCACTGATCATCCACGCGAACTGCTCGAGGCTCTCGAGGATGCTGTGCAGGATGTCCGCGCTCGTGGGGTCTTCGTCGTCGACCTCGTCGTGCACCTCGCGGCATGTGCCGATGACGGCCTCGAGGCGCTCTGTCACCAGATCGATGACGTCGGCGGTCAAGACCTCGCCGTGGGGGAACTCAGGAAGCGTGGTCGTCTCGGCGACCGTGTCGCTACGACCGTCGGGAACGGCGTGGAGCGCCCGCATCCGCTCGGCGACCGTGTCGCTGAACTCGCGCGCCGCGTCGATGATCTCGTCGAGCTGGAGGTGCGTGTCGCGGAAGTTCTTGCCGACGACGTTCCAGTGGGCCTGCTTGCCCTGGATCGCCAGTTCGAGGAGGTCTACGAGGACTGCCTGCAGGTTGTCGCTCAGCTTCTTCGAGGCGGTGAAGCCGCGTTCGGCGTTCTGCTCGTCGGTCAGCTGCGCACCCGACTTCGCGGGGCGGCGCTTGTTACGGGTGGCGGGCTTCGTCTGCGTGGTCGTCATGGGACACACCCTTCTGTCGCGGAACGTGGTGATCCCACGCTAGATCGGAGGCACGGGGGTCGTCAGCGGGTTGCGCGGCCCCGGCACCGGTGATAATTCAGAGTCTGGATCAGGCCTGGACGCGGGCGACGGCGGCAGCCATCTCGTCGTCGGTGAGGTCGAGGCCGGCATCCTCAAGCCGCTGTGCGAGCACGCTCGCACCATCGAGCCCTTCCTGACCGGCGAGGTCCGCACGCGTCTGGACGACGATGCCGTCGAGCTTCTGCGCGGCGTCAGCGGGGTTCTGCGACATGGCGGGCTCGGATTGGACCGCTTCGCCGGGACGACCGGCGTCTTGTGGATCGCTCATGACGCCAGTGTGGGCGTAGGCATGAGCAGCGGTCATCCCCTTGACCGGTGCCGTGGAGGTGGATATGCCTCAGTGGAGGCGGGGCCGGTCGGGGTGGATGGTCGGGCCGTTCCACAGCGGCGCGAACCCCTCGTGCTCCGTGTCCTCGAAAGCGGCGACGTGTCCCTCCGCGGGGGTCTCGCGGGATTCCGGCACGGGGATGACCGCGATGGGTACGCCGGGGGTGATGAACAGATAGGCCGGGCTGGCGCTTCCTTCACCGTCGTTGACGGCCAGCCAATGCTGGCCATCGCGAGCACCCTCTTGAATCTCACGGTGCACGTCCTCGAGGGTCCGGTCGCCGACGCTGTACCACTGGCCGCCGTAGGAGATGTCGATGCGGGTCATCTCGTCCTTTCGGCTTCCGTCGGGTTTCCGGCATCCAGCTTCCGGCCTCTCCGGCCGCGTGTCACCTTCTTGACAGGTCGCGGGGCTCGGGGTTAGGGCGACCTCACAAGGCCGCGAGAGGCGGCCGATGAGCGATCGGCTTCGGCTTCCGGCGTCGCGACGCGCAGGCGGCGAGGTGCTGGGCCGCACCCACCAACAGCTCGTCCATCCCGCGGAACCATGCGGTTCCTGCACCGCCGTGCACCCATGTGACGTCGTAGCCGCCGCGTTGCGACTCCTCCACGTAGGCGAGCACACTCGCGGCGTCGGAACGGGCGACACGCGTGTCGCAGAGACGCCACGTCGTCGGCGACAGCGGCTCCAGAGAAAGGTGAGGGACGGGGTCCGCACTCATGATGCACCTCCGAGGTGACGCGCGCAGGGGTCGACGATGACCACCGCAGGGCGAGGCTTGTATGGCCCTCACCATCTCCCCGCATCGCACGGGAACTGAGGGGCTTGACACCGCGCAAGAGCGGGGTTAACGGCGCGGATGAGCTAGCAGATTGCTGCTGCCGGAGTCAATGGCCCCGTCGGGATTTCCTGGCGCACGTACGGTGATAACCGCAAGGTAAGTAGGCGAACGGTCGAGACGTGAGGTGTTCGGGTCACCGATCCTCTCCCACGCTTATGACAGGCCCCGGCGATCGGGCTTATCGCCGGGGCCTCACCTTCGCAAGGCCCTCCGGCCTCGAACGCTCCGCCGCATACGTTCGGGGGAACGAGAGGAGCACTCATGACCGATCACGAGGCCGTGCCCGACCCGGACGCCCCCATCCCCGGCGGCGACCTGCCCGACGAGGATCCCATCGACGCCGTGTCGCACGCCGCCGCGAGCGACGACGCCGTTCCGATCGAGCAGGTGGAGCCGGGGGTCGACCCCGACTCGGCGGACTCGAGCAGATCGCTCAACCGCAGAGACTGACGACCTCGACCGAAGGCCGCACCTCGAAGGTGCGGCCTTCGGCGCGTCAGCTGACGGCGACGCTCTGCGCGTACTGGTTGGCGCGGGTAGCGACGTCGTCGATGTAGCGGGTCAGCGGGTTGTACGTGAACACGGCATCCCGCCATGCGGCCTCGGTCGTCATCGGACCTCGGCGACAGAGATAGCGCGCGGCGGCGAGCGCAGCGTCGTCGATCTGGTTCGGGTCCCGAACACCGTCGGCGTTACCGTCCGCGCCCCATCGGCGCCAGGTCTCCGGGATGAACTGCAGCGGGCCGACGGCCCGATCCCACTGGTCGTCGCCGTCGAGGTCACCGCCGTCGGTGTCGTCGATCGCCGCCACCCCGTCGCCGGTCAGGCGCGGCCCGAGGATGCGCGGCGACACCAGGCCGTCCTCGCCGAGCCGAGCACCTCCGTAAGACCCGTGCCGGGATTCCACCGACCCGATTCCGGCGAGGGTGTTCCAGGCGATGGCGCACGAGGGCTGTTCGTGCGCGACGGTGAGATCAGCTGCCGCGTAGGCGATGACGGCACGACGGGGGATGCCGGTGACCTCCGCGACCCGCGACGCCCACGCTCCGTCGACGAGGTCGACCGCCGGCGCGTGTGAGGGGTCCGCTCCCGTGACCGCGAGCGCCGGGGACGGGGTGTCGGCCCACCGCGAGGACACCGGCGGGAGCGGGGTTCCCTGCGGTTCGGATGAGCCCCCCGCTGCGGGCAGGCACGCGGCGAGGAGGATGATGATCGTGGCCGGCGCGACGCCGATTCCGACGGCGAGCGCCGCGAGTCGTCGCCTCCCCGTGCGCGCAGAGGAGCGCGTCCGGCGTCGTGCCATGCGCGTCCTCCCCGGGTTCGATGCCCGTCAACGCTAACCCGCATCCCTGTGCACGCGTCGCACGCGACGGTTAGCCCGCCAAGGCCCCTCACCGACTTTGTCGCGGGTGCCTACGGTCCCGAAACGCGACGTCGATGCATCCGGCATCCTCCTGCGTCGCTCGGACCGGACAGGAGAAACGATGTTCTTCCACAGGCAGGAACTGCAATTCACCGCGACACCCGACAAGCCGGACGCGATCTTCGCGCGGCGGATGCAGGAGGTGCTCGGCCGGCAGTACGGCGAGATCACGGTCGCCATGCAGTACGGCTTCCAGGCGTGGAACGCCCACATCCCCGGCAAGTACCGCGACCTGCTCTACGGCATCGGCGCGGAGGAGTTCGGACACGTCGAGATGCTCGCGATCATGATCGCGCAGCTGCTCGAGAAGGCCCCGGTCGAGCAGAGCGAGGCCGCTGCGGCATCCGACCCGGTTCTCGGCGCCGTGATCGGCGGCATGGACGTGCAGGGCGGCCATCGTCGCGGGCGCAGGCGCCAGGCCGGTGGACAGCAACGGCAACCCCTGGCAGGGGTCGTACGTCACAGCGAGTGGCAACATGCTCGCCGACTTCACGGCGAACGCGAACGCCGAGATGCAGGGTCGCCTGCAGGTCGCGCGGATCTACAACATGACCGACGACCACGGCGTCCGCGAGATGCTCTCATTCCTGCTCGCACGCGACACGATGCACCAGAACCAGTGGATCCGGGCCGCGCAGGAGCTCCGCGAGGAGGGGGTCGAGGACATCCCCGTGCCCCTGAACTTCCCGCTCTCCAACGAGGCGCGCGAGCACTCGTACGAGTACATCAACTTCTCCGACGGGCATGCGGCCGCGGAAGGCTCGTGGGCGAGCGGCCCGACCCCCGACGGCAAAGGCGAGTTCACCTACCTCGACGGTCCCGATACCTCCGCGCCGATGCCGCCGCCGACGCAGCCCGACCCGCGCTTCTACGGAACGGACGCGAAGCCGAATCTCCTCGACAAAGCCGAGGGCGTCATCAAAGACAAGCTGTCCTGAGGCGTCAGGGATGCCGGGCGGCGAGGCCCGGCATCCCTCGGCTCAGATCGTCTCGATCGCGCCCGTGCCTTCGTCGTGCGGTTCGGACATGATGAACAGCCCGCCCGTCGAGTTCGCCGCGTGCGCCAGCTTCTCGAGCCACGTCCGGTTCAGGGCCGGCGCGCGGGACCCGTAGTACTTGAAGTCGAGGTCGGCGGACGGGTGGATCCAGACGGATCGTCGTCCGTCGCCGATGCTCGCGTCGTCTCGCCACGTGAAGAAGAAGGATTCGCCGCGGCGGAGCTTGTTGCCGATGACGACCTGGAGGTGGGCGAGCGCCCTGTCCTCGACTTCGGCCTTCACCTGGCTGCTGTAGTTGAATCGGCCCATGGGCGGCCCTCCGGCCGAGGAGCCCTCTACCGACCGCGAACACACCGCGCCAGCAGTGCTGCGGATCCGCGGGGCGGCGCTCCTCCGTTGAACAGCCACGTTCCTCGCCTCCGGCGCACCCCGCAACCCCCGGCGCGTCATGCGCCGGGAGTTGATGTCGGCCCGGGCGTGTCGCCCGGGCCGGCGTCAGCGGCGGGATGCCGGTACGAACGCCGCGCGCGCGATCCGGAAGACGACGACTGCGGCCACAACCCACGGACCCACGACGAGGAGCGGGTCCATCCAGGTGTGCTTCACGTCGACGCGGCGTCGCCCGAACCTCGACGCGATCGGGCGCCGCCCGCGTTCGCCGAACACCCCCGACTGGGAGAACGGATCATCGGGATGCCGCGAGAACAGCGATCTCACGTGCGCACCGGCCGACTCGACGCGATCGCCGAGGATCAGCAGCATCCAGTGCGGGGTCTGCCCCTCGCTGTAGCGCGCGTACGCGATGCGACGGATGACGCCCGACAGACCGTGGAGCGGTTGGGCGGTGCCGAACACCGGCGTGAGGCGTCGGTGTTCGATCGAACGCTCGCGACCGGCACCGCCGGGCTGCTGCTCGGGGATCTCCCAGTGCGCGCCCGTCTCGATCCCGGGCTGCTCGCGCGGGAAGGCGGGTCGGTCCGCCGGGTCGAGGTCCGCGCCCCACCCGGGGATGCGACGACGGAGCTCGTCGGGATCGGGGGTCTGGCCGGGCTTGTCTGCGGTGTACGGCATGGTTCCTCCTCGCTCAGGCGCCGAACGTGACGACGGGCTTGACGATGCCGTCGAGTTTGGACGAGAACACGTGGTACCCCTCGGCGATGTCCTCGAGGTCGAAACGGTGGGTGATGAGTTCGCGAGGGGCGATGTGACCCGCTCGGATGTGCTCGAGCAGCCGTGGCCACTGCCGCTTGACCGGCGCCTGATTGGCTCGGATCGTGAGTCCCTTGTTCATCGCGTCGCCGAATTTGATGGCGCTGAAAAGCGGACCGTACGCCCCCATGACCGAGACGGTACCGCCCTTTCGGACCGCGTCGATCGCCCAGTTGAGCGCCACGGGCGAACCGCCCTGGAGCTTGAGCTTCGCGGCCGTGACGTGCTGCAGGACGTGTCCGTCCGCCTCGGCGCCGACGGCATCGATGACGGCGTCCGCGCCGAGCCCGTCGGTCATCTTCTTCAGCGTCAGCACGATGTCGTCGACCTCACCGAAGTGCACGGTCTCGGCGAACGCGAACTCGCGTGCCTTCTGGAGGCGGTAGTCGAGGTGGTCGACGACGATGACGCGTCCGGCGCCCATCAGCCAGCACGAGCGAGCGGCGGCGAGACCGACCGGGCCCGCTCCGAGCACGACGACGGTGTCACCCTCGACGATGTCGGCGAGCTGCGAACCGAAGTACCCGGTCGAGAACGCGTCGGTGAGCAGCAGAGCATCCTCTGACGCGATGTCGTCGGGGATCACCTGGGGGCCGACGTCGGCGAAGGGCACGCGCACGAGCTCCGCCTGACCGCCGTCGAACCCGCCGGTGGAGTGCGAGTACCCGTAGATCCCGCCGATCGCCGTCGCGTTGGCGTTGACGTTGTGGCAGTTGGAGTACAGCCCACGCGCGCAGAAGAAGCATGAGCCGCAGTAGATGTTGAAGGGGACCATGACCCGGTCGCCGGGCTTGAGGGTCTGCACGGAGGACCCGACCTCCTCGACCCACCCGATGAACTCGTGCCCGAAGGTGTGGCCCACCCGGGTGTCGGGCATCATGCCGTGGTACAGGTGCAGGTCGGAGCCGCAGATCGACGCGAGCTCGACGCGCACGATGGCGTCGTTCGGATGCGCGATCACGGGGTCGGGCTTGCGGTCGACGCGGATCTTGTACGGTCCGCGATAGGTCATGGCCTTCATCGGTCCTCCTCAGGTTCCGGGCGAGCCTGGTCGCCGGGCACGCGAGGAGGGAGGGGGTTGCGCAGTGCGCGCGGACGTGTCAGCCCGCCGAGTACGCCCCGAGCTCGAAGCGGTATCCCATGCCGGCCTCTGTGAGGATGTGCCGCGGCTGGGCCGGATCCTCCTCGAGCTTGCGCCGCAGCTGCGACACGTACAGGCGGAGGTACCCGGTGTCGCTCACGTGCTCGCTCCCCCAGATCGTCGTGAGGATGGTCTGCCGGGTGACGAGCTTGCCGGGGTTGCGCAACAGGATCTCCAGCAGTTGCCACTCCGTCGGGGTCAGTCGAACGCGCTCCGTGTGATCGCCTGTCGTCTTCGTGACGCTGCGCGCGGCGAGGTCGACCGAGATGGCACCGAACTCGGTGATCGGGTCGGGCTCCTGCTGCGGCGCCCGGCGCGTCAGGGCGCGGATGCGCGCGAGCAGCTCATCGATCGAGAAGGGCTTCGTGACGTAGTCGTCGGCGCCGGCATCGAGAGCGTCGACCTTGTCGGCTGCTCCGGTGCGGCCCGAGACGACGAGGATCGGCGCCTCGGACCAGCCTCGGATCGCGTGGATCACCTCGATGCCATCGAGCTGCGGCATGCCCAGATCGAGCAGGAAGATGTCGGGATGGTGATCCACGGCGGCGGAGATCGCCTGCGCGCCGTCGGCTGCCGCGAACACCTCGTAGCCGCGGGCCGAGAGCGTGATGCGGAGCGCCCGGACGATCTGCGGATCGTCGTCGGCGATGAGGATTCTCATGCGTGCTCCTCCTCGGCGGCGAACGGCAGCGAGACCACCATCGTCAACCCTCCGCCCGGCGTGTCCTCGGGGGTGAGAGTACCGCCCATCCCCTCGACGAATCCCTTCGAGAGAGCGAGACCCAGACCGAGACCGGTGCTGTTGTCCGTGTCACCGAGACGCTGGAAGGGCACGAAGACGTCATCGCGCCGCTCGGGCGGGATCCCCGGGCCGTGGTCGATGATCCGGATCTCGACGACGCCACCGAAACTGCTGGTCGCCACCCGGACCTTCTCCCCCTCGGGAGAATGGCGGAGCGCGTTGGCGAGCAGGTTCACCACGACGCGCTGCAGCAGGACGGGGTCGGCGAGGACGGCGGCATCCGGTTCGAGATGTATGTCGACGGATGCCGGGCCGGCATCCAGCTCCTCGAGAGCCGGGAGGATCGCGTCGGCGGGATCGATCGCGAACAGCGAGACGGCGAGCGCTCCCGCCTGCAGGCGGCTGACGTCGAGGAGGTCGGTGACGAGCGAGGCGAGCGTGCCGAGGGACTCGTCGGCGGTCTGCAGCAGCTCGTCGCGATCACGGTCGCTGTAGGTGCCGCTGCGGAGACCGCCGACGGCGGCTGTCGCGGCCGCGAGGGGACGGCGCAGGTCATGGCTGAGGGCGGACAGCAACGCGCTTCGCACCCGGTCGGACGCCTCGAGGGGCGCGAGGCCGCTCGCGACCTCGGCGAGATCCTGACGCTGCAGCGCGGCATCGAGCTGAGAGACGATCGCGGCGATGATGCGGCGCTCGGAGGCCTGCAGATCGTGCCCGTGCAGCTCGAGCACCGCCCGCTCACCGATCGGCAGCGCGGTGTGATGTCCGTCGCGCAACGGCTCTCCGCTCGACGCGAGCGTCGTCTCGCCCGCCACCAGGCGGACCCCGGCCAATCGGAACGCCTCCCGGGTCCACTCCACGAGCGCCTCGATCGCGCCGCCGCCGCGCAGGACGCTGCCGGCGACGGCCTGCAGGAGCTCGGCCTCGGCCGCCGCCCGTCGCGCGACGCGTGTCGTCCGGGCGGCCCGGTCGACGACGACGCTCACGAGGATGCCGATGATGACGTAGAGAGCGAGGGCGAGCACCTCGCGCGGCGATTTCACCTGCACCGTGTAGAGCGGGTCGACGAAGAAGTAGTTGAGGGTCACGCCGCTGAGCACGGCGGCCCACAGAGCCGGCCACATCCCGCCGATGAGGGCGACCACGACGACGAGCAGCTGATAGCTGAGCACGTCGCTCGTGATCGACTCGGCCGAACGGAACGTCACGAGGAGCCACGTGAGCAGCGGCCCGCCGAGGAAGGCGAGCGCGAAGCCGGCGACCCGTCGGCGCATCGAGAGGGCGCCGCCCAGCCGCGGCAGAGCGAACCGGCCGCCCGCGGCGGAGTGGGTGACGATGTGGACGTCGATGTCGCCGGATTCGCGGATGACGGTGGCACCGATGCCCGGACCGGTGACGAGCGCCGCGAGTCGACTGCGGCGGCTCACTCCGAGGACGAGNTGNGTCGCATTGACCGACCGNGCGAACTCGACGAGCGCCGTCGGCACGTCGTCCCCCACGACCTGGTGGAAGGTGCCGCCCAGTTTCTCGACGAGCGCCCTCTGCTCGGCGAGGGCGCTCGGGTCGGCGCTGCGCAGGCCGTCGTTGGTCGTGACGTGCACGGCGAGCAGCTGGCCGCCGGCGGATCTCGCCGCGATGCGAGCACCCCGGCGCAGCAGGGTCTCGCCCTCGGGACCGCCGGTGAGGGTGACGACGACACGCTCGCGCGCCTCCCACCGACTGTCGATGCCGTGTTCGGCACGGTAGGAGGTGAGCGCCTGGTCGACTTCGTCGGCGAGCCACAGGAGCGCGAGCTCGCGGAGGGCCGTGAGGTTGCCGAGGCGGAAGTAGTTCGAGAGGGCGGCATCCACCCGCTCCGCCGGATAGACGAGCCCGCCCGAGAGCCGGTCGCGGAGAGCCTGCGGAGCGAGGTCGACGACCTCGACCTGGTCTGCGGTGCGGAGCACCTCGTCGGGAACCGTCTCCCGCTGCGGGGCACCCGTGATCTGCTCGACGACGTCGTTGAGGGACTCGATGTGCTGGATGTTGACAGTCGAGATGACCGAGATCCCGGCATCCAGCAGCTGACGCACGTCCTCCCAGCGCTTCTCGTTCACCGACCCCGGNGCGTTGGTGTGGGCGAGTTCGTCGACGAGGGCGACACCCGGACGCCGGGCGACCACCGCGTCGAGATCCATCTCCGTCAGCGTCACGCCGCGGTGAGTGACCTCGCGCCGGGAGATCTGCTCGAGGCCCTCGGTCATGCGCGCGGTCGCCGCGCGGCCATGCGTCTCGACGACGGCGATGACGACATCGGTGCCCTCGGCGGCCAGTCGCCTGCCCTCCTCGAGCATCGCGTAGGTCTTGCCGACACCGGGGGCGGCGCCCAACAGCACGCGCAAGCGTCCCCGTCCACCCACTGTCAGCCTCCTAGCCGGTCGAGGGCGAGATTGAGCTCCACGACGTTGACGGTCGGATCCCCGAGGTACCCGAGATCGGGTCCCCGGGTGTACTCCGCGACGAGGTCGCGGACCTCCGAGACCGGGAGCTCCCGGGCGGTGGCGACGCGCTCGACCTGGATCGAAGCGTACGCGGGGCTGATGTCGGGGTCGAGTCCGGATGCCGAGGCCGTCACCGCGTCGGCGGGGACCGCGGACTCGGGGACGCCCTCGAGCTCGGCGACGGCCTCCGTGCGCTCCTCGATGGCAGCGACGAGGTCGGCGTTCTCGGGGCCGAGGTTCGAGCCCGACGACGCACCGGCGTCGTAGCCGTCACCGGCTGCGGACGGCCGGGTCTGGAAGTACTGCGCGAGAGCGGCACCGTCGGCATCCGTGAAGGACTGACCGATCAGGGACGACCCGACGACCTCGCCCGAGGCGCCCCGCAGGAGCGAACCGTTCGCCTGTCCCGGCAGGGCGACCTGCCCGACGAGGGTGATGAGCGCGGTGTAGCCGACCCCGAGGACGACGGTCAGGACGGCCACGGCGCGAACGGCGACGAGGACGGTGCGCCCGGTGGCGCGGGAGGAGCTGTTCATGATGGGGAGTCCTTGTCTCAGAAACCGGGNAGGAGGCGGACGAGCAGGTCGATCAGCCAGATCCCGATGAAGGGGGCGACGACGCCGCCGAGGCCGTAGACGGCGAGGTTGCGGCCGAGGATCGATGAGGCGCCGCCCGCCCGGTAGCGCACGCCGCGGAGGGCGAGCGGGATGAGGACGATGATGATGAGCGCATTGAAGATGATCGCCGACAGGACCGCGGATGCCGGTGAGTGCAGGCCCATGATGTTCAGCGCCCCGAGCTGGGGGAAGACCCCCATGAACATCGCCGGGATGATGGCGAAGTACTTGGCGATGTCGTTCGCGATCGAGAACGTCGTGAGAGCGCCGCGTGTGATGAGCAGCTGCTTTCCGATGCGGACGATGTCGATCAGCTTCGTCGGGTCCGAATCGAGGTCGACCATGTTGCCGGCCTCCTTCGCGGCCGACGTCCCCGAGTTCATCGCGACGCCCACGTCCGCCTGCGCGAGCGCGGGAGCGTCGTTGGTGCCGTCACCCGTCATCGCGACGAGGTTCCCGCCCTCCTGCTCGGTGCGGATGTAGGCGAGCTTGTCCTCGGGCGTGGCCTCGGCGAGGAAGTCGTCGACACCGGCTTCCTTCGCGATCGCCGCCGCGGTCAGCGGGTTGTCTCCCGTGATCATGACGGTGCGGATCCCCATCGCGCGGAGCTCGGCGAAGCGCTCGCTGAGCCCGTCCTTCACGACGTCCTTCAGGTGCACGACGCCGAGCACACGCCCTGCGCCGGCGGCATCCTTCGTCGCGACGACGAGAGGAGTGCCGCCCGACTGCGAGATCGCCTCGGTGCGCGCGGTCAGATCGGCGCGGATATCGGAGGCCAGCAGCGTGCCGCCCTGTTCGAGCCACCCGATGATCGCGGAGCCGGCGCCCTTGCGGATCGACGAGCCATCCGGCAGGTCGAGGCCGCTCATGCGGGTCTGCGCCGTGAACGGGACGATGACGCCCTCGGTCTCCCCGGTCACGTCGACGCCGCGACGGGTGGCGAGGTCGACGATCGAGCTGCCTTCCGGGGTCGGGTCCGCGAGCGAGGACAGGGCCGCCGCGCGGGTGAGCTCGGCCTGGGCCATCCCGTCGAGCGGGACGAACTCCGCTGCCTGACGGTTGCCGTAGGTGATGGTGCCCGTCTTGTCGAGGAGCAGCGTCGTCACGTCGCCGGCCGCCTCGACCGCACGGCCCGACATGGCGAGGACGTTCCGCTGCACGAGACGATCCATGCCGGCGATGCCGATGGCCGAGAGCAGCGCGCCGATCGTCGTGGGGATGAGGCAGACGAGGAGCGCGACGAGGACCGGGATGCTGACGGGCGCCGCCGCGTAGGACGCGACCGGGTTCAGGATCAGCGCCACGACGACGAAGATGATCGTGAGGCTCGCGAGCAGGATGTTGAGGGCGATCTCGTTCGGGGTCTTCTGGCGAGCCGCCCCCTCGACGAGCGCGATCATCCGATCGACGAACGTCTCGCCGGGCTTCGACGTGACCCGCACCACGATGCGGTCCGACAGCACACGGGTGCCGCCGGTGACCGCGCTGCGGTCGCCACCGGATTCGCGGATGACGGGGGCCGACTCGCCCGTGATGGCGGACTCGTCGACCGACGCGATGCCGTTGACGACGTCGCCGTCACCGGGGATGAGGTCGCCCGCCGCAACGACGACGACATCACCGAGGGCGAGTTCCGCCGACGAGACGTCGTCGATCGTGACGCGCTCGGCCGCGGCATCCGTCTGCTCGTCGTAACCGGCGACGCGGTGAGCCACGGTGCTCGTGCGGGTCTTGCGGAGCGTCTCGGCCTGGGCCTTGCCCCGCCCCTCGGCGACCGATTCCGCGACGTTCGCGAACAGGACCGTGAGCCACAGCCACACCGCGATGATCGCGGTGAACGAGACCGGGACCGGCGTGCCGCCCGACTCCCCCGGTCCGCCCAGGAGGGGTTCGGCGACCGCGAGGACGGTGGTGAGGGCCGCACCGAGCCAGACGACGAACATGACGGGGTTCCGCCACTGCGCGCGGGGGTCGAGCTTGCGGAGAGCACCGGGGAGGGCGGCCGCGATGGCGGCGCCGTCGATGCCGCGCCGAGCAGCGGGGGTGGTTCCGGCTGCCAGTTCGGAGGTGGTGAGTGTGGACATGGGTCAGATCAGTCCTTCTGCCAGGGGACCCAGCGCGAGTACGGGGAAGTAGGTGAGAGCGGTGACGATGACGATCACGCCGACGAGCAGGCCCACGAACAGCGGCCGGTGCGTCGGGAGGGTGCCCGCCGTCGCCGGGACCTTGTCCTGCGCGGCGAACGATCCCGCCAGGGCGAGCACCAGCACGATCGGCAGGAAACGGCCGAGCAGCATCGCGACCCCGAGAGCCGTGTTGAACCACGGCGTGTTCGCCGTGAGGCCCGCGAACGCGGAGCCGTTGTTGTTCGCCGCGGACGTGAAGGCGTAGAGCACTTCACTGAAGCCGTGGATGCCGGGGTTCCAGATCGACGTCGACGTGACGTCCTCGCGGACCCCGGGGATCGCGAAGCTGAGCGCGGTGCCGGAGAGCACCAGGATCGGGGTGACGAGGATGTAGATGCTCGCGAGCTTGATCTCGCGGGGACCGATCTTCTTGCCCAGGTATTCGGGAGTGCGTCCGACGAGCAGACCCGCGATGAACACCGCGATGACCGCCATCACGAGGATGCCGTAGAGACCCGATCCGACGCCGCCGGGAGCGAGCTCCCCGAGCATCATGTTGAGCATCGGCATCATCCCGCCGAGCGCGGTGTACGAGTCGTGCATGGAGTTGACGGCGCCGGTGGAGGTCAGCGTGCTCGTCGACCCGAAGATCGTCGAGCCGACGATGCCGAACCGGACGTCCTTGCCCTCCATCGCCGCTCCGGCGAGCTGGGGCGCCGTGCCGCGACCGGCGAGTTCGAAGGCGGTCAGCGCGAGCGTCGACGCGAGGAAGAGCACGCCCATCGCGCCGAGGATCGCGTAGCCCTGCCGCGCGGAGCCGAGCATCGTCCCGAACGTGCGGGGCAGCGAGAACGGGATGATCAGCATGAGGACGATCTCGAAGAGGTTCGTCCAGCCCGTCGGGTTCTCGAAGGGGTGAGCCGAGTTCGCGTTGAAGAAGCCGCCGCCGTTGGTGCCGAGGAGCTTGATCGCCTCCTGCGA
>JGI26054J46599_1000186_pt1 | contig 17584 bp, 19 predicted proteins | sample HigsolmetaGSP16D_FD_46599 | JGI IMG/M metagenome (IMG submission 46599) | reverse complement strand
CGCGTCCGCGCTCGGCAAGTACACTGGCTTCACGCTGGACAATCAGGCCGTCGCCGCTACGCCGCCGGCAGCAGGTGTCCAAACTGTTCTGAGCATCGGCGCGGGTCACCAGCTGGAGCTGGGTGAGCTCACCAACGATGCAAAAGCTGTCGTGAACGCGATCAACGCGTCCGGCCTGTCGGGCCTGTCCGCTACCGCCAATGCCACCACCGTCGCGTCTGTCGCTACGGACGCCTCGGGCGCAGGCACAGGCAACGCCAAAATCACCTTGAACAACGTCGAAATCAATGTCGCCACGTCAAACAATGGCTCGAGCAATCGCGCCAACGCGCTGGCCGCGATCAATGCGCAGTCGGCCGTAACGGGTGTGGTGGCAGTCGACGACGGCCAGGGTTTGAAGCTGACTGCCGCCGATGGCCGCAACATCACCATGGCATTCGACGCGGACACCGCCACAGGCGCTACGGAAGAGGCTTTCGGTTTGGCGGCTGCCACGACAAGCCGTTCAACTTACAACATCAATTATGCTGGTCAGTCGCTGGGCACGGATGCAGCCGTAACCATGTCGGGCGCAGGCACGATTGCTGCTAATACAAACGTCGGCTCCATCGGTACCGCGCTGAGTGCGGTCGATATCAGCTCGAAGGACGGCGCGAGCGATGCACTGAACGCCATCGACGCCGCGCTGCAGGGCATCAACTCCAGCCGCGCCGACCTGGGTGCGGTGCAGAACCGCTTCACCTCGGTGATCGCCAACCTGCAGACCTCCTCGGAGAACCTGTCGGCTTCGCGCAGCCGCATCCGCGACACCGACTACGCCAAGGAAACGGCGGAGCTGACCCGCACGCAGATCCTGCAGCAGGCCGGTACCGCCATGCTGGCCCAGGCCAACAGCTCCTCGCAGAGCGTGCTGAGCCTGCTGGGCTGAGTCCTGCGGACGCGTAATACGGCAACGGGGTCCGCGCAGGTGGGCCCCGTTTCTGTTTGAGCGGCACCGGTGTGGCACGGGCTTTGCATCACCCGGGTGCTGTCCTTGTGCCCGCCGGGCTCAAGTGACGCGCGCGCCGGCCGATAGTCTTCGGGTACGGCACGGTGCGCGACTCCCCGCTTCCTGCAAGGACATCTCATGGCCCTGAACACCATCGGCTCCGGCCTGGATATACCCACCCTGGTGGCCAACCTGGTGGCCGCCGAGCGCAAGCCGGTCGAGACGCGCATCAACACGGCCGGCGTGGCGGCCACGACNAAGGTGTCCGCCCTGGGCAGCATCAAGAACAGCCTGTCCAGCCTGCAGACATCCGTCACCGCGCTGGGCAAGAGCGCCGGTGTGACCACCTTCAAGACGACGGTCCCGGACACCGCCGGCTTCACCGCGGCCATCGCCACCGATCCCAGCACCGGCAAGACCGCTGCGGTGGCCGGAACCCACACCGTGGAAGTGGTCAGCCTGTCCACCGCACAGAAGCTCACCTCGACCGGCTTCCCGGAAGGCCAGCACATCGGCACCGGCACGCTGACGATCGGGTATGGCGACAAGAGCTTGACGGTCTCCATCGATGAGGGAGGCGAGCTGAAGGACATCGCCGCCGCCATCAATGCCGCCGCAGGCGGTAAAGGTGTCAGCGCCAGTGTGATCACCGCCGATGATGGCCAGCACCTGGTCCTCAATGCACTGGCCTCCGGCAGCGACGGCGCGCTGACGGTCAGTGCCAGCGGCGGCGACGGCGGGCTGGACCAGCTGACCTGGGATGGCACCGCCGGCAGCCTGACTGAAACGGTCAAGGCCGCGGACGCCGTGGTGAAGGTGGACGGGTTCACCCGCACCTCCAGCAGCAACACCGTGGCCGACCTGATTCCCGGCGTGACCCTGTCGCTGACCAAGGCCGCCGAAGGGACCACCACCACGCTGACGGTGGCGCAGGACAACACCCCGCTGAAGACCAACCTGCAGGCGTTCGTGGCTGCGTTCAATGCCACCACCACGATGCTCAAGTCGGCCAGCGCGTACAACGCGACCACCGAAACCGCATCGGCCCTGACCGGCGATTCGATGGTCCGCGGCCTGCAGCAGAACCTGCGCGGCACGGTCAGTGCCAATGTCAACGAACTCAAGGCGCTGGGCGTGACGATCACCAAGGACGGCACGCTCTCCTTCGACGCCGCCGCCTTCGACAAGGGAAGTGCGGCCGATCCCACCGCCGCTGCCGCCCTGTTCGGTGACAACGGCAAGGTGACCAGCACGCTGAAGACCTCGCTGGAAAGCCAGCTCAACAGCAGTACCGGCACGCTCACCCAGCGCACCAACGCACTGAACAAGCAGATCAAGGGCCTGGAAAAAGAGCTGGACGATCTGGATACACGGATGGAGCGCGTCTCGCAGCGCTACACCGCACAGTTCACCGCAATGGACCAGCTGGTGGCCGACATGCAGACCACCAGCAGCTACCTGACCCAGCAGCTCGCCTCGCTGCAGTCCAAGAAGTAACCCGCCCTACCCCCTCAAGTGTTGGCGCTGCGGCGCCGATAACAAGGCAACCCCCGCTGGCAACCGCCAGCACCGCCCGCAATGCCCCGGCACCCTGCCGCGCACACCGGGCCGACAGGATCAGGAGATCAACCCATGCACGGTACCAGCCGCCAGTTCGCCGAGCAGTATCGCAAGGTCGGCGTATCCAGCAGCGCCACCGAAGCCAACCCGCACAAGCTGGTGGCCATGCTGCTCAACGGCGCCTGCGAACGCGTGCGCCGTGCCGAGGCGGCGCTGGCGGCCGGCGATCAGCCGCGCAAGGGCCGCGCGATCGGCGAAGCCTGCGCGATTGTCGGCCACCTCAACGGCTCACTGGATCACGAAGCGGGTGGCGATATCGCCGGCAACCTCTCCGCGCTCTACGACTACATCATGCAGCGCCTGACCGAAGCCAACCTGCACAACGATCCGGGCGCGCTGCAGGAAACGCTGCAGCTGCTGACCGAGATCGAAGCGGCCTGGAACGCCATTCCCGCCGACCAGCGCACCGCACCGGCAGAGGCCTGAACCCATGGACATCGCCACCGGCATCCAGTCGCTGACCCAGTCACTGCAGGACCTGCGCGGCGCCGTGCATGCCGGTGAGCACGCCCAGGCCGAAGACCTGGTCGCCCGCTATGACCAGGGCGTGCGGGCGCTGTTCGCCGAGCCGGTCAGCCCGGTGTCGATCCAGCAGATCACCCGCCTGCTTGCCCTGCAGCATGCGGTGATGGACGAAATGATCGTACTGCGTGACACCGCCGCCCATCATCTGGGCGTGGGCCGCCAGTCCCGGCGCGCGGCCCATGCGTACCGCAGCGCTGAATCGCTGGCATGAACGATCCCGGCGCGCCCGCCATCCACCACCCGGCCGAGGCCGAGCTGTTCGACGAGACGCTGTCGTGCGATCTGGCGGTGCCGGCTGATTTCATCCGCGGCAGCGGTACGGTGCGCGCCGCCGTGGGCGAGCAGCTGCTGCGCAGCATCGCGCTGGTGGAAGACGGCCGNGGTGAAGAACACGAAGACCGCACCGAGGCCAGCCAGGCCGTGCAGCGGGTGGACGCCAAGCTGGACCTGGTGCTGATGCTGCTGGGCCGGCTGGTCCGCCAGCAGGGTGAGCCCCTGCCCCTGCGCCCGTTGCGCTGGTCCCGGCGGGGCATCCGGCTGGAGCTTGGCCCGCGCAGCGGCGCGGCCATCGGCAGTGCCGGGCTGGTGCGCCTGCAACCCAGCGACTGGCTTCCCGACCACGTGGACCTGCCCGTGGACGTGCTGGCGGAGGCGGCCAACGGCGCGGGCGGCCATTACCTGTGGCTGCGCTTCAGTGGCCTGGGCGAAGGCCTTGAGCTGGCCATGGAGCGCCATCTGTTCCGCGTGCACCGGCGCCAGATCGCAGAAGCACGCCGGCAGCGCTGACGGCAGCGGTCCAGGCCGCCTGGCGACCAATGTCGCTATTGGCTAGTTGGCCGCCCTCCGTTAAGGTGGAGCCTTCACAACTGCCCCCCTCCCCTGTGCGCGTTCTCATCGTCGACGATCACACCCTGGTCCGCGCCGGCCTCGGCCGCCTGCTTCAGGGGTTTGCCGACGTGCAGGTGGTGGCCGAAGCCAGCAACGCCGAGCAGGCGCTGCTGCTGACCCTGCAGCACGCCCCCGATGTGGTGCTGATGGACCTGTCCCTGCCCGGCCGCACCGGCCTGGAGGCGCTGAGTGACATCCGCGTGCGCGCGCCCGGAACGCGCGTGGTCATGATGACCATGTACGACGACGCCGCACATGTGCGCGACGCCCTTGACCGCGGTGCGGTCGGCTTCGTGGTCAAGGATGCCGCGCCGGCGGAGCTGGAGCTGGCCCTGCGCGCCGCCCATGCCGGCCAGGTGTTCCTGAGCCCGCAGATCTCGGCGAAGATGCTCGCGCCCATGCTCGGCAGGGAAAAGCCGGTCGGCGTCGCGGCGCTGTCGCCGCGCCAGCGCGAGATCCTGCGCCGCATCGGCAGCGGCCAGAGCAACAAGGAGATGGCGGCCGATCTGGGCATCAGCGTGAAGACGGTGGAAACCCACCGCGCGCGCATGATGGAATCGCTCGGCTGCCGGCGTGCCAATGACCTGGTGCTGCTCGCCGCGCGTCACCAGGGCGACCTGGCCTGAGCAGCGGCCTGACGACGGTTCTCCGGCGCCGGGGCTGCACGGCGACACGCCGCTGACGGATCCGTTGCGCGTCAGGCGCGGCCAAAGCGTGATGTGGCGCTCAGTTCGTCAAGATTCCGCCCCAAATGTAGGGGTGGCCCTGACAGCAGGTAAGGGATTTAACCAACGGCCTCAGGAACGCCCTGATGTTACGGTCAGGTGATGACAAGCAAGATGCGTTCCATAAGGCGCCGGGGACCGGGCGTCGGGGAACGGATCATGAAAGCGACACTCACCACCCAGCTCGGCCAGCAGCTGCACCTCACCCCGCAGTTGCTGCAGTCCATCCGCCTGCTGCAGCTCAACGGGCTGCAGCTGGAGCAGGAAATCCAGCGCGCCCTGGAGACCAATCCGCTGCTGGAAGCTGACGAGCCTGAACGCGATGAGGCGCAGGCACCCCCGGCGAACGCCGGGGAGGCGCAGCTGGACAGTGCCGCATTCGATGAGCTGCCGGAAAGCTCCCTCTGGGATATTCCGGGCGCCAGCTGGCAGGACGGCGATGAGGATCGCATGGCCCGCATCGCCGCGGGCGAATCCAGCGACCCGCAGCTGCGCGTGCTGCAGCGCCTTGCCCTGGACATGGACGCGCGTGCGTTGGCGGTGGCCGCCTTCTGGCTGGAACACTGCGATGATGCCGGCTACCTGGATGCGCCGCGGGACGAGCTCGCCCAGCTGGCCAGCGCGCACTGCGACGTGCCTGCCGACGAGGTGGAGGCCATCCGCCAGTGCCTGCTGCAGGGCGACCCGGCCGGCCTGGCCGCGCAGGACCTGGGCGAATGCCTGCGTGCCCAGCTGCAGCAGCTGGCCGGCCCGGTGGCCGCACGGCCGCTGGCGCTGCGCATCCTGGCCGCTGATCTGCAGCCGCTGGCCGAACACGATTACGCACGCCTGGCCCTGCTGCACGACGCCGAAGTGGAAGACATCCACGAAGCGGTCCGGCTGATCCTTTCCCTGCAGCCCCGGCCGGGCGACTGCCTGCTGCCATCGCCGGACCCGTCCATCATTCCGGATGTCACCGCCTGGCACGCCGACGGGCAATGGCGGGTGGCACTCAATGCCTCCAGCTGCCGCCGCCTGAGCATCAACCGCCAGTACGAACAGGCCCTGACCGAATCCGGGCAGATCTCCCCTGCCCTGCAGGAACTGCTGGCCGAGGCCCGTTGGCTCAGCCGCGGCGTGTCGATGCGCCATGACACCCTGCTGCGCACCGCGCGGGTGATCGTGGAACGCCAGGCCGGCTTCCTGTCCCGCGGTGAAGAAGCCATGGCACCGCTGACGCTGAAGGAAGTGGCCGAGCAGATCGGCATGCACGAGTCGACGATTTCGCGCATCACCACCGGCAAGTACCTGCAGACGCCGCGCGGCACCTTCGAGCTGAAGCATTTCTTCGCCGTGCGCCTGGAGGGTGCGGAGATCTCCGGGCACGCGGTGAAGGCCATGGTGCGCCGCCTGATCGAATCCGAGCCGGCCGGTCGCCCGCTGGCCGATGAGGCCATCGCGGGCCTGTTGGCCCGACAGGGGGTCACCATTGCCCGCCGAACCGTCGCAAAATACCGCGAACAACTGGATATCGCTCCTGCGCGCGAACGTCGCCGCCAGGTCGCCAGGCAACCGCTACTGGCCCGCGTGGGCTGAGGAACCGCATGAACAAGCTTACTGTCCTGCTGGTCGATGACCACGAGGGTTTCATCAATGCCGCCATGCGCCATTTCCGCAAAGTGGACTGGCTGGATGTCATCGGCAGCGCCGCCAACGGCCTGGAAGCCATCGAACGCTCGGAAGCACTGCGCCCGCAGGTGGTGCTGATGGACCTGGCCATGCCGGAGATGGGTGGCCTGCAGGCCACCCGGCTGATCAAGACCCAGGATGAAGCCCCCTACATCGTGATCGCCAGCCATTTCGACGATACCGAGCACCGCGACCACGCCCTGCGCGCCGGTGCCGACAACTTCGTCAGCAAGCTGTCCTACATCCAGGAAGTCATGCCGATCCTGGAGGGCTTGAAGGAACCGCGGTCATGAGCGAGTCGCGCATCCTGGTGCTGGACAACGATGCCGTGCGTGCCGAACGCACCGTGGCGCTGCTGGAGTTCATGGATTTCAACCCGCGCTGGATCACCGACGCGGGCGATTTCGCTGCCGCGCGCAACCGNCAGAACGACTGGATGGCGGTGATCGTCGGCCAGCTGGAGGACAACGACGCAAGCCGTGCGCTGTACCAGTGGCTCGGCCAGGCCAGCCTGCCCCCGCCGGTGATGCTGATCGACGGCGACCCGGCCGCATTCGCCGCACGCAACGGCCTGCACGAAGCCAACGTGTGGCCGCTGGAGGCACCGCTGCGCCATGCGCAGATGGAAGCCCTGCTGCGCCGGGCCAGCCTGAAACGACTGGATGCCGAGCACCAGGCCGGTGCCGTGCAGGAACAGGGACCCACCGGCGACAGCGCCGCGGTCACCGCACTGCGCACCATGATCGAGCAGGTGGCGGCGTTTGACACCACCGTGCTGGTGCTGGGTGAATCAGGCACGGGCAAGGAAGTGGTGTCGCGCAGCATCCATCAGCGTTCGCCCCGCCGCGACGGNCCGTTCGTGGCGATCAACTGCGGCGCCATTCCCGCCGAGCTGCTGGANAGCGAGCTGTTCGGTCANGAAAAAGGCTCCTTCACCGGCGCGCTCACCGCACGCAAGGGCCGGTTCGAGATGGCCGAGGGCGGCACCCTGCTGCTGGACGAGATCGGTGACATGAGCCTGCCCATGCAGGTGAAGCTGTTACGGGTCCTGCAGGAGCGCAGTTTCGAGCGTGTCGGCGGCAACCAGACCATCCGCTGCAATGTCCGGGTCATTGCGGCCACCCACCGTGACCTGGAGGCGCGCATTGCCGAGGGCCGGTTCCGCGAAGACCTGTTCTACCGGCTCAACGTGTTTCCCATCGAGGTGCCCGCCCTGCGCGAGCGCCGCGAGGATCTGCCGGCACTGGTGCAGACCATCGCCGCACAGCTGGCACGTACCGGCCGTGGCGAGGTGCGCTTCGCACCCGAGGCATTGCAGGCGCTGGCCGCCTATGACTGGCCCGGCAACGTGCGCGAGCTGACCAATCTGGTCGAGCGCCTGGCGGTCCTGCATCCATCCGGCGTGGTGCGCGTGCAGGACCTGCCGGCCCGCTACCGGGTGGACGTGGCCGGGGTACCCGCCGCGCCGGTGCCGCCGCCGCCGGTCGCCGACGCCGCCCTGCAGGATGAGCGCCTGGACCTGCGCAGTTTCTCGTTCCATGCCCCGGCCGCCGGCAGCGGTGAGGAAGCCGTGGCCAGCACCCTGCCCGATGACGGTCTGGACCTGCGCAATCACATGGCCAGCATCGAGCTGAAGCTGATCCACGAAGCGCTGGAACGTACCCAGGGCGTGGTGGCTCACGCCGCCCAGCTGCTGGGGCTGCGCCGCACCACCCTGGTGGAGAAGCTGCGCAAGTACGGCATCGAGCGCGACCAGACCGAAATCTCCGGCTGATATCCGCCACAGTATTCCCGCCGTCGGCGGGATTGCAGGAACCTGCATGGACCTGGTCCGGGTGCGGGCCATCATGGAGGCGACTTCACAGAGGGCGTCGCCATGCCTGCCACCCGTTGGATTCCCGCCGCCCTGTGTGGGCTGGCGTTCTGCGCCGCTGCGGCGACGGCTGCGGCCGAGCCGGCCTGCCGCCTGCCGAAGACCCTGGCGGGCCGGCAGATGAGCAACATCAGCGNCCCCCTGTACCGGCCGGACAACCCGCATGCAGGGCGCCTGGCCATCGTCGACTTCGCAGCAGGCACCTACCGGCTGCGGGTGGCGGGCAGCGGCCGGGAGATCCAGGGCACCTATGGCTACCGCCTGCTCGACCGCCATATCGCCGAGGTGGCACTGGTGGAGGCGTTCGACCACCGCACCAGCCATTACCGCCTGCTCCTGACCTGCCTGGACGATCATGGCGGCCGCTTCGTGTTCACCCAGGACGACGGACCGGTCGCGCCCCGGCAACGCCAGAACGGTGGCGTCTGGTCGCTCACCCGCTGAGCGGCCGGGACGGATTTCCGGCGCCAGCGCGCTGACACCGCCGGCGCGGACAGGCGCGCGGCTGGGGGGCGGCAGGCGGGCAGGCTGCGCGGTGGGGGGCATGCACCTGGCTGAACCACTCAGCGATTCCGGCACGGGTCTTGCAGCGGAGTTGGGGCACGTCCCCACCCCGTTTCATGGAATCGNTCCAGATGACCCATTCCGTCACTTCGATCCTTTCGCAGATCCGCAGCTTCCAGACCCAGGTCGGCCAGGCGGCTGCNCCGCTGNGCGAAACGCCCCGGACCGACGCGATCCCGACCCGGATCGACGGCGTCACGACNGCAGCGCCCAGCTTCACGGACACCTTGCGCGGTGCGATGTCGGCAGTGAATGAATCCCAGCAGGTCGCCGGCGCGCTGCGCAACGACTTCGAACTGGGCCGGCCCGGTGCCGACCTGGCCAAGGTCATGGTCGCTGCGCAGGAATCGCAGATCGCCTTCCGCGCCACCGTGGAAGTCCGCAACCGTCTCGTCCAGGCTTACCAGGACGTGATGAACATGCCGCTGTAAGGAACACGCGCCGATGGCCCTGACGCTCTCCAAGGACACGCTGAACGCCGAAAAGGCCGGGCAGTGGTTCGATCGCCTGCAAAGCCTGCAGATCGCCCGCCGACTCGGCCTGATGGCGATGATCGCCGTTGCGGTGGCGGCCGGCCTGGCCGTGTTCTTCTGGTCGCAGAAGCCGGCCATGGTCCCGCTGTACACCGGCCTGGACCAGAAGGCGACGGCCGAGGCGACCGATCTGCTGCGCGCCGCGCAGATCCCGTTCCAGCTGGACCCGGCCACCGGCGGCATCACGGTGCCGGAAAAGAACCTGCACGATGCCCGGCTGAAACTGGCCGGCTCGGGGCTGACCGACAGCGGCAAGCTCGGCTTTGAACTGATGGAGCGTGATCCCGGCTTCGGCGTGAGCCAGTTCGTGGAAAGCGCGCGCTACCAGCACGCCATGGAAACCGAGCTGTCGCGCACCATCAATACCCTGCGCCCGGTGCGCGATTCCCGCGTGCACCTGGCCATTCCCAAACCGAGCGCGTTCACCCGCCAGCGCGACGTCGCCAGCGCGTCGGTGACGCTGGAGCTGCGCGGCGGACAGCAGCTGGAGCGCGGCCAGGTGGATGCCATCGTGCACATGGTGGCCGCCAGCATTCCCGATCTGGCCCCGGAGCGGGTCACCGTGGTCGACCAGAACGGGCGCATGCTCAGCGTGTCCGACCCGAACAGCGAAGCGGCAATGAACGCCGCGCAGTTCGAGCAGGTGCGCCGCCAGGAAACCTCGTTCAACCAGCGCATCCGCGAGCTGCTCGAACCAATGACCGGTCCGGGCCGGGTCAATCCGGAAGTCAGCGTGGACATGGATTTCTCCACCACCGAGGAAGCGCGCGAGCTGTTCAACGGCGAACCGGCCAAGGTCCGCAGCGAGCAGACCAGTGAAAACAGCACCAGCACACCCGGGCCGCAGGGCGTGCCCGGTGCCGCCAGCAATACTCCTCCCGGTCCGCAGGCCGCCCCCGCACCTGCGCCGGCGCCGACCGAAACCTCGCGCAATGCAACGCGCAATTACGAGCTGGACCGCACCCTGCAGCACACCCGCCAGCCGGCCGGCCGCATCAACCGGGTGTCGGTGGCGGTCCTGCTGGACAACGTGCCGCGCCCCGGCGCCAACGGCAAGATCACCGAACANCCGCTGACCGCCGCCGAGCTGACCCGCATCGAGGCACTGGTGAANCAGGCGGTCGGCTTCAACGCCGAGCGCGGCGATACCGTCTCGGTGATGAACGCGCCGTTCGTGCGTGATACCACGCCGGTGGAAGGGCCGAAGTGGTGGGAACTGCCGTGGGTCCATGACGCCGGCCGCCTGCTGCTGGGTGCCCTGGTGGTGCTGGCCCTGCTGTTCGGCGTGCTGCGCCCGGCGCTGCGCGGCATCACCGGGCAGGCCAAGCGGACCGAAGCGCTGGACCACGANCCGCAGCTGGCCGACGTGCGGCTGGTGGATGACGACGGTGAACCGCTGCCGGCACTGTCCGCCGAGCGCATGGCCGGNGCCGGCGCCGGCGCCGCCGCGCTGGCCCTGCCGGTGGACTCCTATGAGGAACGGCTGCGCCTGGCGCGTGAAGCCGTGAAGACCGATTCCAAGCGCGTGGCCCAGGTGGTCAAGGGCTGGGTGGCCAATGACTGACCCCTCACTGAGCGGCGTGCAGAACGCTGCCATCCTGCTGCTGTCGCTGGGCGAACAGGACGCGGCCGAAGTGCTGCGCCACATGGAGCCGAAGGAAGTGCAGAAGATCGGCATCGCCATGGCGACGATGACNGACATCTCGCGCGACCAGGTCGAGCGGGTCATGGAGCAGTTCAACCAGGAGCTGGGCTCGAAGACCTCGCTGGGCGTCGGCTCGGACGACTACATCCGCAACATGCTGGTCCAGGCCCTGGGCTCGGAAAAGGCCAGCAACCTGATCGACCGCATCCTGCTGGGCCGCAACACCACCGGGCTGGACGCGCTGAAGTGGATGGATCCGCGCGCGGTGGCCGACCTGGTGCGCAATGAGCACCCGCAGATCATCGCCATCGTGATGGCCCACCTGGAAACGGACCAGGCGGCCGATGCGCTGAAGCTGCTGCCCGAGCGCACCCGCGTGGACGTGCTGCTGCGCATCGCCACCCTGGACGGCATTCCGCCCAACGCNCTGAACGAACTCAACGAGATCATGGAACGCCAGTTCGCCGGCAACCAGAACCTGAAGTCGTCCAACATCGGCGGCGTGCAGTGCGCGGCGAACATCCTCAACTTCATGGATGGCGGCCAGGACCAGGCCATCCTCGGTGAGATCGCCCGGGTGGACGCGCCGCTGAGCGGACGCATCCAGGACCTGATGTTCGTCTTCGACGACCTGGTCGACCTGGACGACCGCGAAATGCAGCTGGTGCTGCGTGAAGTCAGCGGTGAGCGCCTCGGCCTGGCCCTGCGCGGGGCCGACATCAAGGTGCGCGACAAGATCACCCGCAACATGTCCCAGCGTGCGGCCGAGATCCTGCTGGAAGACATGGAAGCGCGCGGCCCGGTCAAGCTGTCCGACGTCGAAGGTGCCCAGCGCGAGATCCTGGCCATCGTCAAGCGCATGGCCGATGAAGGCACGGTCACCATCGGTGGCAGCGCGGAGGCCATGCTGTGAACAACGTCGTACGCTGGATGGCGCCCGACCTGCTGGCCGCACCGGAGCTGCCGCTGGCAGAGGATGCGCTGCAGGGGCATGCCGAACTGGAACCGGAACAGGCGCCCGAACCGGTTCTGCAGCCCCCTACCCTGGAACAGATCCAGGCGATCCAGGACGAGGCCGAGCAGGAAGGCTTCGCCCGTGGCCACGCCGAAGGCTACGCCCAGGGTCAGACGGAAGTGCGCCGGCTGGTGGCGCAGATGGAAGGCATCCTGGACAGCTTCAACCGGCCGCTGGTGCGGTTGGAGAACGAAGCCGTGGCGGCGCTGGGCGAACTGGCCGTGCGCATCGCCGGCGCCCTGGTCGGCCGGGCCTACCAGGCCGAACCGGAACTGCTGGCGCAGCTGCTGAAGGAAGCCATCGACGCGGCCGGGGGCACCACGCGTGAGGTGGAAGTGCGCCTGCACCCGGACGATATCGCCGCCGTTGCGCCGCTGCTGGAGCTGTCGCCGCAGCAGCGGCTGTCGCCGGACCTGAGCCTGAGCCGCGGCGACCTGCGCGTGCATGCCGAGGCCGTCCGCATCGACGGCACCCTGGACGCGCGCCTGCGTGGCGCGCTGGATGCCCTGGTCGCACAAAGTGGAGCCCACGCATGACCGCCCCCGCTCCCCTGCCCGATACGGATTGGACCCACCTGCGCAACCTGCGCCTGGCCGCGCGCCTGGGTGCCCTGAAGGTGGGCACCGCCCATGGCCGTGGACTCATCCGTGAAGGCGTGCTGCGCCGCGCGGTGGGCCTGACCCTGGAGGCGGTCGGCTGCGAGGCGCCGATGGGCGCCAGCTGCAAGGTCGAGGTGGACGGCGGCTGGGTGGATGCCGAAGTCGTCGGCTTCTCCGGCGAACGCACCTACCTGATGCCCAGCGCTGAACTGCATGGCCTGCTGCCCAATGCCCGGGTGGTCCCGTCCTCGCGCCGCGGCGGCGTGGAAGTGGGCGAAGGCCTGCTGGGCCGCGTGATCGACAGCGATGGCGTACCGCTGGATGGCAAGGGCCCGATCCGCGCCGAAGGGTACGTGGGCATGGCCGGCGTATCGATCAACCCGCTCGCCCGCGAGCCGATCATCCAGCCGCTGGATGTCGGCGTGCGCGCGATCAACGCGCTGCTGCCGATCGGTCGGGGGCAGCGCGTGGGCCTGTTCGCCGGCTCCGGCGTGGGCAAATCGACCCTGCTGGGCATGATGACCCGCTATACCGCCGCCGATGTGATCGTGGTCGGGTTGATCGGTGAACGTGGCCGCGAAGTGCGCGATTTCGTCGAGACCACCCTGGGTGAGGAAGGCCTGCGCCGTGCGGTGGTGGTGGCCAGCCCGGCCGACCGCCCGCCCCTGGCCCGCCTGCATGGCGCCTACCGCGCCACTGCCATTGCCGAGTGGTTCCGCGACCAGGGACTGAATGTGCTGCTGCTGATGGACTCGTTGACCCGTTTTGCCCAGGCACAGCGGGAAATCGGCCTGTCGGTAGGCGAACCGCCGACCACCCGCGGCTACCCGCCGTCGGTGTTCGCCAAACTGCCGGCGCTGGTGGAACGGGCGGGCAACGGGGCCAAGGGCCGCGGCTCGATCACCGCGTTCTATACCGTGCTGACCGAGGGCGATGACCCCCAGGACCCCATCGCCGACGCCGCCCGCGCCATTCTGGACGGTCACATCCTGCTGTCGCGCCGGGTCGCCGACAGCGGCCTGTACCCGGCCATCGATGTGGAAAGCTCGGTGAGCCGCGTGGTCACGGAAATCGCCGATGAGCCGTGGCGCCTGCGCATCCGCAAGCTGAAACGTCTGGTGTCGGCCTATTCCGCCAATCGCGACCTGATCGCCATCGGCGCCTACCAGCGCGGCAACGACGCCGCCACCGATGAAGCACTGGAACGCTGGCCGGAAATCGTCGAATTCCTGGGCCAGGATGTCGGCAAGGCGGCCGACCTTCCGCACAGCCAGGCCGCGCTCAAGCGGCTGGTCGAGAATGAGGTGTAAGCGATGAAACAGTCCAAGCGCATCGACCCCCTGCTCAAGCGCGCGCAGGAACATGAAGACGCGGTGGCGCGTGACCTGGCCGAACGCCAACGCATGCTCGACACCCACCTGTCGCGGCTGGACGAGCTTCGCCGCTATGCCGAGGAATATGCGGGGGCGCAGATGGCCGCCACCAGCCCGGCCCAGCTGATGAACCGCCGTGCCTTCCTGGACCGCCTGGACAGCGCGGTGGCGCAGCAGCGCCAGACCGTGGACAGCAACCGCGAGAAAGTCGAGGCCGAGCGGGCGCGGCTGCTGCTCGCCAGCCGGGACAAGCAGGTGCTCGAACAGCTGGCCGCCAGTTACCGGGCACAGGAACGGCAGGTGGCCGAACGCCGCGACCAGCGCGAGATGGACGACCTGGGTGCGCGCCGGGTGCGCCTGCTGCAGACCCCATCCCAGGACGGAGGAGAACCGGCATGACCGCTGCCACCCCCAGCCTGGGTGCCCTCACATCCATCAACGCCGCAGGCGGCAGCAGCACGGCCCGTCGTGGCACGGCGGCCTCGGGCAAGGATTTCAACGCCCTGCTGCACGGCAGGCACGACGCGTCCAGGGCGCAGGACAAGACGCCTTCGTCGGCACCGGCCACGAACACGCCTGCACGTGGCGTCGATGAAGGTCGCCGCGGGCAGCGCCACGCCGCTGGCGAGGCTGCAGACCCGGCCGCCGAGGAGGCGCCGGCCGCCCACACGACCGCACCTGCCGACGCCGACGCGGAGCCGGCCGGACCCACCGCGGACGATCCGACCGGCTGGCCACCCAGCGGTCTGGCCGGCCTGATCCTGTCCGCGCCGCTGCCCGCCAATGAACCGGCGATCACGCCACCCCTGCTTTCCGGCACGGACGGGGCGGCCGGCGCGCCGGCACCGGCGCCGGGTTTGTCCGGCATGCTGGCCGCGAGCGCGGCAACCGCTGCGGGCGCTGTTGCGTTGCCAACCGACGCCGTCGCCGCCGAGGCGCTGGAGGCCCTGCCGGAGGATCTGCAGGCCGCTGTGGCCGCGGCGCTGGAGGCGGCCAGCGAGGGCGGCGATGCGGGTGTCGACGCGCCCGAAGGCGCGCCGGTGCTGCTGCACGGCCTGCAGCAGGCGGGCGATGCGCGTCCCCTGCATGCCGGCACGGCCTATACCGGCGAACCGACGCCGGTACCGTCGCTGGACGGCGGCGACTTCGACGATGCGCTGGGCGCGCGGATCGGCTGGCTGGCCGACCAGAAGATCGGCCATGCCCATATCCGCCTGCGTCCTGACGACCTGGGTACGGTGGATGTCCGCCTGCAGTTGGATGGCGACAAGGTCCACGCCAGCTTCAGCAGCCCGCATGTGGACGTGCGCCACGCGCTGGAAGGCAGCCTGCCCCGGCTGCGTGAACTGCTCGGCGAGCAGGGCTTCCAGCTGGCCCACGCCGACGTGGGCCAGCACGGCAGCGACCAGGCCACGGGCGGCGACGGCGGCGGCTCGCGCTGGGGCGGCGAGGCCGGCGACGGCGAACCGGCGCACGAGACCGTCCTGTCGGCGGCGCAGCTGATGCGCCATCGCGGCCTGCTCGACACCTACGCCTGATCGCCCCGCGCGCGACGGCGCGTCGGAATCCCGGCGCCAACCGGGCAACCGGGTTCCGGCACGCCGCTTGCATGGCAGGAGAGCAACCCTATGGAGCTCTCCCGTGGCCGCAGCCGCTGATAAAACCAAGAAGACCGCTGACAAGGACAAAGCCGCCAAGCCGCGCCGTCCTCTCCTGATCACCGCCGCGATCGCGGTGCTGGCCGCCGGCGCCGCCGCAGGTGGCATGTGGTACTTCAACAAGCCCGCGCACGACGAGACGGCGGTGGCCGCACCGAAGAAGGTCGAAACCCCGGCGCCGGCGCAGTACTTCCCCCTTGATCCGGCGTTCGTGGTCAACCTCAACGGCCCCGTGGACGGTCCGCGCTACCTGCAGGTGGAAGTGCAGCTGATGACCCGCGATCCGGCCGCGCTGGAAGCGATCAAGACCCATGCCCCGGCCATCCGCGCCAGCCTGCTGATGCTGTTCTCGCAGGTGGAGGCAGCGCAGATCGCCGATGTCGCCGGCAAGCAGAAACTGCAGGCCGACGCGCTGGCGGCGGTGCGCAAGGTGCTGCGCGCCGAGACCGGCAAGGATGGCGCTGACGACCTGCTGTTCACCAGTTTCGTGACCCAGTAAGGGCCGGCCATGAATGATCTGCTGTCCCAGGACGAGATCGATGCCCTGCTGCACGGCGTGGACAACGGCGCGGTGGAAACCGAGCCGGAGCCGCCCAGCGGCGAAGCGCGCTCGTACGACTTCGCCAGCCAGGACCGCATCATCCGTGGGCGCATGCCCACGCTGGAAATGGTCCACGAGCGCTTCGCGCGCCTGTGGCGGATCGGCCTGTTCAACCTGATCCGGCGTTCGGCGGAGCTGTCGGTGCGCGGCATCGAGCTGATCAAGTTCAACGACTACATGCATTCGCTGTACGTGCCGACCAACCTCAACCTGGTGCGCTTCAAGCCGCTGCGGGGCACCGGCCTGATCGTGTTCGAGCCGACCCTGGTGTTCGCCATCGTCGACAACTTCTTCGGTGGCGACGGGCGCTATCCCACCCGGATCGAAGGCCGCGAGTTCACCGCCACCGAGATGCGCGTCATCCACCTGCTGCTCAAGCAGACCTTCGCCGACCTGCGCGAGGCCTGGGCACCGGTGATGGAGGTCGATTTCGAGTACATCAACTCGGAGATCAATCCGCACTTCGCCAACATCGTGACGCCGCGCGAGTACGTGGTGGTGTGCCGGCTGCATGTCGAGCTGGACGGCGGCGGCGGCGATCTGCACGTGACCCTGCCGTACTCGATGCTCGAGCCGATCCGCGAGCTGCTGGATGCCGGCATCCAGAGCGACCGCAACGACCGCGACGAGAGCTGGGGCCAGACCCTGCGCGAGCAGCTCAACGTGGCCGAGGTCACCCTGTCCAGCGTGCTGGCCAGCAAGCGCATGACCCTGCGCGAGCTGAGCCGGCTGAAGGTGGGCGATGTGCTGCCCATCGACATCAACCCGCAGGTGCCGCTCTGCGTGGAGAACATCCCGGTGTTCACCGGCGAGTTCGGCATCGCCAATGGCATGAATGCCGTGAAGATCACGGCCACCCACCCGCCGGGCACGCGCCCGCGGGTACCCGTCCTCCAGGAAGACCTGAAATGAACGAGAACTCCGTCTCCGACGTCACCCCCGCCCAGTTCAGCGCCTTGCAGGCCGAAGAAGGCAGCGATGGCAACGCCGACCTGAATCTTGACGTGATCCTCGACGTGCCGGTGACGCTGTCGCTCGAAGTCGGCCGCGCGCGCCTGCCGATCCGCAACCTGCTGCAGCTCAACCAGGGCTCGGTGGTCGAACTGGAACGCGGCGCGGGCGAATCGCTGGATGTGTTCGTCAACGGCACGCTGATCGCGCATGGCGAAGTGGTGGTCATCAACGATCGNTTTGGCGTGCGCCTGACCGACGTGGTCAGCCCGAGCGAACGGATCCGGAGACTGCGTTGAACGCCACGCTGCTGATCGCCGCCGGCCAGGCCCTGGCGGGCGCCACCGCGCCCGCCGCG
>JGI26054J46599_1000178_pt1 | contig 17799 bp, 19 predicted proteins | sample HigsolmetaGSP16D_FD_46599 | JGI IMG/M metagenome (IMG submission 46599) | reverse complement strand
AATTTCAAACGCCCAACAACAGACAGCTATTGCTGATCGCATTGTTAATTGGCTAAATAGACCCTAAATTAAAAACGCCCTGGATTGTATTAATCCAGGGCGTTTTGAGATTAGTCATTAGTTAGACTTAACATCCAATTCAAGGAAGTTAGCCACCTTTGTTGCTTCATCAGCAACCGCGTGTAGTGTCGCCAAACGATTGTTCTTAACCGCTTCGTCTTCGACCATAACCATCGTCTCTTCGAAGTAAGCAGCCACGGCAGGTTGTAAGTTCAACAATGCCGCAAGCTTCGCATCCGTGTCATCAACAGTTGCAACTGGGGCAACTGCTTCAAACAACGCCTTTTCAGCTGCATTCTCGAACAGAGCAGCGTCAACAGTCGCATCCGTTGCATTCTTCGTTGTCAAACGCATCACACGAGTCAACGCTTCAACACCCTCACGGAAGTTGGCATCGTTAACGTGGGCAGCCAAGACTTGCGCTGATTCAAACATTTGCGTCGTATCAGCAAAGTTGTTCTTCGTCACAGCGTTGATAATGTCACGACGAACACCATCATCTTGCAATGCCTTCACAACACGGTCCGTCAAGAAGTTAACGACCGCAGCCACATTATTTTGCAACTCAGCCATCACTTCTTCTGGCAAACCAAACTTAACTGCATCGGCGTTAATGTCAGCAATCAAGTCTGACAAAATACCGTCAATATCCAAATCCCACTTGTTGTCAGCCAAGATGTTCACAACACCTGAAGCGGCACGACGCAAAGCATATGGGTCATTTGAACCTGATGGCACCATACCACCCGCAAAGAATGACAACAAGCTNTCCAACTTATCAGCCAAGGCCAATACCTTACCCAAATCTGACGCAGGCAATTCACCATCAGCAGAGATTGGCATGTAGTGCTCACGGATTGCTTGGGCCACGGCAGCGTCTTCACCAAACAAGTTAGCGTACTTCTCACCCATGATACCTTGCAATTCATCAAACTCACCGACCATACCAGTCATCAAGTCAAACTTGTAGATTTCACCGGCACGCGCCAACTTGGCTTGTTGATCATCAGTAAAGGCCAAACGACCAGCAATGATGGCAGCCAAAGCCTTGGCGCGACGTGTGTGGGCGGCAACTGAACCCAACTTAGCGTGGAATGATACCACTTCCAACTTGTTGTTGTAGAAGTCGATATCGTGCTTTTGATCTTCGTGGTAGAAGAACTTAGCGTCTTCCAAACGCGCAACCAGCACCTTTTCGTTACCGGCAATCACATTATCGATGTGTTCAGCGTTTCCGTTACGAACAGAGATAAAGTGTGGCAACAAAGCGCCGTTTGCATCAACAACGTGGAAGAAACGTTGGTGTTCCTTCATTGACGTAATCAATACTTCATCAGGCACTTCCAAGTAACCTTCATCGAAGCCACCAGCAAAGGCTGTCGGATATTCAACAATGTTGTTAACTTCTTCAAGCAAATCTTCGTCAACGACAACGGTCCAGTTGTTATCACTAGCAATCGTTTCGACTTGTGTGCGGATGTTTTGCTTACGTGCTTCGGCATCTGCTTGTACAAAGACTGACGTCAAGGCCTCTTCGTACTGGTCAGCTGATGCAATTTCAACATCATGACCCAAGAAACGGTGTCCACGTGATGAACGACCCGTTGCAACTCCCAAGATATCAAATGGGACAACTTCATCATCCAACAATGCGACCATCCAACGAATTGGACGGACGTATTCAAACGTGTGACGACCCCACTTCATCGTTGTTGAGAACGTCATCGCCTCAATAACTTGCTTGAAGCCCGTCAAAACTTCAGCCGCTGGCTTTCCAGCCTCAAACTTTGTAACGTAGATGTACTCGTTACCGTTAAATTCCTTAAACGTAATGTCATCAGTCGTCAACCCTTGACCGCGGACAAATCCTTGGGCTGCCTTTGAATAGTTACCCTCAGCATCAAGTGCGACCTTCTTAGCAGGCCCCTTAACTTCTTCTTGGAAGTCTTCAGCCTTTTCAGCAACATCAGAAATCAACACTGCTAAACGACGTGGCGTAGAGAAAGGCTTAATTGCCCCGTATGCCAAACGCTCGTCGGCCATAAAGTTTTCGGCACGCTCAACCAATTGGTTAATTGCGGGCGTCACCAAGTGGGCCGGAACTTCTTCCAAACCAATTTCTAGCAAAAAGTTAGCCATCTTAGTTTTCCTCCTCATCTGCAGGCAAGTACTTCGCACGCAAAGCTTCGTCCTTCAACAATGGGAAACCAAGCTTCTTACGCTCATCAATGAAGGCACGCGCAACTGAACGGGCCATGTTACGGATACGTGATAGATATTTTGCACGTTCTGTAACTGACACTGTGCCACGGGCATCCAATAAGTTAAACGTGTGTGATGACTTCAAAATGTAGTCGTAAGCTGGGTGAACNAAGCCCTTTTCCAANGCCTTCTTAGCTTCAGCTTCGTNCTCGTTAAAGTGACGCAACAACATTTCTTGGTCTGATTCTTCAAANGAGTAAACTGAGTGNTCGTACTCTGGCTCCTTAAAGATGTCACCGTACAAAACGCCGTTACCCCATTCCAAATCGTACACNGTTGGGACGTCTTGGATGTATGAAGCCAAACGNTCCAAACCATACGTGATTTCTGATGTTACGGCATCAACTTGGATACCACCAACTTGTTGGAAGTACGTAAATTGCGTGACTTCCATACCGTCCAACCAGATTTCCCAACCGATACCAGCGGCACCCATTGATGGGTTTTCCCAGTTATCTTCAACGAAACGAATATCGTGTTCCAATGGATCAATGCCCAAGGCCTTCAAAGAATCCAAGTACAATTCTTGAATGTTGTCGGGTGATGGCTTCATAACCACTTGGAATTGGTGGTGTTGGTACAAACGGTTTGGGTTATCACCGTAACGTCCATCGGCAGGACGACGTGATGGCTCCACGTAAGCCGCGTTCCATGGCTCAGGACCATTGGCACGTAGGAACGTGTAAGGGCTCATCGTACCCGCACCCTTTTCTGTATCGTAAGCTTCCATCAGCATTGCGCCTTGGTCAGCCCAGAACTTTTGCAACGTCAAAATAATGTCTTGCACACTCATTTTTGCGCTCATATTGACAAATTCCTTTCTCGTGGTTGGCTTCGAGCAAATAAAAAGCCCTACACCAATCACCATAAAAAATGATTGATGTAGGGACGATAATTCGCGGTTCCACCCTACTTCTAGGAAAACTCCTAGCAGCTTCATTGGATTAAATTGTGCTCCAGCAGTGCCCCTTACGCTAATCAGATCACCCTCACATCACCGGTGACTTGCTGGACTGATTTCACGGAATTCTTCTGCTTTCATCGCTTATTACAACTAATAAGTTTATCACTCAGCCGTTGAATGTCAACGAAATTAATCTCAATATTCAGTTGTCTTTGACCACAAGTACATGCCATAAAANGCATTGAACGTTTTCACNATCATCAAAACAAACATCCCTAATGCGCCTGACCCACCGGCCTGGATTTGATTCCACCATAATAACAGGCCAACCGCATCAACTAACAACCAGACAACCCACTGCGAGAGGTAGCCATACGTTGCCAAAATTTGTGCCAACATCCCCAGCGGTAATTGTGAGGAGTCGAGGTAGACTTGATTACCATGTGCCGTTTTGGCAACGGCTAGAACGACACCATAAACCACAACTGCCCCTGCGACAAGGCATCCCATCATTTTAGGGCCGATACGCTTCGCTTGCATCTGACTACTGTCTTGTTGTTGGGCTAGCTGCTTGTACCAGGCAACCATCCCCACAAACTGCATCACAAAAAAGAAGCCTTGATTGAGAATGTCACCGACCAAATGGTTGTGAATGGACATTAATAACCAGATGCCATTGGTCAGGAGCCCCCAGAAAAAGTTCGTTAACCGGCCACTCGCTAACATGATTAAGTAAAAAGCCAATACCAACCCGGTAATTAAACTCGTCCATCCTGATGATGAATAATCACCTGTATAGACGAAGGCCCAAATCGTAACAGCCATAATAATGACCATATACACCCGTTGAAACCGATTCATCAAGGCTAAATCACGCTTAATATTGGTTGGTGACGTCGCTTCACGCAAAGCTTGTTTAAGATACTGCATTTCTCTACTCCCTCGTTAAACACTAACGAATAGATTAACACATTAACATTCGCTTGTGCGCTATGTCACGTACTTGTAAATATCGGGCATAATAAAAAGCGATATCCCCCAAAAGGGACATCGCTTTCTAACTGATTCATACCGTACTTACTTGCCAAGGAATCCTGACAACTTATCCTTAACGTCATCCATATCAACGTTATCTAAGATGTCCGCCTTGTCGCCTAGCAAGTCACCGGCCTTTTCCTTCAATTCGTTCAAGTCAGCGCCTTCCAAAAGATCACCAGCTTGGTCCTTCAACTTATCCAAATCAAAATCCATGTCAATTCTCCGTTCGCTTCTTTACTATACACTTATTATAAGTGATATTAGCGCTACCTGTCATCTATTTTGACTCGTCAATTGGCTTTTGTTGGCCGCGTTGGGCGAGACGTTGTGACCAGCCGTCTAGTTGTTGAATAAAACTTTTGGCACGTAAATGCACGCCGACTTGGTCATCATAAATCTTATCCATCACGCGTGCCATATCATGCTTAGTCTCTTCTTTTAGCGACAACGAACCTAACTGTTTTAGGTCAATTTTGTTAAGTTGTGATAGCACACGCACAGAACGTGGATTAGCATTCATACGTTGTTCATCTTGATCCCAGTGCAACTGGCACAGTGTCCCGTTTAGCTTCTCGGAGAAATCAAGTGGTAAATCACGTCGACCACAAACAACACATTCACCCCAAGTCGGTTCAAGACCGAATGCCGGCAACAATTTGATTTCAAAAAAATTGGCAATGCCTTGTGGATCCAGACCACTCTCAATTTTTTCAATCGCCAAGCGGGCCCATTCATACCACTTACCAATCGGCTGATTATCGACAAATGCCGCGTCAATCAACCCTAAGATGTAAGTCATGTAGGCATTCTTTGTGACGTCCATCATCAATTCACGTGATTGGTGGCTCTCTTTAACAGCGTTAATAAAACTCAAACCGGTTGGATTTAAAGTTCCTTCAAACGTGGCGACCGTTAACGGTTGGACATCCGCTGCGAATTGGTACCGCTTTGACTTGCCATTTTTAATGTAAAACATCCGCTTGCCACCCTGCTTGGTCAGCATCTTAACCATCAGATCCTTTTCCTTGCGGTCTTGCTGGTACATCACAATTGCATCAAATACTTCTGCCATACCCATCCCCTAGTAAAAAAGAGACTAGGTAGTCTCTTTCTCGCCAAATTAAATATCTGAATCTTCCTTGTAACCGTAAGTTTGAAGTGCTTGTGGCTTATCACGCCAACGTTCTTCAACCTTAACCCATGTCTCCAAGAAAATCTTATCACCAAGCAAACGTTCGATATCCTTACGTGCCCGCACACCGATTTCCTTGATCATTGCCCCTTGCTTACCAATGACAATGTTCTTTTGCGTTGGTCGTTCAACAACAATCGTCGCTTGCACATGCAAGTGATTTTCATCTTGACGCTCAATTTTATCAATCACCACCGCAACTGAGTGTGGCACTTCTTGACGTGTCAATTGCAAGACCTTTTCACGAATCAACTCACTCATGATAAATCGTTCTGGGTGATCCGTGATTTGATCAGCTGGGTAATATTGTGGACCTTCTGCCATCTTATCCATCGCAAAATCCAACAATTCAGGCACGCCATCCCCCTTCAAAGCTGAAATTGGGAAGATTTCGGCAAACTCCATTTGTTGGCGGTAATCATCAATAATCGTCAACAAATCTGCTGGGTTCACCAAGTCAATCTTATTAATGATCAAATAAACTGGCGTCTTCGTGTCCTTTAAGCGATTAATAATGAAATCATCCCCGGCCCCACGTGGTTCGTCGGCATTCACCAAGAACCAAACCATGTCTGCTTCACGTAAAGCTGACATGGCTGTCTTCACCATAAAATCACCTAGTGAGTTATGAGGCTTATGGATACCTGGTGTATCCATAAAGACGATTTGACCCTCATCGGTGGTGTAAATTCCTTGGATCTTGTTACGGGTTGTTTGTGCCTTAGGTGACATGATGGCAATCTTTTCACCAATCATCTTGTTCAAAAGCGTTGACTTACCAACGTTTGGACGACCAACCAAGGCCACGAAACCTGACTTAAATCCTTGTTCACTCATGTATAAAATCTCTGTTCTTTCTGTATAATCCACGTGTTACCACGCACAACTTTATCCCAGCAACATCTGCAAATTCGGCAAGATGTAAGGCTGGAAAATCAACACACCCACGACAATTGCGAAGGCAACGGCTGCCAAAACAGCCCCGGAAGCCACATCTTTTGCGACTTTCGCCAATGGGTGGTAACTTTCACCGACAATCAAATCAACGATTGCTTCCACCATTGTATTAACGAATTCGGCCATAATCACGGTAAAAACAGCCACCGTAATCCACAGCCAGTCCGACCGTCCTAGCTTAACATATATCCCGACAAGTAAGACGACAATTGCCGCAAAAATATGAAAGCGCATATTTCGTTCGCGAACAAGTAACTGGCCAATTCCTTCGAGGGCATGGCCTAGCGCTTGTAGAAAGTGCGTATTCTTTTCAATTTGTGGCGCCGGTTCGGTCGCCTTTTTCTTATCGTGTAAGTCCATAGCTATCCAAAATCTCGCGTTGCAAATCAAACATAATCTTTTCGTCTTCATCACTACGCATGTGATCATAACCGTTTAAGTGCAAGAAACCATGAACAACCAAAAAGCCAAGCTCACGTTCGTATGAGTGCTCCAAGTATTCGGCTTGTTCACCAATCTTATCAACAGACACGATAATATCACCGATATTTTTGGCCAAATCTTCAGCCATATCCTCATCCATCATCAGTGGCATATCGTCACCGTCTTCTTCAATTGCAAAAGAAATGACGTCTGTTGGCTTATCAAGCCCGCGATACTCACGGTTATAACGTTGAATCTCATCATTGTTAACAAAAGTGACAGACATCTCTGTATCATCTGGCAACTTCATATACTTACCAGCGTAATCTAGCACTTTTTCAACAAGTTCAATTTGCTCTGCCGGTACTCCGGGCTTTGATTGGTCAATAATCGCCAAATCCATAATCTTTAATCCTTCTTCTCTGTTTGCTTATTTTTTGCGGCATCAAATGCGTCATAGGCGTTAATGATTGCCCCAACGACTGGGTGACGTACAACGTCATCCGCGGCAAATTCAATAAATGTAATATGTGAGACATTTGCCAACACTTGCTTGGCTTGAATCAGGCCTGACCGTACCTTTGTTGGCAAGTCAATCTGTGACACGTCACCATTCACAATCATATGCGAGCCAAAGCCAAGTCGGGTCAAAAACATCTTCATTTGCTGTGGTGTTGTGTTCTGTGCCTCATCTAAAATAATAAAGGCGTTGTCCAAGGTACGACCACGCATGTAGGCAAGTGGTGCAATTTCAATCGTCCCACGATCCATCAGACGTTCTGTATGTTCCGCGCCAATAATGGCATGCAGCGCATCATAAATTGGTCGCAAGTAAGGATCGACCTTTTCTTTCAAATCACCTGGCAAGAACCCTAAGTTTTCACCAGCTTCAACGGCAGGACGTGTGATAATGATTTTCTCAACATCCCCACGCTTCAGTGCTGCCACTGCCATGACGACGGCCAAATACGTCTTGCCAGTTCCGGCAGGTCCGATACCAAACGTAATGTCGTTATTACGAATCGCTTGAATGTAACGGCGCTGNCCGTAATTCTTCACACGAACCGGGTGCCCCTTCGCATCTCGGATCAAAGTCTCAGTGTACATATCGCCAAAGTATTCTAGCGTACCACGTTCAGACATCTTCATCGCTGAAACGATGTCAGTTGCGTTTAGCTTAACACCTTTTTTGATTAAATTCGTCAATTCAACAACGATTGCCTCAGCTGCATCAACGGACTCTGCTTCACCTTTGATGGTCAACTGATCACCAAAGACTGACAAAGACACCCCAACGCCCTCTTCAATCAACTTCAAATTGCTGTCTTGTGGTCCAACCAAGCCAATTTCTTGCTCGGCATTTTCAAAACGATAAATTTTTTCAACTTGTGCTGCCAAAAATGGATTCCCTCTAATTCGCAATATTTTTTATTACGGTACTATTATACCGCAAACATATATGTATCGGGGCATCACCCCGCATTGTGACATAATTAGCCCAACAATGATTGCACCGTTGTGTTAACCAACTTACCGTCAGCCTTACCCTTAACCTTAGGCATCAAGGCACCCATCACCTTACCCAAGTCTGCCTTAGATGACGCACCAACTTCAGCAATCGTTTCCTTAACAATGGCAACGACTTCTTCCTCAGACATTTGTGCAGGCATGTAGCGCTTCAACACATCGATTTGACCTTGGATTTCTTCAGCCAAGTCTGCCCGATCAGCATCCTTGTATGATTCCATCTCTTCGACACGTTGCTTCATTTCGCGTGACAAAACTGCCAATTCTTCATCAGCCGTCAAATCGTGACCCAACTTGATTTGTTCATTTGATACAGACGCCTTAACCATACGGACAACACCAAGCGTTACCTTATCCTTGGCCTTCATCGCTTCCTTCATATCTGACGTCAATTGTTCTAGCAAACTCATGATTATTTTCCTCCAAATAATGTTGTTTGACTTATTTTATGATTATAAAACAAAACCGGACCACCAATAAGGTAGCCCGGCAAGAGTCGAATTAACGGCTCTTCTTGTTCTTGCGCTTACGAGCGGCCTCAGCCTTCAACTTACGTTGTACTGATGGCTTGATGTAGAACTCACGCTTACGGTACTCTTGCAAGGTACCATCCTTTGATACACCACGCTTGAAGCGACGGAGAGCATCATCAAGAGACTCATTCTTACGAACAACAGTCTTTGCCATAATGTTTACCCTCCCTTCCCGTGTGAAGTTTCCAACTTTTATATATGTCGCACACTTTTGTTCTTTAATAGTTTACCAGAATAGGCGCTGTTGTCAACGCTTTGTCGATAATTAGATTTTTTAACCAATTGTTTACAATTTTGGCTCGTAAAAACGGCCAAACGTGCGGTCGATACGCCACAATGATGCCCAAGCTTGTGGGTCGACATCATAAATTGCATCGCGTAGGTCATACTGTTCATACATTGAAATGACTGTAAACAAAACTTCCTTATGGTGGTGATTATAGCCACCTTCGGCATGGTGGACAATGGTGATGCCGCGACGAATATCTCGCTGAATCGCTTCAATCACCAAATCAGGCTTTTCCGTTACAATCATAACCTGCATTTTTTGTTGACGTGTGTAGACCAAATCGATAACGCGCGCGTTAACCACTAGGCCGATCCCGGTATACAATGCATATTGTGGACCAAATAAGAAACCTGACGCCAACAGAATAAAGAAGTTAAAGGTCAAATTGACCGCGCCCATCTTCATGCCAGTTTTGCGACGAACCAAAATCCCGATGATATCCAGACCACCCGTTGATAAGCCATTACGCAAAGCTAAGCCAGTTCCAAACCCATTAACGGCCCCACCAAAGATTGCCATTACAAGTGGGTCATGCGTCCACAATTGTTCTGGCTGACTCACCAAGCGCATCGCGACGGCCGCCAAAACCAGCGCAACGGCCGTAAACATCGCAAAACGCTTACCAATTTTACGATAAGCCGTAATCATCAGTGGCACATTAATCAGCAACAACAACACACCGACAGGCACCTTCCAGCCGACGAATCGTTCTAAGAGGGTATTTAATAACTGGGCTAAACCAGTAAATCCGGATGAATAAATATGACCCGGCGTCCAGAAAAAATTAAGGGCTACGGCTGACGCAACGGCATATACCATTGCGCTACCAATCCGACTTGAATACTGATGACGATTAAAATACTGTTCTATCTGGTCCATTTTCTCGCTTCTTTCGATTTGTACTTTATGATTTTATCACTTAATTGCAAATCTGCGCCGGATAAACAAAAAAACTTATGAACCAATTGGTCCATAAGTTCCGTCTGCTTTACCGTATTTTCTTAACCAAAATCATGCCTGCTAGCGAAATCAGCATGCCTAACCCAACGACTGTCAAGATTGACTGACGCTTCATCCCAGTCTCAGGTAAGGTTGCTGCTTGATTCGACAGCGCATCAGTCACAGTTGTTGCTGGGGTGTCAGTCCCCAAATTTTGAGTCGTTTCATCAGCAACGGGAATACTGTCACCAGACTGAGCCGTTTCTGACTTGTCATCAGTTTGTGCTACCGGTTGTTCCGGCCCAACAGTCGTCTCATTGTCCGTAGTTGGTCCAACCTGAGCATCGTCCCCATCTGAATCGGTTACTGGTGGCTGTTGCGTTGCATCAGTCTCTTCATCATCAGCTTGTTTAGGCAATGATGTAGCCGGCTGTGTATCAGGTTGGCTGCCATCCGTCTGACCATTAACTGTGATGTCCCCTGTATCTGGTGTTGACGGTGCGCTAATGTCGCCCGTATCTGTGCCGGATGGTGCACTAATATCACCCGTATCTGTGCCTGTCGGCGCACTGATGTCTCCCGTGTCTACGCCAGATGGTGCGCTAATGTCACCCGCATCTGTGCCAGATGGTGCGCTAATGTCGCCTGTGTCTGTGCCAGATGGCGCGCTGATTGCACCTGTATCTGTGCCTGTCGGTGCACTAATATCACCTGTGTCCGTGCCTGACGGTGGCGCAATTAGGCCCACATCAGGAATTTGAATAGCATCCGCCGGCAAAACTTCCGGCGTTGCGATTGGATCAGCCGGCAAGACATGCGGTGGTTCTGGCTGGCTCGGCGCCGGCGTATCAGTGTGCTGGATGCCAACCCACAAACTCGAGTTAGAATACCAAGATTCCGTTTGATTCGCATTCGTACCGTTGACAAATAACACCGCAAATTGCATGTTATACGCGGAATTCGCGCCCTGACCAAAACGCACATACAGCATTGTGGTTGCCACCGTCGTTAAATCACGTGATGACTTAAATAACACATACCCATCATACTGTTCATGATTTGGCCCAGTAATTGTACCGGGATGCCAATCGGCCTCGCCCGCCACACGACCATTAAGCGCAAAGTTAGCTTTTGAAACGACCTCTGCTCGCAACGTGGCGTCTCCCATATCCAACTTACCGACGTCTTCATTGGTAAACAAAGGCGTATTCCAGCTTACGTCAACCTCTTGTTTACCATTCACCCACAGTGGTTGTGTATGCGTCTCTGTCTGACTTGTTGTAAATAATTGATCAGCGGATGCGGTTATGCTGCCTGCCAGTAGCAAACCTAGCGTAACCCCCGCTAAAGCGATTAAATGTCGCCATTTAAACATAATAAACACCCCAAATTTTTCTCTGTTTCGTGAGGCTAACCTCCTCACCACTTATTAAAGTATAGTTTCATTTTGTGAATAAAATATGAAAGTCTGATTTTTTTGTATCCCATTTTTGAAACAAAAAAACGCCCAGAACGAAAAGTCCCGAGCGTTTTGTGTCGTCATTATTCTTCAGACATGTTAGGCGCTTCAATGTCTGCGTAAACAGGTGCCGTCAAACCAAGATCATCAACGATTTGGGCTTGTGCAACCGGTGTTGGCGCCTCAGTCATTGGTTCAGTGGCCTTTGAGTTCTTAGGGAACGCAATGACTTCACGAATATTGTCACGACCAGCCAATAGCATGGCGAGACGGTCAAGCCCCAAGGCGATACCACCCATTGGTGGGAAGCCATATTCCATTCCTTCAAGCAAGAAGCCAAAGGCATCGTGGGCCGCTTCCTTGGTGAAGCCAAGGGCTGACAACATCTTCTCCTGAATGTCCATACGGTGAATACGAATTGAACCTGAACCCAATTCATAACCATTCAACACAAGATCGTATGATTGCGCGTGTGCTTGGTGCGCACCATCTGTCGTCTCCAACAATGGCAAATCTTCTTCATTTGGCATTGTGAATGGGTGGTGAGCTGCAATCCAGCGATCTTCTTCGGCTTGGTGCTCGAACAATGGCCAGTTAACAACCCACGCAAAGGCCCACTTGGTGTCATCAATCAAGCCCATTTCCTTAGCAGTCATGCGACGCAAAGCATCCAATGTTGCTGAAACAACATTTGCTGAATCTGCAGCGAACAAAATCAAATCACCCGCCTGCGCTTCAGTTTGTGCTAACAACGCATCGCCCTTGGCCGTCAAGAACTTGGCGATTGGGCCCGTAATGCCTTCATCAGTAATCTTCAACCAAGCCAATCCCTTCGCACCGAAACGTTCGATGTATTGGGCCATCTTGTCGATATCCTTACGTGAGTAGTTGTCGGCCCCACCAGGCACAACAATTGCCTTAACTTGACCACCATTCTTGACCGCGTTTGCAAAGACGCCAAATTCTGAGTCAGCCATCAGGTCTGACAAATCTTGCAATTCCATGCCAAAACGCATGTCAGGCTTGTCAGTTCCGAAACGGGCCATGGCATGAGCATAGTCCAATACTGGAATTTCAGTTGTGTTCAGCTCGACATCAACCGTCTTCTTCATGATTGCGGCAACCCATTCGTTAACCAAAGCCATGATTTCGTCTTGCGTCATAAATGACGTTTCAACGTCAAGTTGGGTAAATTCTGGTTGACGGTCACCACGCAAGTCCTCATCACGGAAGGCACGCGCAACTTGATAGTAACGGTCGAAGCCTGCGCCCATCAACAATTGCTTAAACAATTGTGGTGATTGTGGCAAAGCATAGAATGAACCAGGATACACACGTGAAGGTACCAGGTAATCACGCGCACCTTCTGGCGTTGACTTGGCCAAATATGGCGTTTCAATATCGATGAACCCATTGGCATCCAAGAATTCGTGCGTGGCCGCCGTAATCTTTGAGCGGATACGCAAGTTCTTTTGCATCTCAGGACGACGCAAATCCAAGTAACGATACTTCAAACGCAATTCGTCAGAAACGTTGATGTCATCTTCAATATAGAATGGTGTTGTCTTCGCTTCAGACAAAATGGTTGCCTTGGCCACTTGAACTTCAATCTTACCTGACTTCAAGTGGTCGTTAACAGCGCCTTCTGCACGTGAACGAACCACCCCTTCAATTTCAATCACAAACTCTGAACGCATCTTTTCGGCAACCGCCAATGCATCCGCGTTAATCTCTTCTGAAAAGGCCAATTGTACGATTCCTTCGCGGTCACGCAAATCAACGAAAATCAAGCCACCCAAATCACGGCGCTTCTGCACCCATCCTTGCAACGTGACGGTTTGATCAAGGTAAGCTTCATCAATCAAGCCTGCATAGTTTGTACGCTTCATATCTCTTAATCCTCTTCTGTAACTTCTTCGTCTTCAATAAATTCTGGCAAACCAGTGTATAATTCGGCCAATTTCACCGTAATTTCCTTACCAGTCGTCATGTTCTTCAAATTAGCTGATTGTTCAGCCAACTCACGCTCACCAATCGTAATCATAAAGCGGGCACCAAGTCGATCAGCCGACTTGAATTGGCCCTTTAACTTACGATCTTGGTAGTCACGCTCAGCACTGTAGCCAAATGACCGAACCGCTTGGACCATTTGCATGGCAACCACATCAGTCCCGTCACCCGTGTTGGCAACGTACACATCAAGCGGTGCTTGTTCAGGCAACGTTGCCCCTTCTGATTCAAGCAGCAACATCAAACGTTCCAAACCGATTCCGAAGCCGACCCCTGGCATCTCTGGTCCGCCGAACTCTTCGACCAATCCGTTGTAACGACCACCGCCGGTAATCGTTGTCCAACCATGACCCAATGCTTCAGATTGTGTCATCACTTCGAAAATCGTGTGGTTGTAATAATCCAAGCCACGGACCACGTTGGCATCCACTTCATAATCAATTCCCATTGCCTCAAGGTATGTTTGCACCTTATCCCAGTGGGCTTGGGCTGATTCTGTCAAATAATCCAAAATCGATGGGGCGTCCGCAACAATTGCTTGATCCTTGGCATCCTTAGAATCCAATACACGCAAAGGGTTCTTCTCCAAACGCGTTTGTGAATCAGCAGAAAGCAGAAAGATCATCAAAATGAGGCGTCAAGAAATTGATCAACGCTTGGCGATAGTTCTCACGAGACGCTTTATCACCCAATGAGTTAATCTTAACCTTCAAGTTCGTCACACCCAACGTTTGGAAGAAATCAACGGCCATTGCAATCACTTCAGCATCTAGTGCTGGTGAGTCTGACCCCAATGCTTCCACTCCAATCTGGTGGAATTGACGCATGCGACCTGCCTGTGGACGTTCATAACGGAACATTGGTCCGATATAAAACATCTTGTATGGCTTTTGATGTTCAGGTCCAAATAACTTATTTTCAACAAACGCCCGCACAACACCCGCGGTTCCTTCCGGACGCAAGGCAACGTGACGATCACCCTTGTCGTGGAAATCATACATTTCCTTCGTCACCACGTCAGATGTATCGCCAGCTGAACGTGCAAAGACATCAAAACTTTCAAAAATTGGTGTTCGTACTTCTGAATATTGGTAGTCACCAAACAACACACGCGCTGTTTCTTCAACGTAGTGCCACTTAAGTGATTCACCGGGCAACAAATCTGCTGTTCCCTTTGGCTTTTGGAATGATTGCTTAGCCATATCGTAATTCCTCTCAATTAATCCGATGGTGCAAAAACGGAAAAGGCGCCCTCGACGACACACTAGTATCGTCAAGGGCGCCTTTTAAGCGCGGTACCACCTTGAATTTGGTCTCATGCCGTAACGTGGCAACACGCGCATTGCTGCGACCTAAAAAGTGTCCCCTTATCCTAACAATGACAGGCTCTCACCACACCCTGCTCGCTAAACATGTCCAAAATAAGTTTGCTTTCTCATCGGTTCTATCTATGAAAAACATTATCTTATAGAAAGTAGNCAACGTCAAGTTACTGGGCATTTTTCGCCCGTTGATCAAGATAATTTTCCAACCCGATTGGAATTGCCTTGGCAATTTTTTCCTGCGTTTTTACCGACTTAATCTGTTTGAAGTCCGTGTCTGAGTTAATGTACCCATTTTCAAGCAATACCGCGGGTACTGTATTATCTCGAATAACCAAGAAATCACCAAAGTCAACACCCTTATTAGTGAGCGGCATAGTCGGCGCCATAGCTTTATTCAAGGCTGTCGCAAGTTGCTTAGAGCCATTTGTTTTATGGTAATAATAAGCTGTGTACCCGCTCGCTTCGTTCGCTTCTGGGGATGAATCAAAGTGGAATGAAATAAATAAATCAGCATGATTCTTTTCAGCCACTTGCGGAATTTTTGACAGATACACAATTTTATCCGAATCACGCGTCATAATCACCCGTGCCCCCGATTGGCGCAATGTCTTAGCCACCCGCCGTGCCAATTGGAGCGTATAAGTCTTCTCAAATTTGCCAGTATTTGATATCGCACCAGAATCCGATCCACCATGCCCAGGGTCCAAAACAATTGTTGATTCCGATAACGGCGTAATCTTGTCTAAGGGTTCATTCCGTTCCAACAGCCAGCCTGCTACCCACCCAGTCGACTCATCTTCACGGCGCACCTCGTACCAACCATCATCCTTGGCTAAAATTTGTAAATGTTCACCTTGTTTCAACACTGATATCGGCGTACCGGCAACTCCTTTCTTCTCTCGAATCGTAATATTCGGGATTTGTACTGTAATTTGTTGTTTATATAGCATCACTGTAGTAACTGCGACTGCGACACCAAGCATCCCCACAGTAATGGCTAGTGGAATCCAAAATTTCACGAGCCACGCCAACAACAACCGGCCAATTTTTCGCATGCGACAATACCCTCTCAAGTTCTGTTTCGTATCTGTTTAGTTTAGCACAGCGGTAATAAGTTCAATGGCTACTGCAAGAAAAAAACGGCCCCCACTTTGCGGTGAGTGCCGTTAATCACTGGTAAGCTTAACCAAATTAGAAAGTCTTACCTTCCCATTCGTTCGCTGGCAAGGCATCGAAGTCGTATGTTGCAACATCTGCAACGTCTGTAATAACAGCGTGAGCAGGAACTGACATCATCAAGTTGATGCCCCCATCCTTCTCTTTCACTAAAATTACGGGCTTCTTTGCCGCTTCTGAGTAACCAATCTCCCAGGCAGTCCCTGGATCAACGTGTTCACCCTCGTAGTCGATTACCGCAATGACAACTTCGGCTGGATCAAGATGATCCTTGTCGCCCTTGTAAATTGCTTTTGCCCATTCCTTTGAACCAAATTCAAATTCATCGTGTTGTTCAGTACGTGGACTGAAGAATTCAGAAACCGTTGGATTTGCTGCAAGTGCTTTTTCCATCCGTTCAATACGATCAATTTGGTCATCGTCAAAAAATGGACCGGCTAAGTAAACGCGCTTCATAATTTTCCCTCTTAACTAATTACAGATTTTTTTGTGTTACCCAATTAGTTTAACCGACAAATGCCGAACAATCAACCTTTCATCGACGGCAAATCCTGCTTATTCATGAACGGTTGCAAAGCTGTCTTGGCAACTCGTTGTTGCGTATGAAGCAATGCGGCATTTTCACGAGTCAATTCCGGAATAAACAAAACTTCCATTTCATAATCGGTTGCGTCACAGCGAATCACTTTACCAATAAACGGACAGTTAATCGCTGCTGAAGCATCACAATGGGCTATATCACCAATCTGTAGTTCATGTCGCTGCATAGGCACTCCCCCTGACTAGTCGTTTGCGATTAGTGTACCCAGTGCGTTTGATGAACCCTCGCACAATTATTGATTTTTTCGCGTTATTAGTGTGCTAAATACACGCGTTGTTGATCTTTCAAACCAGCCAATACAAACTTGGCTGGATCCTTGGTGATATCAAATTCACGATCAGTTGCGCCGTGCAAACCGGCCATGAAGTTTTCCTCATAGTCTGGAATCGTCATGTATTCACGTGAATCAAACAATTGATCCATTTGGCCGGTCACTAACCCATCACGGAAGTTAGGTTGCAATTCAACTGAATAAAACTCACCTTCTGCACCAGAACCGTAAGAGAAGATGCCCAAACGATCACCCGCCGTTAAAGTCGTTGAATTTTCTAACAGTGAATACAAACTCAAGTAAACTGAACCCGTATATAAGTTACCAATGCGCTTATTGTAAACACGACTGGCTTCAAACTCCGTCAACAATAATGCTTGTTTTGCTTCATCTGCTTCAGGTAAGATATCGCGCAAGGCCTTTAACCCCATCTTAGTGAATGGCAAGTGGAATGCAAATGCCTTGAAGTCATCGATAGCTAAACCTGTCTTTTCCTTATAACGAGCCCATAAATCACGGAAGAATTCACGGTAAACTTCAGCTGAATATTTGCCGTCAACCAATGCTTCTTCGGCGTAAACTGGGCGCCAGAAGTCCATCACATCACGCGACATGAATTGGTTATCTCGATTAATCGTTAAAATACGCGGATTCTCAGTCACCAACATGGCAACCGCGCCAGCCCCTTGGGTGACTTCACCTGGGGTGTGGAGGCCGTAACGGGCAATATCTGATGCCATAACCAGCACCTTAGCACCTGGGTGCAAGGCAACGTAATCCCGTGCTTGCATCAAACCGTAAGTACCGGCATAGCACGCTTGCTTCATTTCAAT
>JGI26054J46599_1000155_pt1 | contig 19442 bp, 21 predicted proteins | sample HigsolmetaGSP16D_FD_46599 | JGI IMG/M metagenome (IMG submission 46599) | reverse complement strand
GCGGCAGCGGTGCCTTCGTCGAGCAATGAGGCGTTGGCGATCGGCAGGCCGGTAAGGTCGCTGATCAGCGTCTGGAAGTTCAGCAGCGACTCCAGGCGGCCCTGGGAAATCTCTGGCTGGTAGGGCGTGTAGGCGGTGTACCAGGCCGGGTTTTCCAGCAGGTTGCGCAGGATCGGCGACGGCGTGTGGGTGCCGTAGTACCCCTGGCCGATATAGTTGCGCAACAGCCTGTTCTTGCCGGCGATGGCCTTGATGGCAGCCAGGGCCTCGGCTTCGCTCTGGCCGTCGCCGGCCGGCAGCACGCTGGTGCCCTTGATGCTGCCCGGAATCACGCTGGCGGTCAGCGCGTCGAGGTCGCTGAAACCCAGGGTTTCCAGCATGGCGGCGGTGTCTTGTTGACGCGGGCCGATATGCCGGGCGATGAATTCGTTGCGGGTGGTCAAGTCAGTCATGGGCTTCTCTCAAGCGTCGGCTTTGGCGTTGAGCAGGCGCTCGTAGGCGTCCTGGTCGAGCAGGCCGGCCAGGGCGCTGGCATCGGCAGGGCGGAAGCGGAAGAACCAGCCCTGGCCCAGCGGCTCGGCATTGACCAACTCGGGGCTGGCTTCGAGATCCGGGTTGACTTCGACCACTTCACCGTCGAGCGGCATGCCGATGTTGCTGGCGGCTTTCACGGATTCCAGCACCGCCACCTCGTCGCCGGCGGCGTAGGCCTGCAGTTCGGGCAACTGCACGAACACCACGTCACCCAGTGCGTCTTGAGCGTAGGCGGTGATCCCTACGGTGACCAGGCCGTCGGCCTCCTGACGCAGCCATTCGTGTTCGACGGTAAAACGCAATTCGCTCATGGGGGCTCCCTTGTTGGTCTTTGTGCCCATCTGTGTGGGCGCGCTTAGTGAAAGCTAGGTAGCAAAGTCAGTGCCATAAAATATTTTCCTTATTAAACAATGAGTTAAATAGTATTTTGATATCCGGCCAGGTTCTATGTATCGATTCCGATACGGGGCGGCGGGCAAATCGCGTCCGGCCCGTGATCGGGCTGGGGATGTCGTCACGGGCTATGTCTGTGTCGTATCGAATACGCTGTATGCAAAACGATACAGCAGTGCGGCGCGTCGACTGCCGCCCATGGCTGCAGCGTCAATGCAGCGCGGGTTGCGCGCTCGATTGGCGCAGGCGATCACCCAGTTTCAGGCGCAGGGCAGGGTCTTCGCACAACAGCAGGGCACGCTGTACATCGAAACGCTCGGCATGGGAGCAATCCAGATGCCCGTAGAGGTCAGCCCTGGCCAGGTGATCGTTGACGTTGGCCGGCGCCAGTTGCAGCACCCGTTCGGCATCCTTCAGGGCACTGAGGTAATCCTCGGCCTGGGCGTGCAGATGGCGCAGGTTGCGCGACAGGCGCACGATCATGCTGCGGGCATCGCAGCCCTGCATGTGCTCGGCGTTCAGTTGGGCATGGGGGCCCAGGTAGCGCAGCAGCAATTCCCGGCAATCGCGGGTGTACAGGCGGCGCCCGCCACAGGGGTCGAGCAGGTGATCGGCGCCAGGCACGCGCAGCAGGAAATAGCCGGGAAAGCTGACGCCCTGCAGGGGGATGGCGAGGCGCCGCGCCAGCTCCAGGGCGATCAGCGCAATGCTCAGCGGCTGGCCGCGCCGCCGTTGCAGCACCTTGTGCAGCAGCGCGGCCTGCGGCTGTATCGGGCTGTCGTCGTCTTCATGGAAATGCAGGTCGCTGAGGCGCCGCAACAAGGGTTGCGCCAGTTCCTGAGGAGCAAAGCTGGGCAGGCCGGCATCGACCTGCTGCTTGAGGTTCTCCAGCTCGCCCATGAGCTGCTGGGGCTGCACCGCCGGGTCGTGCTCGGCAGCGACCCACAGGGCAGCTTCGAAAAGCGCCGGCTGTTCGGCATTCAGACAGGCAAGGCAGTGATCGCGCGCGCTCATGGTCACCTCCCGGGAGATGAGCCTGTTTTAGCTGCGCGCGCGCCGGCCGTCCAGTAGGCAAAAGCGAAGAGATGTTAATTACCGCAGCGGGCGGTTATTCCGCTTGTGGTTGGCTGCCCAGTTCGCCGAGGGCGTCGGGCTGGTTCTTGAATGCCTTGGCGAATACATCGCGATTCCTGGCCATGTAGATGCCCAGCTCCTCGCCCTGGTCGTCGCTGAGCGACGGCACGGCCTTCTGCAGCACCTCGCTGAGCAGCTCGGCCAGCTCCAGCATCTTGTCATGACGATCTGCTTCGGCCTTATCCATAAACAAACGCTCCGGATCGCGACTGCTGCGGTACACCACTTCGACGGCCATTCATCACCTCTACGCCTTCGCTGATAATTAAGAATACTGTTCATTCATACAGTTGTGGCAAGCATAATCAACTGGCCTGCGTTTGAACAGGGTAAACCTGCGCCCACGACCATGCGCGACATCCTGCCACGCGCCGGCGGGGTGATTGCATGTGCCTTTGCCGTGCCGGCGCGCATCAGTGTGCCATCGCAGCCGGTTCGCTGGTCTTGTTCCTGCATGGAATGTCATGCGCGCGCGTCATGATCGCGGCGCCAGGCTGCATCAATCGCAAAGGGGAATGCCATGAAGTGGGTGGACAATAGCCGTAAACGGATGCACAAGGGTGCGAACTCGGTCGGTAATCTGTTCGTCGAGGGCTTCCATTACATGGGCCTGTTCGCCATCGGTGCAGCCACCGCCTGGGCATCGGTTGCCGCGTTCCTGGGCATGGTGGACAAGGGCACTGCCAGCGTGGACGACATTCTGTTGCTGTTCATCTACCTGGAGCTGGGGGCGATGGTCGGCATCTACTTCAAGACCAACCATCTGCCGATCCGCTTTCTGCTGTACATCGCCATTACCGCGCTGACCCGCTACCTGATCGGCGACGTGTCCCATCACAAGGCGCCGGACATCGGCCTGCTGTACCTGTGTGGCGGGATCTTCTTCCTGGCACTCTCGGTGCTGGCGGTGCGTTTCGCGTCCTACCGGTTCCCGTCCAGCAAGGCCATCGATTCCTCCGGCGAAGTGGTCGGCGACAATTACAGCGAGCGCTGAAGGCGTTCAGGGCCTGTTGAAAAGGCCCTAGTCGGCCAGCGGCGCGAACAGCGCCTGCAGGTCGTCTTCGCTGAGCTGCCAGCTGCTCTGGCTGCCGCCTTCTTCGAGCAGGCCGTGGGCCAGGTTGGCCTTGGCCTGCTGCAGTTGCTGGATCTTTTCTTCCACGCTGCCGCGAGCGATCAGCTTGTAGACGAACACCGGTTTGTCCTGGCCGATCCGGTAGGCGCGGTCGCTGGCCTGGGCCTCGGCTGCCGGGTTCCACCAGGGGTCGAAGTGGATCACCGTGTCGGCGGCTGTCAGGTTCAGCCCGGAGCCGCCGGCCTTGAGGCTGATCAGAAACACCGGAAATTGCCCGGCCTGGAATTGCTCCACGGGCGTGCGCCGGTCGCGGGTGCTGCCGGTGAGCTTGGCGTAGCCGATGCTGCGCGCCTGCAGCTCGCTTTCGATCAGTGCCAGCATCGAGGTGAACTGGGAGAACAGCAGCACCCGGCGGCCTTCGCCGATCAGTGCCTCGAGCATGTCGAGCAGGCTGCTGAGCTTGCCCGAATCCTGGCTGGTCAGTTCGGCCGGTGTATCGTCGAGCAGGCGCAGGTCGCAGCACACCTGACGCAAGCGCAGCAGCGCTTCGAGGATCACGATCTGGCTGCGCGCCAGGCCCTGGCGGGTGATTTCCTCGCGCACCTTGCGATCCATCGCCAGGCGCAGGATTTCGTAGCGGTCGCGCTGCGCCGGCGTCAGTTCCACCCACTGGGTGATTTCGGTCTTGGGCGGCAGTTCGCGGGCCACCTGTTCCTTCTTGCGGCGCAGCACGAACGGCTTGATACGCCCGCGCAGGTGCGCCAGGCGCTGCTCGCTGGCGTGCTTTTCGATGGGCGTGCGGTAGTCGCGGGTGAAGCGCTTGGCATCGCCGAGCCAGCCCGGCATCAGGAAGTTGAACAGCGACCACAGTTCGCCCAGGTTGTTTTCCAGCGGCGTACCGCTCAGGCACAGGCGCTGGCCAGCGTTGATCTGGCCGGCGGCGAGGGCGGCCTTGCTGCGTGGATTCTTGATGCTCTGCGCTTCGTCGAGAATCAGCAGGTGGAAGCGCTGCGCGGTCAGNGCCTTGAGGTCGCGTGGCAGCAGGGCATAGGTGGTGAGCACGATATCGTGCTCGGCGATCAGCTTGAACCCGCTGCGCCGCTTGCTGCCATGCAGGGCGAGCACCTTGAGGGTCGGTGCGAAACGCGCCGCTTCGTCCTGCCAGTTGGGAATCAGGCTGGTGGGCATGACGATCAGGGCCGGCTGCTGCAGGCGCCCGTTCTGCTTCTCCAGCAGGATGTGCGCCAGGGTCTGCAGGGTCTTGCCCAGGCCCATGTCGTCGGCCAGCACACCGCCGACCTNCAACTCNCCGAGCGCCTGCATCCAGCCGAGGCCCTGCAGCTGGTAAGGGCGCAGCTGCGCGTTCAGGTCGTCGGGGGCGCGCACGTCTTGTTGCGTGGTGTGTTGCAGGCGGCGGGCGAACTCGCGCAGTTCGATGCCGCCGTGCCAGTTCAAGGCCGGGCCCTGTTGCAGGGTATTCAGGCGCGCGGCATCGGCGCGCGCCAGGCGCACTCGGGTGCCGATCTCTTCGGCCTCACCGATAAACAATTCACCGAGCGCCGCCAGCAGTGGCTTGAGCCGCGCATAGGGCAGGGCCACGCGGCGCTGGCTGTGCGGCAGGCTGACCAGCAGCAGCTCTTCGTCCTGGCGCTGGGCCAGGGCGTCGCCGGAGAGCAGCCANGGCGAACGGCGGATGGCTTGCAGCAATACCGGCAGCAGGCTGATGCGCTGCCCCTCGACCTCGATGCCCAGCTCCAGGTCGAACCAGCCCTGTTCGGGCGCCTCGTCGACATCGGCGTACCAGTCGTCGATCTCGGCCAGGTTGTAGTGGAAGTCGGGCTGGATCTCGACCTGCCAGCCTTCCTCGCGCAGGGCCGGCACCTGCTGCTGCATGAAGCTCAGCCAGGCGGCATCGCCCTGCAGCTCGAAATGCTCGCCCGGGTGCTGGGCCAGGGCTTCGCTCTGCCGCAGGGCGGTGCGCAGGCCGCCTGCTTCCAGGCGACGGCGCAGCTCGGCCTCGCGCGTGGCGTCGCGGGTGATGCGCAGTTGGCGGTTCGCGCCGAGGCGAATCAGCAGGTCCTTGGCCGTCTTGCCGAAGGCCGTGTGGCCCTGGTAGTCGAAGGCCAGGGCGGCGCGGTGCTGGGTCTGCTCGAGCATGCGCCCCTTGCGCGCATCGAAATGCACCCGCACGTGGCTGCCCAGGGTCAGCACCGGCTGCGGGCGCACGTCGTCGAGCACGGTTTCCTCCACCGGTTTTTCGCTGACGATCAGCGTGCCCAGGTCATCGCCGGCGCGCTGGCGTGCCTCGAGGGTGAGCAGGGCGGCCACCACGTGCTTGCAGTTGAACCCCACCGGACAACTGCAATGGCCGGTGACGCCCCAGCCCTTGCCGTAGGCGTGCAGGGTGATGCGCTGCTGGTAGGGGCGCTCGCCGCTGCCCAGGCAACTGGCGAGCAGGCTGTGGTCCTTGAGGCTGAGCAAACGGCTCAGGCCGCGTTTGGCGTAGTCCTGGCCACGGCGCAGCGCGCCTTCATCGAAGTCGCCGCGCCAGTCGGCCTGCTGCAGGTGCAGGATGTCAGGCATCGGGCGGGCTCTGTGGGGATGGGGCGAGGTTCGGCATGGCACTGTGAAAACGATGGCAAGCCGCCGATGGTCTCACAGCTTGCCGGGCAATGGCAGCACCTGGCGGCTCAGGCGCGTTCGGCGGGCGTTTCGGTCTTGATGGCGCCGCGAATGTTCATCGCACCCAGGCACAGTTGCAGCACGATCAGCGCGTAGGCGTGGCTGTAGAGCCCCCAGGCGATCCATAGCAGGTTGCTGGCCATGAACACCCAGAAGCCCAGGTTACGGCGGCGGCGCTGCTTGGAGGCGACCAGCCAGGCGGCGATGACGGTGATCAGCATGGCTGGCCATTGCAGCCAGTCGAGGTATTCCATAAGGCATCCAGAAACTGAGGTGACCTCATTAGCGACCGGTGCAATAGCGCGTGCGTTCGACCTTTCAGACCGGGGTGTTTTCGCGCTGCGTCTGTTCGGCATGCATCTCGGCGTCGGCCATGCGCAACAGCTCGCTGGCGGTGGTGCCGTCCTCCGGGGCGATGGCGATACCGATGCTGATGCCCACCTGCAAGGCCTGCCCGTCGAAGGCGATGGGCTCGCCCAGCTCGTCCTCGATGCGTTGCCCGAGGCGAATGGCCGTCGCCCGGTCGAAACCCGGCAGCAGGGCGGCGAATTTGTCGCTGCCCAGGCGCGCCGGCATGTCGATGCTGCGCAGCAGGCCCCGTAGCCGGCGGGCACTGACCCTGAGCACTTCATCACCTGCGGCGTGGCCGAAGCGGTCGTTGAGCTGCCTGAAGTGATCCAGGTCGATCATCATCAGCGCGAACGACGCCGTGCGTTTGTTGGCCAGGGCGCTGGCGACGCTGTGATCGAACACCCGGCGGTTCGGCAATTCGGTCAGCGGATCCTGGTGGGCCGGGGTGTTCGATGGCCGCAGCAGCTGCCGGCCGATCAGCAGCACCACCAGCGCCGACAGCCCCAGGCTGGCCAGCAGCAGGTAGCGCTGGAGAGCCTCGATCGGCTCATGGGCGGCCATGTTCCGGCTCAGCGACTTGCCGGCGATCAGCAGCACTTCGCTGGCCTGCTGGGTATTGAAGTTGCTCAGCGCCACGGAGCGCATCAGGTACTCGTCGTGCTCGCCCTGCAGTGTCCACTCGGCGCCATCGACCAGCGCCGCCGGGTTGCCCAGCAGGCGCTCGAAGCTGCTGTTGAGGGTATTGCCGTGCAGCTGCCAGGCGCCGTTCTGCCCCCGGGACAGGAACACCCAATCGGTATCGGTGACCTGCTTGAGGGCTTGCGCCAGTTCATCGTCGATGGCAAAGCCCAGGGTCAGCTCGGCCTCGGGCGTGGGCATGCTCACCACACTGTGGATGAGCTGGTAGAGCACGCCGCTCTGGCTGAGCAGCAGGCTGACCGGCGGCGCCTCGGGCTTGCTGGACTGGGCGGCGGCCTTGAGCAGCGGAGTGATGTCGGCCTGCTGCAGCTCTCTGGGCACGCTGGCGATCAACTGGCGGTCGAGGGTGTTGAGCAGGACGATATCGGCGTCCAGGCGTTTGCCATGGTTGGCCAGTATCGACTCGATGGTCGCGCGCTCGCCGGCGGCGATGGCTTCCTTGAGGGCGTAGTCGGCGGCCAGTACGGCGGCGCCCTGGGTCAGTTGCCGCTGGCGCAGTTCGAGCAGCGCCTCGACCACCTGGGAGCTGGTCTGCAGGTTGTTGCTGAGGGTGTCCTCGACGATGCTGCGGTTGGAGCGGGTGCTGACCAGGTAGATGACCACCTGCACGCTCAGCAGCGCCACGAGCAGCAACAGGATGATGCCTCGCTCCTGGGTCTTGATGTGCCGGCTGCTTCTCATCGAGGTTCCAAACGGTTTGCTGTTATCGAGTGTAGAGCCGCGTTTTGCCGGCAAGTGCCAGCTGATCAGGGCGTGCGCTTGAAGATGCGCTCCGAGAACAGCATCTGCGCCAGCAACGGATAGCTCAGGTAGTGCAGGATGAAGATCAGCACCCCCATGGGGCTGGGCTCGTCCTGCAGGGTCATCAGGGTCAGCAGCCCGGCATACAGCACCGCGAGCATGCCGGCATACAGCCCCACCAGGCGGCGCCGTTCACCCCGGGTGGGCGGGCGGCGCTGTTGCCAGGCGAACAGCAGTGCCATCAGGGCCGCGATGCTGGCGGCGATCACCAGGGTGGCCAGCACGCCGCCGAGCTTGACGAAGCTGCGCAGCAGCACATTGAGCACCACGGCCGCCACCACGCCGATGAGGGCGTAGCGCAGCATGGCGACGGGTTGATGGGAAGGCGGCATGGCGACAGGGCTCGGCGGTGGCGATGAAGCTTGGAGTCTCGCCCGAGGCGCCGGGTTCTACAAGCGTCGATCCAGGCCGAAGCGGCGGCTCAGCACGCGGTCGAGCAGGGCGCCGGGCAGCAGCGCCGAGAGCAGCGGCAGGGCACGGCTGCCATTGCCCAGGCGCAGCACCCGCGGGCGCTTGGCGCTGGCCACCGCAGCGTGCACCTGGCGCGCGACGTGGCTGGCCGGGGTCGGGTTGTCCTGGGAGGCGATGGCGCGGGCGCGGATGCCGTCACGCATCGGCCACCAGGGCGAATGCTCGCCGATCAACTGCTCGGCCTGGCGACTGGCGTGGGTGCCGAAGCTGGATTCGATGGCGCCCGGCTGCACCTCCATCACCCCCACCCCGAATGGTGCGAGTTCCAGCCGCAGGGCGTCGCTCAAGGCATGCACCGCGGCCTTGGAGGCGCAGTAGGCGCCTGCGAACGGGGTTACCAGCACCGCGGAAACACTGCCGATATTGATCACCAGGCCTTTGTTCTGGCGCAGCAGCGGAAACAGCGCGCGGGTCACGTTGACCAGGGCGAACACGTTGGTCTCGAACTGCTTGCGCAGCACCGCTGCGCCGCCATCGAGCAGTGGGCCCATGGCGCCGTAGCCGGCATTGTTGATCAACACGTCGAGCCCGCCGCTGCGCGCCTTGAGCGTGCTGGCCAACTGTTCGACCGCGGCGCCGTCGTTGACATCCAGCTGCACGGCATTGAACCCGGCCTCGCTCAGGCGCGCCACGTCCTCGCTCTTGCGGGCGCTTGCCCAAACCTCGTAACCCTGCTGGGCGAAGGTATCGGCCAGTGCCCGGCCAATGCCACTGGAGCAGCCGGTGATCAGAACCCTGGGTTGGCTCATGGGTAATCCTTGTGATTGTTGTTGTTATGGATCTCTAGGCTCTATACGAAAAGTACCTGCGCTCGGTGATGCTTCGTTAAAAATCGGTTCGGACTGCTCATTTACAACTCGTAAACTCGGATGCGAGCCCAGTCCGTTCCTCACCGATTTTTGCCTCGCCTGACCTTCGCTCGGAGACTTTCCGTACAGACCCTAGCGACTGAAGGTGCCTTGCAATTGCTCGGCACGAAATTCCAGGGTGTTGGGGCGATAGCCGCTACGCAGGGTAGGCAGCGGCAGGCAGGTCTGCCAGTCGGCACCGGGCAGCAGCTCACCGGGGCCGCTGTAGCGCGGCGCCTCGAACAGGCGCTGCGCCAGGTTGACGCTGTCGCCCGGCCGGTAGGCGGCAACCTGCCAGCGCAGCTCCTGCAGGGCTGCCTCGCTGCCGTTGTGCAGCTGCAGGTCCAGTGGGCGGTCGGCGGGGCAGCGTTCGGGGGCGTAACTCAGGCGCAGCTCGAGGTGGGCCAGGTTGCGATTTTCGCGGCTTTCCTGCCACAGCACCCAGCTCGCCACCAGGCCCAGCCCGATCAGCGCTGCCAGGGAAATGGGCAGGGCCTTGGCCGGGTAGCGGATCAGCAGGATGAACCANCTGAGTACCAGAATCGCGCCGAAAATCATGGCTGGACCTTGAACGTCGAGTGTCCGCCAATCCTACACAAGGCCGATGGGCTCGGCACGCGCCCAGGGGTTGGCGGATGTTTCAACTAGGGGCCGTTGCCGTTTCTCGGCGCAACGCGGCTCGCGCTGAACCGGGAGCAGACCCAAGACTCACTCCGGGGCGTGGTCGCGCAGGAACACCAGNTTGTCGGCGCTCGAGTCCTTGGCCGAGAAGCNGTAGCCCTGAGCGTCGAAATCCTTGAGCTGCTGCGGGTCCGTCACGCGTTCCCTGATCACGTGGCGGGCCATCAGGCCACGGGCCTTCTTGGCGTAGAAGCTGATGATCTTGTACTGGCCGTTCTTCAGGTCCTTGAACTCGGTATCGATGACCCGGGCCTTGAGCACCTTGCGTTTGACCGCCCCGAAGTATTCGTTGGATGCCAGGTTGAGCAGCACGTCATCGCCCTGAGCCTGCAGCGCCTGGTTCAGCCACTCGCTGATGTGCTCGCCCCAGAAGGCATACAGATCCTTGCCGCGGGCGTTGGCCAGCTTGGTGCCCATCTCCAGGCGGTAGGGCATCATCAGGTCCAGCGGGCGCAGCAGGCCATACAGGCCGGAGAGCATGCGCAGGTGCTGCTGGGCGAAGTCGAAATCAGCNTCGCTGAAGCTTTGCGCGTCCAGGCCGGTGTACACGTCACCCTTGAANGCCAGCAGCGCCTGCTTGGCGTTTTGGGCGGTGAACTCAGGCGTCCAGCTGCCGAAGCGCGCGGCATTGAGACCGGCGAGTTTGTCGGACAGGTGCATCAGCTCGGCGATCTGCGCCGGCGAGAAGTCACGCAGCTGGGCGACCAGCTCNTGGGCGTGGTCGAGAAACTCGGGTTGGGTGAAGCGCGAGGTCACCGGCGCGGTGTCGTAATCGAGGGTCTTGGCGGGTGAAATCACCATCAGCATGAGTCGTCTCCTTCGGCGGAGCGGCGATTCTAGCCGATTCGGCAGCACCAGCGGGCGGCTGGGAAGGGGGCCGGACTTATGACTCTAGTGCCCGGCGAGTGCCGCTGCCAAGGTCATTCGTCCAACCGACAAATAAAAATAAAAAAACTGAAAAGATCATTTGCCTGTCACATTTTTTGGAGTATCAACGAACTGTGGTTTGCGGCGAACCGAGCATGCACAGCGGCCCGCGCAACCCACGCTTTGAAAGACCGCCGAACCCTGCAGACAGGTGGCGGCCCTCGGCCCTCATCCGTTTGCACCTCCCCTCACCGGGGAGTCGGTGGCCCTGTGTGGCGGAGCGCCGTCCCGGCATTCCGTCGCTGGATCCGACAAAAGGTGACGAGTATGGATGACCACGGACGCATCAAGCCCACCGCCCCAACCTTGTATGCCCTCGACACCAATGTCCTGATTCACGATCCCAACGCGCTGCTCAATTTCCAGGAACACCACGTCGCCATTCCCATGACGGTGCTGGAAGAACTCGACAAACTGAAAACCGGCAAGCAGGGCGTCGCTGCCGAATGCCGGCAGGCCATTCGCCTGATCGACAAGATTCTCGACGGCGCCACGCCCGAGGAGGTCGAGCACGGCGTGCCGATCCAGCGGGAGAAGAGCGGCCCCTGCGGCTTCCTGTCGATTCTCATGAGCAAGAGCGCGGCGCCGGTCACCTGGCTGCCCGAAGACCTCAACGACAACAAGATCATCAACCAGCTGGTGGAGCTCAAGGCGCGTCGCCCGGGCACNTCCGTGGTGCTGGTGACCAAGGACATCAACATGCGCCTGAAGGCGCGTGGCTGCGGGCTGGATTCCGAGGATTACCATACCGACCAACTGGTCGACGACATCTCGCTGCTGTCCAAGGGTTACCACAACGTCGATGGCGCCTTCTGGGATCGCGTCGCCAAGGTCGATACCCGCCAGGGCCACGGCCGCACCTGGCACCGCGTGCAGCTCAGCGAGGAGCTGCCGGCGGTCAACGTCAACGAATTCATCATCGACGAGCAGGGCTTCGTCGGCTGGGTCAAGGAGGTGGAGGGCAACGAGCTGCTGATTCTCGACCTGCACCAGGAGCCGCTGCTGCACCAGGAAGCCTGGGGGCTCAAGCCGCGGGACATCCACCAGGCGCTGGCGCTCTATGCGCTGCTCGACCCGGACATCCACCTGGTCAACCTGACCGGCGCGGCCGGTTCGGGCAAGACCATCCTGGCACTGGCCGCCGCCATCGAGCAGACCATGGTCAGCAAGCGCTATCGGCGCATCATCGCCACCCGTAGCGTGCAGGGGCTGGACCAGGAGATCGGCTTTCTGCCCGGCACCGAGGCCGAGAAAATGGAGCCCTGGCTGGGCGCCATCACCGATAACCTCGAAGCCCTGCACATGGACGACGAGAACACCCACGGCAGCGTCGACTACATCCTGCAAAAGGTGCCGTTGCAGTTCAAATCCCTGAACTACATCCGCGGCCGCAGCTTCCAGCAGAGCCTGATCCTCATCGACGAATGCCAGAACCTCACCCCGCACCAGATGAAGACCATCATCACCCGTGCCGGCGCCGGCTCCAAGGTGATCTGCCTGGGCAACCTGGCGCAGATCGACACCCCTTATCTGTCGGCACCCAGCTCGGGCCTGACCTACCTCACCGAGCGCTTCAAGGGCTTCGAGCACGGTGTGCATATCACCCTGCAAGGCGTGCCGCGCTCGATCCTCGCCGAGTACGCCGAAAGCCACATGTAAACCCTCGCCCCGGAGCCGCCTGGCGGCTCCGGGCCCTCATTGCGGCGCCCGTGGTTTGCAGGTAGCGGTGCGCGGCCTACAATCGCCAGGTTTTCTACTTGGAGATTGCCCGTGCTGACCCATCTCGACTCCCAGGGGCGCGCCAATATGGTCGACGTCAGCGACAAGGCGCAGACCGTGCGTGAAGCCGTGGCCGAAGCCCGGGTGCGCATGCAGCCCAGCACCTTGCAGATGATCGTCGACGGCGAGCACCCCAAGGGCGATGTCTTCGCCGTGGCGCGTATCGCCGGCATCCAGGCTGCGAAAAAGACCTCCGACCTGATTCCGCTCTGTCATCCGCTGATGCTCACCAGCGTCAAGGTCGAGCTGCAGGCCGATGGTGAAGACGCCGTGCTGATTCGCGCGCGCTGCAAGCTCACCGGCCAGACCGGCGTGGAAATGGAGGCGCTGACCGCCGCCAGTGTCGCGGCGCTGACCATTTACGACATGTGCAAGGCGGTGGATCGCGGCATGCTCATCGAGCAGGTGCGCCTGCTGGAAAAACTCGGCGGCAAGAGCGGCCACTTCCTGGCGGGCGAGGGCGAGCGATGATCCGCGTGCAGTACTTTGCCCGTTATCGCGAAACCCTGGGCCTGGATGCCGAAGAGCTACAAGCCGGCTTCGCCACCCTCGACGAGCTGCGCCTGCACCTGCTGGCCCGCGGCGGTGCCTGGGAGGTGCTCGCCGAGCGTGGCCTGATGTGCGCCCGCAACGAAGAGCTCTGCACCTTGAGCGAGCCGTTGGCCGATGGCGACGCGGTGGCGTTCTTCCCCACGGTTACCGGAGGCTGAGATGGGGATTCGCGTCCAGCAGGCCATCTTCGATCCGGGGCTGGAGACCAACACCGTGCACGCCGCCAACACCGGCGTCGGGGCGGTGGCGTGCTTCGTCGGCTATGTACGCGACTTCAATGACGGCCTGGACGTGGCGGGAATGTTCCTCGAGCACTTTCCGGGCATGACCGAAAAGGCCCTGGCCGGCATCGAGGCCCAGGCCCGCCAGCGCTGGCCGCTGCTTGGCGTCGAGGTGATTCACCGGGTCGGGCGCCTGGAGCCCGGCGAGCCGATCGTTTTCGTCGGCGTGGCCAGCGCCCACCGCCAGGCGGCCTTCCAGGCCTGCGAGTTCATCATGGACTACCTGAAAACCCGCGCACCGTTCTGGAAAAAGGAAGACACCGCAAGCGGCCCGCGCTGGGTCGAGGGCCGCGCAAGCGATCAGGCATCCGCCAGGCGTTGGCAGGCCGACGACTGAAAGCGTTTCAGCTGAACTCGATGAACACCTTGAAGAACAGCGGGGCGAACATCGACAGTGCGCCCAGCCCGGTCAGCCAGATGCCCCATTCCTGTTCGCGGTTGTTGAAGCCGATACCCAGCAGCAGAAAGCCGCTGATCAGCAGCATGATCATGATGTGGAAAGCGTCCATGGCCAAGCCTCCTCGGAAGTGTCGCGTGCCAGGAGCTGCGCCGCTGCTTCGGCATGCCGAGGCAGCGGCGGCCTACACCTTGAGCTTAGTCGAGGGGGCGGCTGGTGGCACTGATCCAGAACAATTCGCGGGATCAATGATGGCCTGTCTTACCGGTCGCCCAGGGCGCGGCGAAAGCACGCGGCGGCGGCCGGTCCGCCGATTTTGTTCGCGGTTGCGGCCGGGCGCGATTAAAATCGCCGTCTGAATTCTCCTGCTACCCAAGGATCCTGTTATGCCCCGTATCGGAACCCCCCTGTCGCCCAGCGCGACCCGTGTGTTGCTGTGTGGCTCGGGCGAGCTCGGCAAGGAAGTGGTCATCGAGCTGCAGCGCCTCGGCGTCGAAGTGATCGCCGTCGATCGCTACGCCAATGCCCCGGCCATGCAGGTGGCGCATCGCAGCCACGTGATCAACATGCTCGACGGCGCCGCGCTGCGTGCGGTGATCGAGCAGGAGAAGCCGCACTACATCGTGCCGGAGATCGAAGCGATCGCCACCGCCACCCTGGTCGAACTGGAGAACGAAGGCTACACGGTGATCCCCAGCGCCCGCGCCGCGCAGCTGACCATGAACCGCGAAGGCATCCGCCGCCTGGCCGCCGAAGAGCTCGGCCTGCCGACTTCGCCCTACAAGTTCGCCGACTCCTTCGAGGAGTTCCAGGCGGCAGTGGGCGCCATTGGCTTCCCGTGCGTGGTCAAGCCGATCATGAGTTCCTCGGGCAAGGGCCAATCGGTGCTCAAGGGCGCCGATGACGTGCACAAAGCCTGGGATTACGCCCAGGCTGGCGGTCGTGCCGGCAAGGGCCGGGTGATCGTCGAGGGGTTCATCGACTTCGATTACGAAATCACCCTGCTGACCGTGCGTCACGTCGGCGGCACCACCTTCTGCGCGCCGGTTGGTCATCGCCAGGAGAAGGGCGACTACCAGGAATCCTGGCAGCCCCAGGCGATGAGCCCGGCGGCGCGTGCCGAGGCCGAGCGTATCGCCCTGGCCGTTACCGGCTCGCTCGGTGGTCGCGGCCTGTTCGGCGTCGAGCTGTTCGTCAAGGGTGATCAGGTGTGGTTCTGCGAAATCTCGCCGCGCCCCCATGACACCGGCCTGGTGACCCTGATCTCCCAGGACCTGTCCGAATTCGCCCTGCATGCCCGCGCCATCCTCGGCCTGCCGATTCCGGCGATCCGCCAGTTCGGCCCGTCCGCTTCGGCGGTGATCCTGGTCGAAGGCGAATCCCGGCAGGTCAGCTTCGGCAGCCTGGGCGCCGCGCTCACCGAGCCGGATACCGCGCTGCGCCTGTTCGGCAAGCCGGAAGTCAGCGGTCAGCGGCGCATGGGCGTGGCCCTGGCGCGCGACGAGTCGCTGGAGGCAGCGCGCGCCAAGGCGCTGCGCTCGGCGCAAGCGGTCAAGGTCGAACTGTAAGCGGTCGGCGCGGGCGCTGGCCCGCGCCTGTTAGCTGGCCTGGCGGAGGGTAGGGGCGGTGCAAGGCCGCCCCTTGCCGCTGTCAGTCTTCCAGGCTATCGGGCGCCTGGTTTTCCGGCAGGTCACTGGCCTTCCAGATGCGCACGCTCTTCACCCTGTTTTCCGACGACTGCAGAATTTCCAGGCGATAGACGCCCAACTGCAGGCATACCGCGCTTTCCGGAATGCTTTCCATGGCTTCGGTGATCAGGCCGTTGAGGGTCTTGGGGCCGTCGACCGGCAAATGCCAGCCCAGCGCCTTGTTGATTTCACGCACGTAGGCCGCGCCGTCGATCACCTGGGTACCGTCTTCCTGGTTCTGGATCTCGAGGCTGCGCGCGGTGTCCTGTGCATTGAAGTCGCCGACGATCTCTTCGAGGATGTCTTCCAGGGTGACCACGCCAAGCACGTCGCCGTATTCGTCGACGACCATGCCGATGCGCAGCTTCTGCTTCTGAAAGTTGAACAGCTGGGTCGACAGCGGCGTGCTTTCCGGGATGAAGTAGGGCTCGCTGCAGGCACCGAGCAGCGACTCCAGGGTGAGTTGGCCATGGGTCAGCAACTGNGTGAGTTCGCGCATATGCACGATGCCTTCGACCTGATTGATGTCCTGCCTGAACACCGGCAGGCGGGTGTGGGTGGTGGTGCGCAGTTGCTCGACGATGGACACCAGGTCGTCCTGCAGGTTGATGCCGACCACCTCGTTGCGCGGAATCATGATGTCGTTGACCGTGACCCGTTCCAGATCGAGGATNCCCAGCAGCATGCTCTGCCGGCTCTTGGGCAATTCGTGGCCGGCTTCACGCACCACGCTGCGCAATTCTTCGGTGGTCAGGGCGTCATCGTTCTTCGTGGCCGGGTCNACGCCGAGCAGGCGCAGCAGGCCATTGCTGATCCAGCCAAGCGAGATCACCAGCGGATAGAACAGCTTGAGCAGCACCTGCAGNGGCAGGCTGGCCGGGTAGGCGATCTTTTCGGGGTGCAGNGCGGCCAGGGTTTTAGGGGTGATTTCGCCAAAGATCAGCAAGGCAACGGTCAGGCCGATAGTGGCAATGGCGATGCCTGCTTCACCGTAGAGCTTGATGGCCAGCACGGTGGCGATCGACGACGCGAGGATATTGACGAAGTTGTTGCCGATCAGGATGGTGCCCAGCAACCGGTCGGGACGGCTGAGCAGCTTGCTGACACGCTTGGCACCGCGATGCCCCTCTTTGGCCTTGTGGCGTAAGCGGTAGCGGTTGAGGCTGAGAATGCCGGTCTCGGAGCTGGAAAAGAAAGCCGAACAGGCCAGCAGCAAGACCAGCAGGCCAATCAAGAGGCCAGGATGTACGTCGTCCACGGAATGTATTGAGGCCTGGGTCAGATATGCAGAATGAATTCGCGAACCAGCTTGCTGCCGAAGTAGGCCAGCATCAGCAGGCAGAACCCGGCCAGCGTCCAGCGAATCGCCTTGTGTCCGCGCCAGCCCAGTTGGTGGCGGCCCCACAGCAGCACNGCGAACACTATCCAGGCGAAGCATGACAGGATGGTCTTGTGCACCAGGTGCTGGGTGAACAGGTTGTCGATGAAGATCGCCCCGGACAGCAGCGACAGCGACAGCAGCGCCCAGCCGCACCACAGAAAACCGAACAGCAGGCTTTCCATGGTCTGCAGAGGCGGGAAATTGCGAATCAGCCCGGACGGATGCTTGTGCTTGAGTTGATGATCCTGCACCAGCAGCAGCAGTGACTGGAACATGGCGATGGTCAACATGCCATAGGCCATGATCGACAGCAGGATGTGGGCGAGGATGCCGGGGCCTTCTTCGAGCGGCTGGGTGGTGCCGCTGGGCATGAATTGCGCGCACAGCACCGTCAGGCCGCCGAGGGGGAAGAGAAACAGCAGCAGGTTGTCCACCGGCATCTGCCGGCAGGCCAGCAGGATCAGCGCTATCACCGTGAAGGCGATCAGGCTGGCGGTGTTGAAAAAGTCCAGATTCAGCCCGGCGCTGTCATGCATCTGCATGAACAGGCTGCCGCCATGGAACAGCAGGGCAACCGCGCCGACCAGCAGCAAAACGGTTTTGCTGGGCGCGCTGCGGCGGGCCAGATGCAGGCCTTGGTAAGCGGCGGCGCCAAAATAAAGGACGGCTGCGACGAGACTGGGCAACAGAGGGTGCATAGATCCTGGATGACGAGAGCCTGAAAGGCGCCGAGTGTGGCACACAACGGGGGGCGCAAAAAGACTGCAGGTGGTATCCGGTCTCACTAGGGGCTGTTGATGCTTCACGCACGGCAACGCGGCTCGCGTTGAAACGTCAACAGAGCCTAGGTCGCAGGGGCGCCGACAAACAAGCCTCGAAAGCCGGCCAGTCTTGGTTATAATCCGCGGTTTGCTGCCAGCCCATCCCGGCCCGACGGCCCGAAAGGAACGCGCATGTTCGAAAACTTAACCGATCGCCTCTCGCAGACCCTGCGCAGCGTCACTGGCAAGGCCAAGCTGACCGAGGACAATATCAAGGACACCCTGCGCGAAGTGCGCATGGCGTTGCTCGAGGCCGACGTGGCGCTGCCCGTGGTCAAGGATTTCGTCGCCCGCGTCAAGGATCGCGCGGTTGGCACCGAAGTATCGAAAAGCCTGACGCCTGGCCAGGCGTTCGTGAAGATCGTGCGCCTGGAGCTGGAAAGCCTCATGGGCGCGGCCAACGAAGACCTCGACCTGAGCACCACGCCGCCGGCGGTGGTGTTGATGGCCGGTCTGCAGGGCGCGGGCAAGACCACCACCGTGGGCAAGCTGGCGCGCCTGCTCAAGGAGCGCAAGAAGAAGAGCGTGATGGTGGTGTCCGCGGACGTCTACCGTCCGGCGGCGATCAAGCAGCTGGAAACCCTGGCGAGTGACATCGGCGTAACCTTCTTCCCGTCCGATATCACCCAGAAGCCGGTGGCCATCGCCGAAGCGGCGATTCGCGAAGCCAAGCTCAAGTACATCGACGTGGTGCTGGTCGATACCGCCGGTCGCCTGGCCATCGATGCCGAGATGATGGCCGAGATCCAGGCCCTGCACGCGGCGGTCAAGCCGGTGGAAACCCTGTTCGTGGTCGACGCCATGACCGGTCAGGACGCCGCCAACACCGCCAAGGCCTTCAACGATGCGCTGCCGCTCACCGGCGTGGTGCTCACCAAGGTCGACGGCGACGCCCGTGGCGGTGCCGCGCTGTCGGTACGCGCCATCACCGGCAAGCCGATCAAGTTCATCGGCATGGGCGAGAAGAGTGAAGCGCTCGAGCCCTTCCACCCCGAGCGGATCGCCTCGCGTATCCTCGGCATGGGCGACGTGCTCAGCCTGATCGAGCAGGCCGAGCAGACCCTCGACCGCGACAAGGCCGAGAAGCTCACCAAGAAGCTCAAGAAGGGCAAGGGCTTCGACCTCGAGGACTTCCGCGACCAGCTCGTGCAGATGAAGAGCATGGGCGGCCTTGGTGGCCTGATGGACAAGCTGCCGCAGATGGGTGGCGTCAACCTGGCGCAGATGGGCGGCGCCCAGGGTGCGGCCGAGAAGCAGTTCAAGCAGATGGAAGCGATCATCAACTCGATGACCCCGGCCGAACGCCGTGACCCTGATATCATCAGCGGTTCGCGCAAGCGCCGTATCGCCATGGGCTCCGGCACCCAGGTGCAGGACATCGGCAGGCTGATCAAGCAGCACAAGCAGATGCAGAAGATGATGAAGAAATTCAGCGCCAAAGGCGGCATGGCCAAGATGATGCGCGGCATGGGCAGCATGATGCCGGGCGGCGGCATGCCGAAGTTCTGAAGCCTCTGCACGGGCCTATCGACGGCCGGCGGAAAAAGAGATTTGCAAACAGCCGCATAATCCTTAGAATATGCGGCCTTTCGGGCCTAGGCCCATTTTTGATGTGTGCCTCAAGTTAGCACCGACTACAGGAACGATGTTCACATGGTAACTATTCGTCTCGCTCGTGGCGGCTCCAAAAAGCGCCCCTTCTACCACCTCACCGTGACCAACAGCCGCAATGCGCGCGACGGTCGCTTCGTAGAGCGTATCGGTTTCTTCAATCCGATCGCCTCGGGTGCTGAAGTCAAGCTGTCCGTCAATCAAGAGCGCGCTACCTACTGGCTGGGCCAGGGTGCCCAGCCGTCTGAGCGCGTTGCTCAGCTGCTGAAAGAAGCTGCCAAGGCTGCCGCCTAAGCACTTTATGAGCACGACGCCCGCTCCCGCCGAGGACTTGATGGT
>JGI26054J46599_1000153_pt1 | contig 19981 bp, 19 predicted proteins | sample HigsolmetaGSP16D_FD_46599 | JGI IMG/M metagenome (IMG submission 46599) | reverse complement strand
TCGCCATCAAGCCGGGCAAGCCGCTGACCGTCGGCGAGTTCCGCGCTCGCCCGGTCATCGGTTTGCCGGGTAANCCGGCCTCGACGCTGGTGACCTTCGGCCTGCTGGCGCGCCCCTATCTGCTGCGTCGCCTGGGTGTGCACAAGGTCGAGCCCCTGGGCTTCCCGGTGCCGGCGGGTTTTACCTGGGGCAAACCGGGCAAGCGCCGCGAGTTCCTGCGCGCGCGCCTCGAGAACGGCCGCGTGGTGCCATACTCGAACCAGAGCTCCGGCGTGCTGCGCAGCGCTGCCTGGGCCGAGGGGCTGGCACAGGTGCTGGAAGGCACCACCCTCGCCGAGGGCGACCTGGTGCAGTTCATTCCGATGAGCGAACTGCTCGGCTGAAGCGTAGGGGCGGCAGGCTGCGAACCAATGACGGCGAGCGTGATTATTTCGCTCGCGCGTTGTCTGGATAAGCAGCCCTGTCTTCAATCCCGTTTCCGGAGCCGTTATGCAAGAGCGTAAAGCGCTGTTGATCCTTCATGGTAAGCAGTCCCTCAACGATGAGGTGCGCACTGCGGTGGCCAGCCAGCGTGAGCGCGGCTGGGATCTCGCCGTGCGGCTCACCTGGGAGGCGGGCGATGCCCAGCGCCTGGTCGGCGAGGCTCTGCAGGCGGGCTACCCGACCCTGATCGCCGGCGGCGGCGACGGCACCCTGCGTGACGTCGCCGAAGCCATGGCCAAGGCCGAAACCGATGCCAGCCTGGTGTTGCTGCCGCTGGGAACCGCCAATGATTTTGCCCATGCGGCAGGCATACCGCTGACGCCCGCCGATGCGCTGGCGCTGCTCGATACGCCCGCGCAGCCGATCGACCTCGGCGAGGTCGATGGCGAGCTGTTCCTGAATATGGCTACGGGGGGCTTCGGCTCCAACATCACGGCCAATACCTCCGAGGATCTCAAGCGATTCCTGGGCGGTGCGGCCTACATGCTCACCGGCCTGACCCGCTTTGCCGAAGTACGCTCGGCCTTTGGTCGCTTCAAGGGCCCGGATTTCCAGTGGGAGGGCGATTTCCTCGCCCTGGGCATCGGCAATGGCCGGCAGGCCGGNGGCGGGCACGTGCTGTGCCCCCACGCGCGGGTNAACGACGGTTTGCTGGACGTGTGCATCGTGCCGGCCGCCCACGACGTGGTCGGCACCCTGGGCACGCTGCTGTCCGGCGGCCTGAAGGGCATCGAAGGCGTGGCGATCAGCGCGCGCGTGCCCTGGCTGGAAATCGATGCCCCGGAGGGCCTGGACCTGAACCTCGATGGCGAGCCGCGTGGTGGGAATCGTCTACGCTTTGCTGCAAGGCCCCAGGCGCTGCGCCTGCATTTGCCGGAGCACTCACCTTTGCTGCGCGACTGATCGGCTGGTGCTGGTGTAGCGCCGCGCGCTGGTGCAAGATGGCGTTGCGCCATGCCGCCTACAGTAATTGCACGACTGGCCGATAGCTTCATACGAACACTACGCCTCACAGGAGCGAATAATGGCCGGTATTCTCGACACCGTTGATCAACGGACGCAGCTGGTAGGCGAGAACCGCCTGGAAATTCTGATGTTCCGTCTGGCGGGCCGGCAGCTGTTTGCCATCAACGTGTTCAAGGTGCAGGAAGTGCTGCACATGCCCAAGCTGACCTTGATGCCGCATCGCCATCGTTTCGTCTGCGGGGTGATTCACCTGCGTGGCCAGACCCTGCCGGTCATCGATCTGTCCCAGGCCATCGGCATGCGGCCGATCGTGCCGGATGAGCGCAGCACCATCATCGTCACCGAGTACAACCGCTCGATCCAGGCGTTCCTGGTCGGCGGCGTCGACCGCATCATGAACCTCAACTGGGAATCCATCCTGCCACCGCCGGGTGGAGCAGGGCGTCAGCATTACCTGACGGCGATCACCAAGGTCGATGACCAGTTGGTGGAAATCATCGACGTGGAAAAGGTGCTGGCCGAGATCGTGCCCTACGACACGCGCATTTCCGGTGACCGTCTGGCCGATCCGCTGCTGGAAAAAGCCCGTGGCCGTGAAGTGCTACTGGTCGATGACTCCAGCGTGGCCCTGGCGCAGTTGCGCGATACCCTGTCCCAGCTCGGCATGAAAATGCACGTCGCCACCGACGGGCTCAAAGGCCTGCACATGCTCAAGGCCTGGGCAGACGCCGGCGAGGTCATCACCGACAAGCTGCTGATGATGTTCACCGACGCCGAAATGCCGGAAATGGACGGCTACCGGCTGACCACCGAGGTGCGTCAGGACCCGCGCCTGCGTGACCTGTACGTGGTGCTGCACACCTCGTTGTCCGGCAGTTTCAACGACGCCATGGTCAAGAAGGTGGGCTGCGACAACTTCCTGTCCAAGTTCCAGCCCGACAAGCTGGTGGATGTTATTCGTCAGCGTCTTGCCCTGGACGAAAAGTAACGCGCTGGCGGCTTGAGCCATCACGGCGGTTTGCGTATAACCGCCGTTTCGCTCACCTCAGGACGCCGCGCCATGCACCTCTCCGCGCTGTACCGCTTCCCCCTCAAATCCGCCATGGGTGAATCCCTGCCCAGCCTGCAGCTCGACGGCCTGGGCGTGGCCGGCGATCGCCGCTGGATGTTCGCGGACGCGGAAACCGGGCGGTTCATGACGCAACGCACCTTCCCTCGGATGAGCCAGTTGCAGGCGCGCTGGAATGCCGCTGGCGGCCTGACTCTCGAGGCGCCCGGCATGCCGGCGTTGCAGGTGGCGTTGCCGGAGCCGGACCAGGCGCTGCGCGGTGTGATCATCTGGCGCGATACCCTGCGGGTGCCGGATGCCGGCGACGAAGCCGCTGCCTGGGGCAGCGAATTGCTGGGCAAGGCCTGCCGCCTGGTGCACGTGCCGGCGGAGCGGGCGCGTTTTATCGAAGGCAACGTCAATGGCGACGAGAAGGTCGGTTTCGCCGATGGCTTCCCGCTGCTGTTGATCGGCCAGGCCTCCTTGGACGACCTGGTGGCCAGGGTCGGCCGTCCGCTGGAGATGCTGCGCTTTCGCCCCAACCTGGTGGTGCAGGGCAGCGAGCCCTATGCCGAGGACAACTGGAAGCGCATCCGCATCGGCGATGTCGAGTTCACCCTCGCCAAGCGCTGCTCGCGTTGTGTGATCACCACCATCGACCCGCAGACCGGTGAGCGCAGTGCCGACCGCGAGCCGTTGACCACCCTGCGCAGCTATCGCCAGGGCGAAGACGGCATCCTGTTCGGGCAGAACCTGATCAACCACGGCAGCGGCGAGCTGCAGGTCGGCATGGCGGTCGAGGTAGTGGCTTAGGTCACTATGCTGGGTAGCCCGGGTCGAGCGCAGCGACACCCGGGGCGATTGCCTCGGATGCCGATAGGAAGACGCGATGCAGCGCCTCTACTGATCGAAGTAACGCTCGTGCCAGCCCACCAGCGGCTGTGGCGCGTTGAGCTTGTCGCCGTAGATCACCGCATAGGACAGCACGTTCTGCACGTACTGGCGGGTTTCGTTGAACGGAATGTTCTCCACCCACACGTCATAGGACAGGTGATCGGCGCCGCGCAGCCACTGCCGCACGCGCCCAGGCCCGGCGTTGTAGGCGGCCGACGCGAGCACCCGGTTGCCGTTGAACTGGCCATAGATCTGGCTCAGGTAGGCGGCACCCAGTTGGATGTTTACGCTGGGCAGCAGGGCATTGTTGGGGTTGCTCAAGGGGATGCCGAACTTGCGCGCGGTTTCCTTGGCGGTGGCGGGCATCACCTGCATCAGGCCCATGGCGCCGACGGGGGATTTGGCGTCGGCCATGAAGCCGCTTTCCTGGCGGGTGATGGCGAACACCCAGCTCGAGTGCAGGCCGCGTTTCTTGGCCTCCGCGGTCAGTGGCTCGCGATGGGCCATGGGGAAGCGGATATCCAGGTCATCCCAGTACTTGGCCTGGCTGATGGTGCGGATCGCCGGGAAATACCACTGCATGTCGTAGGCCAGGCGCGCCTGGGCAACCAGCTCGTCGCGGTCGAAATGGCGGCTGGCGTGATACCACTCGCGGCGACCTTCGACGATCTGNCCGCGGTCGTGGAATTCCATGGCGCGGCGGATGCCCGGCGCATTGCGTACCTTCTTGATCACCGCGGGGCTCAGTTGCAGCGGTGCGTTCTTCAGGAAATAGGGCTCCTTGACCTGATCGGCGGCCATGAACCCGTAGAAGTCGCGCTCCTTGGCCAGCTCGTGGAACAGCGGCTGGGCGGCCTTGCTGTTCGGTTGCGCCAGTTGCAGGCTGCGCGCCTGCCAGTAGCGCCAGCGGTTGGTGCTGGCCAGGGACTCGGGCATGCGGCTGATCAGCTTGTGGGCTTCGTCCCAGCGGCCCAGGCGCAGCAGCAGGCGAGCACGCCATTCGCTGACGGTGTCGTCGCGCAGGTTGGGATCGTATTTGGCCATCACCTCGAGCGCGCGCGGGTCGAAGCGGCGCGCCAGGGTCAGGCCGATCTGGTTGGCGATGGCGACCTTTTCCTGCTCGGAAAAGTGCATGCGCTGCGAGTAGCCCTCGAGCAGGCTCAGGGCCTGTTCCGGATCCTGGCGGGCGAGGCGGCGCAGGCCGAGGCTGACCACATCGCCCATGGCGTCGTCGGCCGGCGTGAAGCGTGCGGTCTGGGTGAGCATCTGCGGTTTCTGGGCGACGTCGACGAGCAACTTGCCGTGGTTGCTCAGGGTTGGCAGATCCTTGCTCAGAAAGGTCGCCAGGCTGTAGTTGCGCGCTTCAGCGGCCAGCTTGGTGCGCTGCCAGCGGCGTTGTTCGGTCAGTTGGCCTTCGGCGGCCCAGCGGTCGAACAGGCGGTCACAGGCTTCGGGCTGGGATTTGCCGACCAGCCAGAGTTTCTCGGCCGTGGCATAACCCTCGGCGGTCTGGCCCTGGGCCAGCTGGCGCTGGCCATTCAGGCAATCGAGTTCGGTGAAGTTCAGCCCCGGGTCGTAGTAGTTGGCGAAGGTCTGCCATTCGCCACGCTCGGCCAGCCAGCGCAGCCAGCGCAATTTCATCCAGCTGGCCTGGGGCAGGTCGCCGTGGGCGGCGAGGAAGCCTTCGATTTCCTGGTTGCTGGCCGACTTCAGGCGGGCGGTCAGCTCGTCGTAGGCCAGGTAGGGGGTCAGCGGATAGTCGCGCAACGCGCTGGCGTAGCGCTGGTAAGGCCCCTTGTCGCCCTTGGCGAGCGCCGCCTTGGCTTCGTCGTAGTACTGGCGCTGCTGCTGCAGGCTGGCGGCCTGGCTGAGCGTGGAGGTGGCGGCGCAAAGGATCAGGCAGGACAGCAGACTGGGCAAACGACAGCGCATGGCTCTTCCGGGGTCATCTCGTGAGCGGGCGCGACCTGGCTGATGCCGGTCGCCTGATGTGCCCTTGGGGCGGTTACCGGTGTGCGCCGCGGCGATACGGGCATCGTCCGGCGCGGCGGCGGCAATGGTCGCTAGCTTAGCCTTTTGCCGGCGTGCCGCGAAAGGGCCGCTGGTGCCTGGCGCATGTCTGTTTATGTCACATCGATGGCCGGTGCCGAGGCTGACAGACGCCGACGGTCTTCTCGGTTAGAATACGCGCCCGTTTTTGGCTGGCGCACGCGTCGGCCAGATCAGTTTTCGTGGTCGGCAGCAGCGAGCCCCAGGTCGCGCCCCAGGCTTTCGCCCACCACTCCCGTGTATTGTCGAGGCAACCCTGATGACCCTGCTCAAGTTCACCGATGTTTCCCTGGCCTTTGGCGCCATGCCGCTGCTGGACAAGGTGTCTTGGCAGATCGCCCGCGGCGAGCGGGTGTGCATCATCGGCCGTAACGGCACCGGCAAGTCGAGCATGCTCAAGCTGGTCAATGACCAGCAGAAGCCCGACGATGGCGCGATCTGGCGTGCGCCGGGGCTGAAGATCGGCGAGTTGCCCCAGGAGTTGCCGGTGGCCGATGGCCGCACGGTATTCGACGTGGTTGCCCAGGGCCTCGATGGCGTTGGCGAGCTGCTTGCCCAGTACCATCACCTGGCGCAGAACTGCGTGACCGAGGACGACCTCAACAAGCTCATGCACGTGCAGCAGGAGCTGGAGGCAAAGGACGGCTGGCGCCTGCAGCAACTGGTCGACAGCACCCTGAGCCGCCTGCAGTTGCCGGCCGACAAGACCCTGGCCGAGCTTTCCGGCGGTTGGCGCCGGCGCGTGCTGCTGGCCCAGGCGCTGGTCAGCGAACCCGATCTGCTGCTGCTCGACGAGCCGACCAACCACCTGGACATCGGCGCCATTGCCTGGCTCGAAGAAGCCATCAAGGAATTCCAGGGCGCGGTGCTGTTCATCACCCACGACCGGGCCTTCCTGCAGAGCCTGGCCACGCGCATTCTCGAGCTTGATCGCGGCGGGCTGATCGACTGGAACGGCGATTACGCCAGCTTCCTGGTGCACAAGGAGGCCGCCCTGGCCGCCGAAGAAACCGCCAATGCGCTGTTCGACAAGAAGCTGGCCCAGGAAGAAGTGTGGATCCGCCAGGGCATCAAGGCCCGTCGCACCCGTAACGAAGGCCGCGTGCGTGCCCTGAAGGCCTTGCGTGTGGAGCGCAGCGAGCGTCGCGAGCGCACCGGCAAGGCCAATATCCAGCTGGACGTGGCGGACAAGTCCGGCAAGCAGGTGATGGTGCTGGAGAACGTCAGCTTCGCCCATCCGGGCGGCCCGCTGCTGATCAAGGATTTCTCCATGGTGCTGCAGCGCGGTGATCGTATCGGCCTGCTCGGCGCCAACGGTACCGGCAAGACCACGCTGCTCAAGTTGATGCTCGACGGCTTGCAGCCGACCGCCGGCAAGGTGGAGCAGGGCACCAAGATCGANGTGGCCTACTTCGATCAGCTGCGGCACCAGCTCGATGTGGAAAAGACCGTCATCGACAATATTTCCGAAGGCCGCGATTTCATCGAGATCGATGGCCAGAACCGCCACGTGCTGAGCTACCTGGGCGATTTCCTGTTCAGCCCGCAACGCGCGCGCACGCCGGTCAAGGCGTTGTCCGGCGGTGAGCGTGCCCGCCTGCTGCTGGCCAAGCTGTTCAGCAAGCCGGCCAACCTGCTGGTGCTCGACGAGCCGACCAACGACCTCGACGTGGAAACCCTGGAGCTGCTCGAGGAAGTGCTGGCGAACTTCAAGGGCACCGTGCTGATGGTCAGCCACGACCGGGCCTTCCTCGACAACGTGGTGACCAGCACCCTGGTTTTCCAAGGCGAGGGCAAGGTGCGCGAATACGTCGGCGGTTATCAGGACTGGCTGCGCCAGGGCGGCTCACCGCGCCTGCTCGGCGTCGGCGAAAGCAAGTCGGGCAAGGCCGAGCTGAACTCGGCGATCGTCGAAACGGCCGTGGCCGAAGCGCCGCCCGCCGAGGCTGCAGCGGCTGCGCCAGCGGCGAAGAAGAAGCTCAGCTACAAGCACCAGCGTGAACTGGACGCCATGCCGGAGCAGATCGATGCCGCCGAGCAGGCGATTGCCGCCCTGGAAGCACAGATCGCCGATCCGGCCTTCTATCAGCAGTCGGGCGAGCAGACGGCGGTGGTGCTGGCGCAATTGCAGGCCAGGCAGGAAGAACTGGATCGTTTGGTCGAGCGCTGGGCTGAGCTGGAAGGCTGATACCCATCCGCTGAGCTGAAAACGCCGGGCGTTTGCCCGGCGTTGGTCGCCTTGCCGCAGGGGATCAGGCCGAGGGTTTCTTGAGGCTCACTGCCAGTACGTCGCACGGCGCGCCATGCAGCACGTCGTTGGCGGTGGAGCCGAGCAGCAGGGCCAGGCCATGGCGGCCGTGGCTGCCGACGATGATCAGGTCGCAGTGCTGTTCGGCGGCCAGGCGGTGAATTTCCTGGCGCGGCTGGCCGTAGGCCAGGTGGCGGCTTTCTGCGCTGAGCTGCGGGTATTTGACGGCAAACGCGTCGAGGCGCTCCTTGGCTTGTTCGAACTGCTGCTGTTGCAGCATCGACAGGTCCATCGGCACGTCGCCACCGAAGGCCATGGCCATGGGTTCGACGATGTGTACCACGGAGAGTTTGGCCTGGGTGCTGCCGGCCAGAGCCTGGGCGCGCTTCATTACCGGGTCGCACTCCTCGGTCAGATCGACGGCGACCAGAATGTGCTGGTAGGACATGGGGTGTCTCCTTACAAGGGTGACCAGTGATTTCAAGTATGGCTGGTTTGAGCATTTACCACAGGTTGCGCAGTCGAGATAGAAATTATGACGGGATGGATCGTTCTGGCCCTACTGGTCCTGGCCCTCAGCCCGCTGGTCTGGCTGGTGCCATCGCGGCGCCAGCGCGGTCAGATGGACGTGCGCATGCAGGCGCGGCGCCTGGGCCTGGCGATGCAGCTGGCCCGCGAGGAGTGGCCGTACTGGCTGGCCAAGACGCCGCCCAACCCCTGCCCGCAATACCACCATCCACGGCCCCGCGGGCGCCAGGACAGCTGGTGCTACTGGCAGCGCGAGCCGGGCCAGTGGCTGAACAAATGGCAGGAGCCCTGCGCCGACACGGCACTGGCCGCACAGCTCGCCACCCTGCCGGCCGACGTCTACAAGGCCGAGGCCACGCCGCAGATGATCGCGCTGTTCTGGGGCGAGCGTGCGCAGCCCGAGTCGCTGCCGGCGATCGCCGCCTTTCTCAAGGGCCAGGCCTGACCCGGCTGTCGAGCCGGCGTCGCACTGGCTCATGACGCGCTGCCCGATTGCGCGTACAGCGCGTCGACGTCCGCCAGGCTGCGGATGATGCTGTCCGAATACTTGCTGACCAGAAAGGGCACGCTCTTCTCGTTGTAATTGCGCAGCGAACTCTCGATATATCGCCACTTGGTCGCCACGCCATCGAGCGTGGTGTTGACCGCCGCACTGTTGCCTGCCTGGTTGCGCAGCGCCGCCAGGCGCGTGGCAAAGTCGCCGACCAANTCCTCGATGGGCCGCTCGCTGCTGTCTGCGGAGAAGCTCGCGCCCACCGAAGCGCTGCGCGCGGCGTAGTTCACGGCGATGCTCTGCATCAACAGGCTGAGCTGCCGGACGGCGCTGGCCTGCTCGCTGACGGCGCTGCCATCCATGGGTTGCAGCGCTTCGTAAAGCGCCTGGGCGGTCGCCAGTACCTGACGGTTGCGCGAGGCCATGTCCGCGACCGGCTGCAGATCCGTGTAGCCCTGTTTTTGCAGGGCTGTCATCAAGCTCGTCAACTCCAGGTCGTAGGCTTGCCATTGCTCCTGCAGCTGGCCTTGCAGGCGCGCGGCACCTGCGTCGGGCAGGTTCGCCAGCTTGTCCAGCTGCTCGCGTGCGCGCTGGCGGGAGGCGTCGATCATTCGCGCATAGCGCTGGTCGCCTTCCATGCCGTTGTACATGTAGAAGTCGCCCAGGCTTTTCTGGGTGGCAAGATGGAAGTTCTGCAGGTGCTGGAGGTCGCCAGTGGTGTTGGCGGATACCGCCATGGGTATCAGCAGGGCAGCAAGCAGAAGGGCACGCGGAGAGAAGGCACGCAAGTGAGTGGGCATGCGGGAACCTCGGTGTAGTCGCTCGTTCTTGTTGTTTTTGGGCATTCGGTGGCAGCCGAATGGGCGCGACTCTACCCGTGCCCCGGGGTTTTGGCTAGCGCTGGCGAACGGGCCGGCGGCGCCTGCCGAATGATGGGATATCGACGCTGATGATAGGCTTTTCGCGACGGGCCAGCGTGACTGTATGGTCTGCGTAGTGCTTGCCGCACCTGGCTACATAACGCCAATTGACAATCGCAGGCTTTTCCGTGAAGGTGTGCTCACCCAAATCAAACGGGCGTATGAATTGAGTGTTTGCCTTGCCGGCAGTGCCCAATTCAGTCCGAATACCGCATCGGTGGGTAGCAGATTTTCGTCTACGTTGTCTGGTGGCGTGAGTCAGCCTGTTGGCTCCGGTGTGTACTGTTCAGATTCCCTTAGCGTGGAGATCAGTTGATGATTTACGAAGGTAAAGCCATCACGGTTAAGGCTCTTGAAAGCGGCATCGTCGAACTCAAGTTCGACCTCAAGGGTGAGTCCGTCAACAANTTCAATCGTCTGACCTTGAGCGAGCTGCGCCAGAGCGTCGATGCGATCAAGGCCGANGCCTCGATCAAGGGCGTNATCGTCAGCAGCGGCAAGGACGTGTTCATCGTCGGCGCCGACATCACCGAGTTCGTCGACAACTTCAANCTGCCCGAAGAGCAGCTGGTTNCCAGTAGCCTGGAAGCCAACAAGATCTTCAGCGACTTCGAAGACCTGAACGTACCCACCGTGGTCGCCATCAACGGCATCGCCCTGGGTGGCGGCCTGGAAATGTGCCTGGCCGCCGACTACCGGATCATGGCCGAGGGCGCCAAGATCGGCCTGCCCGAAGTCAAGCTGGGTATCTACCCGGGCTTCGGCGGCACCGTGCGCCTGCCACGCCTGATCGGTACCGACAACGCGGTCGAGTGGATCGCCTCCGGCAAGGAAAACCGCGCCGAGGAAGCCCTCAAGGTCGGTGCAGTAGACGCCGTGGTCAGCGCTGACAAGCTGCAGGCCGGTGCCCTGGACCTGATCAAGCGCGCCATCTCCGGCGAGCTCGACTACCAGGCCAAGCGCCAACCCAAGCTGGAAAAGCTCAAGCTCAACGCCATCGAGCAGATGATGGCCTTCGAGACTGCCAAGGGGTTCGTCGCCGGCCAGGCCGGCCCGAACTACCCGGCGCCGGTCGAAGCGATCAAGACCATCCAGAAGGCCGCCAACTTCGGCCGCGACAAGGCCCTGGAAGTCGAAGCAGCCGGTTTCGCCAAGCTGGCCAAGACCTCGGTCGCCGAGAGCCTGATCGGCCTGTTCCTCAATGACCAGGAACTGAAGAAGAAGGCCAAGGCTCACGACGCCATCGCTCACGACGTGAAACTGGCTGCGGTACTGGGTGCCGGCATCATGGGCGGCGGCATCGCCTATCAGTCGGCTTCCAAGGGCACGCCGATCCTGATGAAGGACATTCGCGAAGAAGGCATCAAGATGGGCCTGAACGAGGCCTCCAAGCTGCTCGGCAAGCGCGTCGAGAAAGGTCGCATGACCACCGCGCAGATGGCCGAGTCGCTGAGCGCCATCCGTCCGACCATGTCCTACGGTGATTTCGGTCACGTCGACATCGTCGTCGAAGCCGTGGTCGAGAACCCCAAGGTCAAGCAGGCCGTGCTGGCCGAGGTCGAGGCTGCAGTCAAGGAGGGCACCATCCTGGCGTCCAACACCTCGACCATTTCCATCAGCCTGCTGGCCAAGGCCCTCAAGCGCCCGGAAAACTTCGTCGGCATGCACTTCTTCAACCCGGTGCACATGATGCCCCTGGTCGAAGTCATCCGCGGCGAGAAATCCAGTGACGAGGCGGTGGCCACCACCGTGGCGTACGCCAAGAAGATGGGCAAGAACCCGATCGTGGTCAACGACTGCCCGGGCTTTCTGGTCAACCGCGTGCTGTTCCCGTATTTCGGCGGCTTCTCCAAGTTGCTGAGCTTCGGTGTCGACTTCGCCCGTATCGACAAGGTCATGGAGCGGTTCGGCTGGCCCATGGGCCCGGCCTACCTGTCCGACGTGGTCGGCATCGACACCGGCCACCATGGCCGCGACGTGATGGCCGAGGGCTTCCCGGATCGCATGGCGGTGGAAGGCCGTACCGCGGTCGACGTGATGTACGAAGCCAACCGCCTGGGCCAGAAGAACGGCAAGGGCTTCTACGCCTACGAGACCGACAAGCGCGGCAAGCCGAAGAAGGTCAGCGACCCCGAGGCCTACGAGCTGCTCAAGCCGATCGTGGCCGAGCAGCGCGAGCTGAGCGATGACGACATCATCAACATCATGATGATCCCGCTGTGCCTGGAGACCGTGCGCTGCCTGGAGGATGGCATCGTCGAGAGCGCCGCCGAGGCCGACATGGGCCTGATCTACGGTATCGGTTTCCCGCCCTTCCGTGGGGGTGCGCTGCGTTACATCGACAGCGTCGGGGTTGCCGAATTCGTGGCCCTGGCCGACAAGTACGCCGATCTGGGTGCGCTGTATCAGCCGACCGAGAAACTGCGTGAAATGGCCAAAAACGGCCAGACCTTCTTTGGTTAATCGCGCAACGATTGGAGCGAGAGTGAATTTATGAGCCTGAATCCAAGAGATGCAGTCATCGTCGACTTCGGCCGTACCCCGATGGGACGTTCCAAGGGCGGCATGCACCGTAATACCCGCGCCGAAACGATGTCGGCGCAACTGATCAGCAAACTGCTGGAGCGCAACGACAAGGTCGACCCCAAAGAAGTCGAAGACGTCATCTGGGGTTGCGTCAACCAGACCCTGGAGCAGGGCTGGAACATCGCGCGCATGGCGTCGCTGATGACCCAGATCCCGCACACCAGTGCCGGCCAAACCGTCAGCCGCCTGTGTGGCTCGTCGATGAGCGCGCTGCACACCGCCGTGCAGGCCATCCAGACCGGCAACGGCGATGTGTTCGTGGTCGGCGGCGTCGAGCACATGGGCCACGTCGGCATGATGCATGGCGTCGACCCGAACCCGCACCTGTCGCTGTATGCCGCCAAGGCCTCCGGCATGATGGGCCTGACCGCCGAGATGCTGGGCAAGATGCACGGCATCACCCGCGAAGCCCAGGACCAGTTCGGCGTGCGCTCCCACCAGCTGGCCCACAAGGCCACGCTGGAAGGCAAGTTCAAGGACGAGATCATCCCGCTGCAGGGCTACGACGAGAACGGCTTCCTCAAGGTCTTCGACTACGACGAAACCATTCGCCCGGAAACCACCCTGGAAAGCCTGGCCAACCTCAAGCCGGCCTTCAACCCCAAGGGCGGCACCGTGACGGCGGGTACTTCCTCGCAGATCACCGATGGCGCCTCCTGCATGATCGTCATGAGCGCCCAGCGCGCCCAGGACCTGGGCATCCAGCCGATGGCCGTGGTGCGTGCCATGGCCGTGGCCGGTGTGGATCCGGCGATCATGGGCTACGGCCCGGTACCCTCGACCCAGAAGGCGCTCAAGCGTGCCGGCCTGACCATCGATGACATCGATTTCGTCGAGCTCAACGAGGCCTTCGCCGCCCAGGCCCTGCCTGTGCTCAAGGACCTCAAGCTGCTCGACAAGATGGAAGAGAAGGTCAACCTGCACGGCGGCGCCATCGCCCTGGGTCACCCGTTCGGTTGTTCCGGGGCGCGTATCTCCGGTACCCTGCTGAACGTGATGAAGCAGAACAACGGTACATTCGGCGTGGCGACCATGTGTGTTGGCCTGGGTCAGGGCATTACCACGGTGTTCGAACGCATCTGACGTTTGAGGTGTTGCACAGCCGGGGCTTCTGCCCCGGCTTTTGTTTTTAGGAGCCTGCCACGTCGCATGGCTACCCAGGTTCGGCCCGTTGCACGAAGTACCGACCGACCTTTCTCTCGAAGCAAAAATATTTCCAGGAAATTGAATGATGTCGCTGCAGCCCGGTCTCTACCGTCATTACAAAGGTCCCGAGTACCGTGTGTTGGGTGTGGCCCGGCACTCGGAGACGCAAGAGCAAGTCGTCGTCTATCAGGCGCTGTATGGCGAATTCGGGCTCTGGGTACGACCGCTGGAGATGTTTGTCAGCGAGGTCGAGCTGGACGGCAAGCAGGTTCCGCGCTTTGCTTTTGTCGAAGCCGAAACCAGCGTTCTGCGTCGCCCCTGAGGGCGCTCTGGAAGATACTCGCCCTTGACCTTGCCTCGACCGCCACTATATATAGCGGGGCCAAAGCAGGTCGCAGGGCGCTCTTGCAGTCCGCCGGATGGTGGCGAGACTGAAGTAGCACCAGCGGCCGCGCCACGTTTCTTGGCGTTCGCTCTGTCGGGCGAGCGCTGTCATCGTCGACGCATTAGGCGTTGACTCGATACGCCTCATAGTTTTTTCAGGCAGTTGCTTGCCTTTCAATTATCGAATTCAGGAATTTTCCAATCCATGGGTAAATCGCTGGTCATCGTGGAATCCCCGGCCAAGGCCAAGACCATCAACAAGTACCTGGGTAGCCAGTACGTGGTGAAGTCGAGCATCGGCCACATCCGCGACCTGCCCACCAGTGGCGGCGCTGCTAAGGAGCCTGTCAAACGCGGCAAGGCTGCTGCCGGCGAAGCGCCTGCTCTGTCGCCCAAGGAAAAAGCCAAGCGTCAGCTGTTCAATCGCATGGGCGTCGATCCCGAGCAGGGCTGGAAGGCCAAGTACGAGATCCTGCCCGGCAAGGAAAAGGTGGTCGAGGAGCTGCGTCGCCTCGCCAAGGAAGCCGACACCATCTATCTCGCGACCGACTTGGATAGAGAGGGGGAGGCGATCGCCTGGCACCTGCGCGAGTCCATCGGTGGCGATGACAGCCGCTACAAGCGCGTGGTGTTCAACGAAATCACCAAGAAGGCCATTCAGGAGGCGTTCTCCGCCCCGGGTGAGCTGGATATCAATCGGGTCAACGCCCAGCAGGCGCGCCGCTTCCTCGACCGCGTAGTGGGCTACATGGTCTCGCCGCTGCTGTGGTCGAAGATCGCCCGTGGCCTGTCGGCTGGCCGTGTGCAGTCGGTTGCCGTCAAGCTGGTGGTCGAGCGCGAGAAGGAAATCCGCGCCTTCGTACCCGAAGAATACTGGGAAGTGCACGCCGATCTGGGTACTGCCAAGGACGCCAATGTGCGCTTCGAAGTAGCCCGTGAGAACGGCGCCGCCTTCAAGCCGCTGAACGAAGCCCAGGCCATGGCTGCGCTGGCGACCCTCAAGGCGTCGAGCTACAGCGTTGCCAAGCGTGAAGACAAGCCGACCAGCAGCAAGCCATCGGCGCCGTTCATCACCTCCACGTTGCAGCAGGCCGCGAGCACGCGCCTGGGCTTTGGGGTGAAGAAAACCATGATGATGGCCCAGCGTCTCTATGAGGCCGGCTACATCACCTATATGCGTACCGACTCGACCAACCTGTCGGCCGATGCCATCGAGATGGTGCGCGGCTTCATCGACAGCGAGTACGGCAAGAAATACCTGCCGGAGAAGCCNAACTTCTACTCCAGCAAGGAAGGCGCCCAGGAGGCGCACGANGCGATTCGTCCCTCCGACGTCAACCTGCGTCCGACNCAGCTGTCGGGNATGGAGCGTGATGCCGAGCGTCTGTACGAGCTGATCTGGCGCCAATTCGTGGCCTGCCAGATGCCGCCGGCCGAGTACCTGTCGACTACCGTCACGGTCACCGCTGCCCAGTTCGAGCTGCGTGCCAAGGGGCGCATCCTCAAGTTCGACGGTTACACCCGTGCGCTGCCGCAAATCAGCAAGCCGGGCGATGACGCCGTACTGCCGGAAATGAAGGAAGGCGAAGCACTCAAGCTGATCAAGCTCGACCCCAGCCAGCACTTCACCAAGCCGCCAGCGCGCTACTCGGAAGCCAGCCTGGTCAAGGAAATGGAAAAGCGTGGGATCGGCCGTCCGTCCACCTACGCGGCGATCATTTCCACCATCCAGGATCGCGGCTACGTGGCGCTGCATAACCGTCGCTTCTATTCCGAGAAGATGGGCGACATCGTTACCGAGCGCCTCAGCGAAAGCTTCTCCGACCTGATGGACTACGGCTTCACCGCCGGCATGGAAGAGAACCTCGATGACGTGGCCCAGGGCGAGCGCGAGTGGAAACACCTGCTCGACGAGTTCTATGGCGACTTCAAGAAAAAGCTCGAAGTGGCTGCCGACGGTGACAACGGCATGCGTGCCAACACGCCGACGCCGACCGACATTCCCTGCCGCGAATGCGGCCGGCACATGATGATTCGTACCGCCTCCACGGGCGTGTTCCTGGGCTGCTCGGGCTACGCCCTGCCGCCGAAAGAAGCGCTGCAAGGCCACGGTCAACCTGGTGCCGGGCGACGAGATCGCCGCCGATGACGAGGGCGAGTCGGAGTCGCGCGTGCTGCTCGGCAAGCATCGCTGCCCGATCTGCGCCACCGCGATGGACGCCTACCTGCTGGATGAAACCCGCAAGCTGCATATCTGTGGTAACAACCCGGACTGCGCCGGCTATGAAATCGAGCAGGGTCAGTTCCGCATCAAGGGCTACGAAGGTCCGAGCCTGGAATGCGACAAGTGCGGCAGCCAGATGCAGCTCAAGACCGGCCGTTTCGGCAAGTTCTTCGGCTGCACCAACAGCGAGTGCAAGAACACCCGCAAGTTGCTGCGCAATGGCGAGCCCGCGCCACCCAAGATGGACGCGGTGAAGATGCCCGAGCTCAAGTGCGAGAAGGTCGACGACACCTACGTACTGCGCGACGGTGCGTCGGGGCTGTTCCTGGCTGCCAGCCAGTTCCCGAAAAACCGCGAAACCCGTGCACCGCTGGTGCTCGAGCTGCTGCCGCACAAGGATGAGATCGATCCGAAGTATGAGTTCCTGTTCTCGGCGCCAACCAAGGACCCCGAGGGTCGTGCGGCGGTGATCCGCTACAGCCGCAAGACCAAGGAGCAGTACGTGCAGACCGAGGTGGACGGCAAGCCCACCGGCTGGAAGGCGTTCTTCGACGGCGGCAAGTGGAAGGTCGAAGACAAGCGTTGATCAGCGCCCGGCACGCTCTCCTGGAGCGTGCCGGACGTTCTCTGGAGAGTGCATATGGCTGGTGAACTGTATACCCGCACCAATCAGAAGATTTTCTACGCCGGGCTCTGCCTGGAGTCCTGGCGCAAGGCCGAAGAGGGCCGGGCGATGAATGCCCAGGCACTGGTGCAGGCCGAGCGCGAGGCCACGCTGTTTCATCTGTACGGCGCGTTGCTGGGGCTGTGCCATGAGATCGCCGGCTTCTATCGCCTGGCCAACAGCAGCGCTGCGCGTGCCGAGCTGCTGCTGGATCGCCAGAACCTCAGCGCGGCGCCAAGCCCTGAGCTGGCGGAGCTGGTCGAGCTGGCCGAGAACCGGCACACCTGGCTGGGGCAGCTTTTGGCCGCTCACGCCGAGCTGTTCAAGCCGCCACGTGCGCCGCGGGAGCCGAAGGGTGAGCCTGGCGCCGCTGGGCTTATCGAGGCCGTGAGCGTCGACCAGGAGCCAGCGCCGCTTGCGCGCGAAACCCTGGAAAACTGGCGGCAGGAACTCAAGGCGCTGGCCCAGCGCTTTCGTGTCGGGCTCAGCGAGTGGTAAACGCGCCACTCGATTGAACGCCCGTTCGGCAATTGGCGGCTTTTTCGCCAAGCGATCAGCCAGGCTGGCTGTTACACTGGGCAGCCTTTCGTGGAGAACCCGAGTTATGCCTACGTCTTTCCTTGAAATCGTCGAATTGCCCGATGGGCGCATCGCCCTGCGTCGAGCCGACGATGAGGAAGCACTGGTGGTGCTGGACTTCTCGGAAGATGCCAAGGCGTTCCTGCAGGGCCAGCATGTCGAGGTCGCCAAGGCGATGCTCAATGTTGGCGTGCAGATGGCGGGTCGGATGGCAGAGGGTGATTTCGAGCACGAGGAAGACGAGCAACCGCGCGTTCTTCACTGACAGGCCTTCGCCTGAGCGAACGCAGCAAAACAAAAGGCCAGCTTATTCGCTGGCCTTTTGCTTTTCTGCTCGACGGTTAGCCGCTGGCAGATCTCAACCCAGGCTGATGTTCAGGCTTTGCGCCTTGCCGGTGCGCGCCGCTGCTTCCAGCTGCTGCCGTGCGTGCTGGGGCAGGGGGTGCAGCCAGCTGACCACGGTGTGGCTACGGCCAAGCTTCAAGGCTTCCTGGGCCAGTTGCAGCGGGCTCTGGTTGTGGCGTGGCTGCAGCAGCAGGATACGCTCACGGTTAAGACCGGCGTCGCGCAGCCAGCTCTGGGTCAGGCTGGCGGGCGGGGCGATCAGGGTCAGCCAGCGTTCGTCATCCTTCTCGCTCAGTTCCCGCAGCATGGGCGCCAGTAGCGTCAGGCAATGCCCGGCGGCACCACGCAGCGACACCTCGCTGAAGGTGTCTTCCTGGCTTGCTGGCTCTTCTACGACTGCGATGGTCGAGGCCAGAAAGGCATCGAACAGGGGCAGCTGGTTACGGCTCAACGACTGGGGGAACTGCATGACGCCTCCAATTAGCGGCGGATGACGCCGACACTCAAACCTTCGATGATCAGGTCCTGCTCTTCCAGGTTCACTTCGATCGGCGCGAACTCCGGGTTTTCCGCCAGCAGCCAGACGGTATTGCCTTCACGCTTGAAGCGCTTGACCGTCACTTCGTCGTCGATGCGCGCCACCACCACCTGGCCGTTGCGCGCCTCACTGGTGGTATGCACGGCGAGCAGGTCGCCATCGATGATGCCGATGTCCTTCATGCTCATGCCGCGTACACGCAGCAGGTAGTCGGCCTTGGGGCGGAAGAAGTCCGGGTTGATCCGGCAGGCCTCTTCGATGTGCTGCTGCGCCAGGATGGGTGCGCCGGCGGCGACACGGCCAATCACCGGCAGCCCGTCTTCTTCGTCCTGATTGGGCTCGAAACCCGGAATGCGAATGCCGCGCGAAGCGCCCGGGGTCATCTCGATGGCACCCTTGCGGGCCAGCGCCTTGAGGTGTTCCTCGGCCGCGTTGGGCGACTTGAAGCCCAGGGCCTGAGCGATCTCCGCACGGGTTGGCGGGTAGCCGTTGTCTTCCAGGCACTGCTTGATGAAGGCGAGAATTTCGCCTTGGCGGGGCGTCAGCTTGATCATGTGGGGCGCTCTGGCTTTTTATACAGTGACTGGGATTATATACAGTAAGCCGTGCTTGGCAATCGCTTGATGGCAGCGGCGTGCAGATAGGGGCAGGGCAGCGGATGGGCGGTTGCCCGCTTCGCGCGGGCGACGATGCCGAGGTAGTGTGCGACGCTATCGCCAAATGATGACCGAGCATCCAGAATACGCCTTGCGCGACTTGACAGTGGCACGCGCTGAAACGTATGTTTCAAACACTTGTTTGTCTGGTGGATGTCATGGCGCAATCGGAAACCGTTGAACGCATTCTCGACGCGGCGGAGCAGTTGTTCGCGGAGAAGGGCTTTGCCGAAACGTCGCTGCGCCTGATCACCAGCAAGGCCGGGGTCAACCTGGCTGCCGTCAACTACCACTTCGGCTCCAAGAAGGCCTGATCCAGGCGGTTTTCTCGCGCTTTCTCGGGCCGTTCTGCAGCAGCCTCGAGCGCGAGCTGGACAAGCGCCAGAGCAAGCCGGGGGTCACCTTCAGCCTCGAGGAGTTGCTCGAGCTGCTGGTCGAGCAGGCCCTGGCGGTCAAGCCGCGCAGCGGCAACGACCTGTCGATCTTCATGCGTTTGCTGGGTCTGGCGTTCAGCCAGAGCCAGGGTCACCTGCGCAAGTACCTCGAAGAGGTCTACGGCAAGGTATTTCGCCGCTACATGTACCTGGTGCACGAGGCGGCACCGGGCATTCCGCCCCTGGAGCTGTTCTGGCGCGTGCACTTCATGCTCGGCGCGGCGGCCTTCAGCATGTCCGGTATCAAGGCGCTGCGGGCCATGGCCGAGAGTGACTTTGGCGTCGACACCTCGATCGAGCAGGTGATGCGCCTGATGGTGCCGTTCCTGGCGGCGGGCATGCGTTCGGAGAGTGGAGTGACCGATCCGCGTCTGGCCACTGCACAGCTCATCCCTCGCCACAAAAGCGCTGCCGTCACCAAGCCCTGAGCCTTGGCAGCGCTTGCCCGCCAGTCCGGGCTGCCCCTAAGCTAGCGTCCTTCGAGATAACCGCTCGTAGCCGGAACTCTGGCCTGTGCCAGTGTCCCATTGGCTGTGCGTGAAGCTTCTATTCAAGGAATATCCGTTGTGACGACTCCCCTGTATGGCTCCCTGATGGTGGACATCGCCGGTACCTGGCTGACCGCCGAGGATCGCCAGTTGCTGCGCCAGCCCGAGGTCGGCGGCCTGATCATCTTCGCCCGCAATATCGAGAGCCCGCGACAGGTGCGTGAATTGTGCGAGTCCATCCGTGCGCTGCGTCCCGACCTGCTCCTGGCGGTGGACCAGGAAGGTGGGCGGGTGCAGCGCCTGCGTCA
>JGI26054J46599_1000144_pt1 | contig 20727 bp, 19 predicted proteins | sample HigsolmetaGSP16D_FD_46599 | JGI IMG/M metagenome (IMG submission 46599) | reverse complement strand
GCGGGTGTGGTGGGCGGCGCGCGGCTGAGTCGCCGGCGCCCGCCTCATCGGCGGTCGAGGACCAGCAGCGGGTCGATGCGCGTATCGAACCAGTTCATGCCCCAGTGCAGGTGGGGACCGGTCGCGCGGCCGGTGGCACCGACCGCGGCGATCACCTGACCCTGCTCGACGCGGTCGCCAACCTTCACGTCGATCCGTGACAGGTGCAGGAAGTTCGAGCTGATGCCGAAGCCATGGTCCAGCAGCAGCGTGCCGCCGGTCAGATAGAGGTCCGGACCGACGAAGGTGACGACCCCGGCGGCAGGTGCCTTCACCGGGGTGCCGGTGGGCACTGCGATATCCATGCCCGAGTGCCCGGCACCGGGCTGGCCGTTGTACACGCGCGCGTTGCCGAAGCGGCCACTGATGCGGCCCTGTACCGGCCAGATGAAGGGGGCGGCGAAATCGGTGCGGTCGTCGTCGCGGCTGCGTGCCGCGGTGACCTGGGCCTGCTCGCGCTTGATCCGCTCGGCGATCGCCGGCGGCGGATTCACCGTCTTCGGCGGCACGCCGTTGACCCGTTCGGTCGGCCAGTCGCGCGGGGTCACGGCAACGCTGACGGTCTGGCTGCTGCCGTCCGGGCGTTGCACCTGCAGTTGCAACGGGCCGCGCTCGTCACGGCCGATGCCGAACACCACGCTGCCGTAGCCGCTCACCCGCAGGCTGCGCCCGGCATACTGGACGGTGCTGCCGGCCGGCACCTTGCCCACCACCATCGCCCCCTGCGAGGCGCTGGCGGGAAACACGATGCGGCTGTCACTGGCCTGGGCCTGCAGCGGGGTGGGCAGGGCCAGCAGCGCCGGCAGTGCGCCGGCCAGTGCCAGCGCAAGCAGAGCCGTGCGCATCAGCGGTTGAAGGCCAGGCGCTGGCCGTTNGCGGCACCGACAATGCGGCTGCCGTCCCAGGCCAGTTCGCCGTTGATCCAGGTCGAGGCGATGCGCGAATGGAAGGTGGTGCCTTCAAACGGCGACCAGCCGCACTTGGACAGCACGTCTTCGCGCTTGACCGTGAACGGCGTGTCGTCCACCAGCACGAGGTCGGCGAAGTAGCCTTCGCGCAGGAAGCCGCGCTCGGCCACGTCGAACAGCTGCGCCGGCGCGTGGGCGAACTTCTGCACCACCCGCGTGATATCCATCCTGCCTTCGTGCACCAGTTCCAGCGCGGCGGTCAGCGCGTACTGCACCAGTGGCAGGCCCGACGGCGCCTGTGCATANGGCTTCTGCTTCTCTTCCCAGGTATGCGGGGCGTGGTCGGTGGCCAGCACGTCGATGATGTCCTCCACCAGCGCAGCGGTAAGCGCCTCGCGGTCGGCCACGTCCTTGATCGCGGGGTTGCACTTGATCAGGTTGCCCAGGCGGGCATAGTCGGTGCGGTCAAAGCGCAGGAAATGGATGCAGGTTTCGGCGGTGATCTGCTTGCGGCTGCCATCGGCGCGGATCATCGGGCCGCGTTCGAACAGGGCCAGCTCGTCGGCGGTGGAAATATGCAGCACGTGCAGGCGGGTGCCGTGCCTGCGTGCCAGCGATACCGCCAGCTGCGAGGACTTCAGGCACGCCTCGCGCGAGCGGATGTCCGGATGCTGTGCGGCGCTGAGGGTGTCGCCGTACTGGGCCTGGTACTGGGCCATCAGCGCGTCGATCATCGGGGTGTCTTCGCAGTGCGTGATGATCGGCGTCGGTGCGTCGCGGAAGATCGCATCCAGCGTGTCCGGGTTGTCCACCAGCATGTTGCCGGTGGACGCGCCCATGAACACCTTGATGCCGGGGGCGGTCTTCGGGTCCAGGCGCTGGATGTGCTCCAGGTTGTCGTTGCTGGCGCCCATGTAGAAGCCATAGTTGGCCCGGGCGCGCCCGGCCGCGGCATCGTACTTGGCCTGCAGCGCGTCGGCATTGAGGGTGGGCGGGTTGGTGTTGGGCATGTCCATGAAGGTGGTCAGCCCGCCGGCCACGGCCGCGGCCGACTCGGTGGCGATATCGCCCTTGTGGGTCAGCCCGGGCTCGCGGAAGTGCACCTGGTCATCGATCATGCCGGGAAGCAGCCAGCGCCCCCCCGCATCGACCACCGTCTCGCCCTCGCGGGCGCTCAGGCCGCTGTCGATGCGGGCGATGCGCCCGTTCTCGATCCGCAGGTCGGCCTCGACGACCTGGCCTTCATTGACCAGGCGGGCATTGGTGATGAGCGTGGAAGACATGTCAGTGGTTTCCTGTGCAGCGGCAAGAGGAGGTCGTGGCGCGGCCCGGGACCGGGTCCACACCGCCGGGATGGAAGGGATGGCAGCGGCCGAGCCGGCGCGCGGCCAGCCAGCACCCGCGCAGGGCGCCGTGCACGCTGATCGCTTCCATGGCGTATTCCGAGCAGCTGGGCACGAAACGGCAGCGCGGCCCGAGCAGCGGGCTGATGAAGCGCTTGTAGAAGCGCAGAAGGGCGATGAGCAGGCGCGGAATCACCCGGTAATAGTAGAGCGTGACCGCGATCTTGGGGTGAACCGCGGCGCTGCGGCGGGGCGGTGGACGCATTCAGGCCCTGCGCGGGCGCGCGCATGGTTGGCAGCGGCCCGCATTTGTCGCAGGATGGGCCATTGGCCGCCTGGAAACCTGGCAGGTGGTCATGCCGGCAGCGTGTCGCGCCGGCCAGGTTCCGTGTCGTGCAGTCAGTACACAGGCTTGCGGGAGCGTTGCCCGGGCCAGGATTGACGGGGCGTGAGGCCTTCGTCACCAAGTTGCTGCTGCCGGTCGGGTAGGCTATAAAGGCCCGCTTTCCCGGGCCCCGGGGGAAACCAAGGAAGAGCGTTTCGTGGCTGCTAAAAAAACTGCAAAGAAGGCCGTCAAGGCCGCCAAGAAAACCGCAAAGCCTGTTGCCGGAAAGTCGGCAGCCACGTCCGCTGCCCGCACGACGGCCAAACCGGCGTCCAAGGCAGGGGCGAAGAAGACCGTTGCCAAGGCCCCGGCGAAGAAGGTGGCCAAGGCGCCGGTGAAGCCGGCGAAGAAGGCCGCGCCCGCCAAAAAGGCCGCGCCTGCGAAGAAGGCTGCCCCGGCGAAAAAAATGACGCCCGCGAAGAAGGTGGCGCCCGCGAAGAAGGCCACCCCGGTGAAGCAGCCGGCTTCGGCGAAGAAGGCAGCGCCTGCGAAAAAGGTCGCGCCCGCGAAGAAGGCCGCTCCNGTGAAGAAGGCCGCTCCTGTGAAGAAGGCCGTGGCCGTGAAGAAGGCCGCTCCCGCGAAGAAGGCGACGCCGGCCAGCAAAGTGAACAAAGCCGTCACGCCGGCGACCCGGTCGGCGGTGAAGAAGGCCGCACCGGCGACTGCCAAGGCGGCGCCCACGAATTCCAGGGCCGCTTCGGCGGCCACGGCCACGCCCACGCCGGGCAAGGCCACCCGTACCAGGCCGCAGGCATCGCCTGCGGCGGTCACCCCCGCGCCGGCAAAGCCCGCTGCGGGAAAGACCGCTTCCCGACCGGCCGCCAAGCCGGCCGTGGCAGCGGTAGTGAAACCCGTACCGAAGCCGGCCACGCCGGCGGCGGCCAAGTCTGTCCCGGCCGGTAAGGCGGCTGCTGTGGAAGCTTCACCGGCGCGTGCGCCGGCCAAGGCTGCCGCAGCGCCCGCTGCACCCGCCCCGCAATCCAAGAATCCCGTGCCCGCTTCGAAATCGCCTGCCAAAACTGCCGTGAAATCCGAATCCGCTCCGAAGACCGTCTCCCGCCCCGTGGGCAAGGTGGCCGTGGCCGTAACCGCCCGTTCGACGGCTCCGGCCCCGCGCAGCAAATACAAGGTGGTCGAGTACAAGACCGACGAGACCACCGGCCGCCCGATCCTCCCGCAGGGCTACAAGCCCGCCAGCGACGAGGAATACATGAGCCCGCTGCAGCAGGAGTACTTCCGCCAGCGCCTGCAGGACTGGCGCGCTGAACTGGTGGAGGAATCCAAGCAGACCATCGAGAACCTGCGTGAGGAAGTGCGTGACATCGGCGACGAAGCCGAGCGTGCGACCCGCGAAACCGAGAACTCGCTGGAACTGCGCACCCGTGACCGCTACCGCAAGCTGATCGGCAAGATCGACAGCACGCTGAAGCGTCTGGAAGCCGGTGACTATGGCTACTGCGTGGACACCGGTGAGGAAATCGGCCTGGACCGCCTGGAAGCGCGTCTGACCGCCGAACGCACCATCGACGCGCAGGAGCGTTGGGAACACCTGCAGAAGCAGCAGGGCGACTGATCCCGCCGCTGGCGCAGTCCACGAAAAACCCGGCAGCTGCCGGGTTTTTCGTTGTCCGGCGTAGGCTGTCCGCTACTGCAGCTCGCGCAGATCCAGCCGGCGCAGGGTTGGGTTCTTCCAGGCGGTGATGCCGGCAACGCCCAGCACGGCCACGCCCCCCAGCACCACGGCCGGCACCAGGCCGAGCAGCCGCGCCATCGTGCCGGCATAGAACGCCCCCAGCTCGTTGGACGAGCTGATGAAAATGCCGTTGATCGAGGACACCCGGCCGCGCATCGCCTCCGGCGTGGCCAGCTGCAGGATGGTCGAACGCACCACCACCGAGACGCCGTCGAAGGCGCCGTAGAACAGCAGGATGGCCGCCGACAGCCAGAAATGGTGTGACAGCCCGAAGCCGATCACGCAGACGCCGAACCCGGCCACCGCCCACAGCAGCACGGCGCCGGCATGTTGCTGCAGCGGATGCCGGGCCAGCCACAGGCCGACCACGATCGAGCCCAGCGCTGGCGCCGCACGCAGGATGCCCAGGCCCTCCGGNCCATGGTGCAGGATCTCCTGCAGGAACGCCGGCAGCATCGCCACCACACCGCCCAGCAGCACCGAGAACATGTCCAGCGCCATCGCCCCGAGCATGATGCGGTTGCCCACCACGAAGCGTGCGCCTTCGGCGATGCTGCGGAAGATCGGCGCGGCCGGGCCGCTGTGGACTGGCTCGCTCACCTTCAGCGCGGCCAGACAGCCCAGCGCCAGCAGCGCCGCCGCGGTCGCCACCGCGTAGGCCACGCCCTTGCCGCCCCAGCCGACCAGCAGGCCGCCCAGGGCAGGGCCGACCACCATGCCGGCCTGGAAGAACACGCTGCCCAGGCCGGCGCCGCGGGCGTACTGGCCGCGCTCGAGCACGCGGGCGAACAGCGCGTTGTAGATCGGCGAAAGGAACGCGCGGACCATGCCGGTCAGGGCGATGGCCGCATAGATCGGCCAGACGCCGTGGAACGGCAGCCAGCCCTGGGTNACNGCCGTNAGCACGAGCGCGGTGGCGACCAGGCCGGCGCAGGCGCACATGCCCAGACGACGGCGTGGCAGGTGGTCCACCAGATAGCCGGCAAACGGCGCCACGCAGAAGAAGGGCAGTACCTCGGCCAGCCCGATCAGGCCCAGCGAGAACGGATTGCGGGTGATCTCGTAGATGTGCCAGCCAACGGTGACCGCCACGATCTGGTAGGACAGCATCGCCAGGATGCGATAGGCCAGCAGCTGGACGAACCCCGGACGGGCCAGCAGACCGCGCGTGCCCGGNTCGGGACGGGCCGGGCAGNNCCCCGCCCGGCGTGCTCACGAGGCGTCGCGGGCGAGCTGCGCCTGCGCGGTCTCGCGGATGAAGGCCAGCAGCGCGGCCACGCCGTTGCTGCGGGTGGGCGAGAGGTGCTTGGCCAGGCCGATGTCCTCGATGTAGCGCGGTTCGGTCGCCAGGATCTCCTGCGCGCTGCGGCCGCCGTAGACGCGCAGGGCGAGGAAGATCAGCCCGGACACGATCGCCGAGTCACTCACCGCGTGGAAGCGCAGCGCCTGTACGCTGCCGTCGGCCACGATCCAGACCTTGGACTGGCAGCCGAGCAGGCGATGCTCCTCGGTTTTCCATGCCTCGGGGAACGCGGGCAGCTTGCGGCCCAGGTCGATCAGGTACTGGTAGCGTTCGGACCAGTCACCGAAGAAACCGAATTCCTCGGCAATGGCGGCCTGGGCGTCTTCGGCGGTGGCTTCAAGGGGGAACGGGTAGTCGGTCACAGCGGTCTCTACAGTGGGGCGTGGCCGCACGGGCGCGGCCACGGGGCAGGGCGGGTCAGGCGCGCCTGCGCGACCAGCGCACGCCCTGCGGGGTGTCCTCCAGCACGATGCCTTCGGCGGCGAGCTGGTCGCGGATCGCGTCGGAGCGGGCGAAATCACGCGCCTGCTTGGCTTCGGCGCGCGCGTCGATCAGGCCCTGGATGCGCGCATCGTCAGCGTTTTCGCCGCCGCTGGTGCCGAACCACTGCGCCGGGTCGGCCTGCAGCAGGCCCAGCGCCAGGCCCGCGCCAAGCAGTTCGCTCTTCAGCCGGCCCTGGCTGTCCGGATCGGTCGCACGGCGCGCCTCGGCGGCGATGCGCGCCAGTTCGGCCAACGCCTGGGGCGTGTTCAGGTCATCGTCCAGGGCGCTTTCCACCGCGGCCGGGATGGCGGCCGTGGCCGGCACGTGGGCCAGCTCGCGCAGCGTGCCGTACAGGCGGTCCAGCGTGCGCACGGACTGCTCGATGAGCGCATCGGACCATTCCAGCGGCTGCCGGTAGTGCGCCGACAGCAGCGCATGGCGCAGCGCTTCAGGCGGGTGCGCGCGGACCAGGTCGTGCACGCGCTCGATGTTGCCGACCGACTTGCTCATCTTGGCGCCGCCGAAGTTGAGCATGCCGTTGTGCAGCCAGAAGCGGGCGAACACCTTCCCGCCATGCGCGCACTCGCTCTGCGCGATTTCGTTCTCGTGGTGCGGGAACTGCAGGTCCACGCCGCCGGCATGGATGTCGATGGTCGGGCCCAGGTGCGCGGCGGCCATCGCCGAGCATTCGATGTGCCAGCCCGGGCGGCCGCGGCCCCAGGGCGAGTCCCAGCCCGGCAGATCGTCGCTGGACGGCTTCCACAGCACGAAATCGCCGGGATCGCGCTTGTACGGGGCCACTTCCACCCGCGCCCCGGCCAGCATGTCCTCGGTATCGCGGCGCGAGAGCTTGCCGTAGCCGTCGAAGCGGCCCACCGCGAACAGCACGTGGCCCTCGGCCGCGTAGGCGTGGCCGCTGGACACCAGCTGCTCGATCATGGTGATGATCTGCGGCATGTGCGCGGTCACTTCCGGCTCGAGGTCCGGCGGGGCCACGCCCAGCGCGGCCATGTCCTCACGGTAGGCGGCCGCGAAACGCTCGGTGATCGCGCTGATCGGCACGCCCTGCTCACGGGCGGCGGCGTTGATCTTGTCGTCCACGTCGGTGATGTTGCGGGCATAGCGCAGCGCGCCGAAGCGGCGCCGCAGCAGGCTGGCCAGTACCCCGAACACCACCGGGCCGCGGGCGTTGCCGATATGCACGTAGTTGTAGACGGTGGGCCCGCACACATACAGCGTCGGACAGGCCGGGTCGAGCGGAGTGAACGGTTCGAGCTGGCGCGTCAGGGTGTTGTGCAGGCGTAGGGTCATGGCGGGAACGACGGGGGACAAGCCGCCGATTCTAGCGCCGACCGCCGCCAGGGAGTACCGCCGGCGCGATGCGCTGCGGGTTATGCACTGGTGGTCTGTCGGGCGGACGGGTAAGGTTCAGCCCTTTGTTGCCTGCGCTGCCTACACTATTGCCGTGCCCGACCTCATCCCGCCACTGAAAGCCGTCCTGCCGACCGTGCTTGCCCTGCTCGTGGCCGCACCCGCCATGGCGCAGAGCCCTGGCGAGGAAACACGCAACCGCGTGGTCATCGTGGAAAACGTCAAGTTCGACTACGCACAGGTGCTCAATGTGGAGCCGGTCTTCCAGGTGCTGCGGGCCACGCGCACCGAGGAGCACTGTGAGCCGGTCAGCACGCGCACGCTGGCGCCGGTGAACGTCACTGGTGCGGAAGCACCGGTGGAGGAGAAGGGGCGCTTCGGCCGTTTCTGGGAGTCGGTACGCTCGATCTTCAAGAGCGGTGAGGGTGAAGAGCCCTACAACCCGCATCCGCAGCCGGCCGCCGAGGCGCCGGCTGCCGGCAACGGGCCGATGCTGACGCGCGATTGTCGCATCGTGCCGGTGGGGCGCGAGTTCCGCCGACCCATCGCCTACGATGTGGATTATGTCTACAAGGGCACCAAGTACCGCTCGCGGCTGCCGGAGGATCCGGGCAACCGGCTGAAGATCCGGGTCTCGATCACCCCGTGGGTGGGGGCCGAGGCCGAAGCGGCCGGCACGCCGTAGGCGGCGGCCGCGCCCAGCGCTTGCACCGGCGCGGCGCCCATGCCACCATGACTGACGATGAACGCCACCGACTTCCAGCACGACACCAGCGCCGCCCGCCAGGCCACCGGCATGACGTCGCGTGCCCGCCGACCGGAACCCCACATTTTCGCTGGGTAACCGGAGCTTCGTGCTGTCTGTTCGGAAAAAACCCAGCCCCCCGGCTGGGTTTTTTCGTTTCCGCGATCTGAAAGTTTCAACTGCACCTTTCCACCTCCACCGAGCCCCGTACGCCCACCGGCAGCGGCGCCGCCCATGCAAGGAATGATTGATGTCCCAGAAGCACTTCCTGAACACCCAGGACTGGAGCCGCAGCGATCTCGATGCGCTGCTGACCCAGGCGGCGCTGTTCAAGCGCAACAAGCTCGGCGACCAGCTCAAGGGCAAGTCGATCGCGCTGGTGTTCTTCAACCCGTCCATGCGCACCCGCACCAGCTTCGAGCTGGGTGCCTTCCAGCTGGGCGCGCATGCGGTGGTGCTGCAGCCGGGCAAGGATGCCTGGCCGATCGAGTTCAACCTGGGCACGGTGATGGACGGCGACACCGAGGAGCACATCGCCGAAGTGGCCAAGGTGCTGGGCCGCTACTGCGACATCATCGCGGTGCGCGCCTTCCCGAAGTTCGTGGACTGGGCCTACGACCGCCAGGATGTGGTGCTCAACAGCTTCGCCAAGTACTCGCCGGTGCCGGTGATCAACATGGAGACCATCACCCACCCGTGCCAGGAACTGGCCCACGTGATGGCGCTGCAGGAGCACTTCGGCACCCAGGACCTGCGGGGCAAGAAGTACGTGCTGACCTGGACCTACCATCCCAAGCCGCTCAACACCGCGGTGGCCAACTCGGCGCTGACCATCGCCACGCGCATGGGCATGGACGTGACGCTGCTGTGCCCCACGCCGGACTACATCCTGGATGAGCGCTACATGGGCTGGGCCGAGCAGAACGTCGCCGAGAGCGGTGGTTCGCTGCAGGTCAGCCATGACATCGACAGCGCCTACGCCGGCGCCGATGTGGTGTACGCCAAGAGCTGGGGCGCGCTGCCGTTCTTCGGCAACTGGGAACCGGAGAAGCCCATCCGCGACCAGTTCAAGCACTTCATCGTGGACGAACGCAAGATGGCGCTGACCAACAACGGCGTGTTCAGCCATTGCCTGCCGCTGCGCCGCAACGTGAAGGCCACCGACGCGGTGATGGATTCGCCGCAGTGCATCGCCATCAACGAGGCCGAGAACCGCCTGCACGTGCAGAAGGCAATCATGGCCGCCGTGGCCGGACGCTGATTCTTTCCCTTTCCAGAAACCCCGCCGGGCAGCCCCCGGCGTTACCAGGACACCCCCCATGAGCAACAACGATGTCGTCCTCGCCTTCTCCGGCGGCCTTGATACCAGCTTCTGCGTGCCGTACCTGCAGGAACGCGGTTACAACGTGCATACCGTCTTCGCCGATACCGGTGGCGTGGATGACGAGGAACGCGCCTTCATCGAACAGCGTGCGGCCGAGCTGGGCGTGTCCAGCCACGTGACCGTGGACGGCGGCCCGGCGATCTGGGCCGGCTTCGTCAAGCCGTTCGTGTGGGCCGGCGAGGGCTATCAGGGCCAGTACCCGCTGCTGGTCTCGGACCGCTACCTGATCGTCGATGCCGCGCTCAAGCGCGCCGCCGAACTGGGCACCCACATCATCGCCCACGGCTGCACCGGCATGGGCAACGACCAGGTCCGTTTCGACCTGGCCGTGAAGGCGCTCGGCGACTACCAGATCATCGCCCCGATCCGTGAAATCCAGAAAGAGCACACCCAGACCCGCGCCTACGAACAGAAGTACCTGGAAGAGCGCGGCTTCGGCGTGCGCGCCAAGCAGCAGGCCTACACCATCAACGAGAACCTGCTGGGCGTGACCATGTCCGGCGGCGAGATCGACCGCTGGGAAGCGCCGGGCGAGGGCGCGCGTGGCTGGTGCTCGCCGCGCAGCGAGTGGCCGGAGCAGGCGCTGAGCGTCACCGTGACCTTCGTCGAAGGCGAAGCGGTGGCGCTGGACGGCCAGACGCTGCCGGGCGAGCAGATCCTGGCGCGCCTCAACGCGCTGTTCGCCCCGTACGGCGTCGGCCGGGGTGTCTACACCGGTGACACCGTGATCGGCCTGAAGGGACGCATCGTGTTCGAGGCACCGGGCCTGGTGTCGCTGCTGGCCGCCCACCGTGCGCTGGAAGATGCCGTGCTGACCAAGCAGCAGAACCGCTTCAAGCCCGACGTGGCGCGCAAGTGGGTGGAGCTGGTGTATGAAGGCTTCTACCACGACCCGCTGAAGGCCGACATCGAAGCCTTCCTGCGCTCCTCGCAGGCCAAGGTGAGCGGCGAGGTGGTGCTGGAAACCCGTGGCGGCCGCGTGGACGCGGTGGCGGTCACCTCCCCGCACCTGCTCAACACCAAGGGCGCGACCTATGCGCAGTCGGCGGACTGGGGCGTGGAAGAAGCCGAAGGCTTCATCAAGCTCTTCGGCATGAGCTCGACCGTGTACGCCCAGGTCAACCGCTGAGCGGTTGACCCCGGCCTTCCGCACCTACCCTGCGCCGTCGGTGTGCCCCCTCCAACCGGAAGGGGGCGCTCCCTCCGGCGCACCACGGCAGCGCCGGGCCATGCCCGGCGGACTCCCACAGGATTGTTGATTCATGCTTGAACAGACGCTCGACCACCTGCAGGCGCTGGTGTCCTTCGATACCCGCAATCCGCCGCGTGCGATCACCACCGGCGGCATCTTCGATTACCTGCGCGCGCATCTGCCGGGCTTCCACGTCGAGGTGATCGACCATGGCGCCGGCGCGGTCAGCCTGTACGCGGTGCGTGGCACGCCGCGCTACCTGTTCAACGTGCATCTGGACACCGTGCCGGACTCGCCGCACTGGAGCGCCGACCCGCACGTGATGCGCCGCCTGGACGACCGCGTGGTCGGCCTCGGCGTGTGCGACATCAAGGGGGCGGCGGCCGCGCTGGTGGCCGCCGCCAACGCCTGCCAGGGCGATGCGGCGTTCCTGTTCTCCAGCGATGAGGAAGCCAATGATCCGCGCTGCATCGCCGCCTTCCTCGCCCGTGGCCTGCCGTACGAGGCGGTGCTGGTGGCCGAGCCGACCATGAGCGAAGCGGTGCTGGCGCACCGGGGCATCAGCTCGGTGCTGATGCAGTTCGCCGGCCGTGCCGGGCATGCCTCCGGCCAGCAGGATGCCGCGGCCAGCGCGCTGCACCAGGCGATGCGCTGGGGCAACCGGGCGCTGGACCATGTGCAGTCGCTGGCCTCGGCACGCTTCGGCGGCCTGACCGGGCTGCGCTTCAACATCGGCCGCGTCGAGGGTGGGATCAAGGCGAACATGATCGCGCCTGCCGCCGAACTGCGGTTCGGCTTCCGGCCGTTGCCGTCGATGGACATCGACGCGCTGCTGGCCACCTTCGCCGGCTTCGCCGAGCCGCAGGCCGCCGTGTTCACCGAAACCTTCCGTGGCCCCAGCCTGCCGGCCGGAGACATCGCCGAAGCGGAGAACCGCCGTCTGCTGGCCCGCGATGTGGCCGATGCGCTGGAGATCCCGATCGGCAACGCGGTGGATTTCTGGACCGAGGCCTCGCTGTTCTCCGCGGCTGGCTACACCACGCTGGTGTTCGGCCCGGGTGACATCGCCCAGGCGCACACCGCGGATGAATTCGTGACGCTGGACCAGCTGCAGCAGTACAGCAGCGCCGTACACCGGATCATCGCCGCTGGCGCCTGATCCACCGACAACGCCGCAGCGCCCGTGCGCTGCGGACCTGCAACGCGGCGACCGCCGCCTGTGACGAAACCGAAATGTCTCCTGCACTCCAGCCCCACCGCCAGACCCGCCAGACCATCGTGCGCCTGCTGTCCAGCATGGCCAGCGCGAAAGAGATCAGCCAGTACCTGAAGCGTTTCTCGCAGTTGGACGCCAAGCGCTTCGCCGTGGTCAAGGTCGGCGGCGCGGTGCTGCGCGATGATCTTGATGCGCTGACCTCCTCGCTGTCGTTCCTGCAGGAAGTGGGACTGACCCCGATCGTCCTGCATGGCGCCGGCCCGCAGCTGGATGCCGAGCTGTCCGCCGCCGGCATCGAGAAGCAGACCGTCAACGGACTGCGGGTGACCTCGCCGGAGGCGCTGGCGATCGTGCGCCAGGTCTTCCAGCAGTCCAACCTGCGGCTGGTGGAAGCGCTGCAGCAGAACGGTGCGCGCGCCACCTCCATCACCGGCGGCGTGTTCGAAGCCGAGTACCTGGATCCGGACACCTACGGCCTGGTCGGCGAAGTGAAGAAGGTCAACCTGGCCCCGATCGAGGCCAGCCTGCGCGCCGGCTCCATTCCGGTCATCACCAGCCTGGGTGAGACCCGCAGCGGGCAGATCCTCAACGTCAACGCCGACTTCGCCGCCAACGAACTGGTGCAGGAACTGCAGCCGTACAAGATCATCTTCCTCACCGGCACCGGCGGGCTGCTGGACGAGCAGGGCACGGTGATCGATTCGATCAACCTGTCCACCGAATACGACCACCTCATCGCCCAGCCGTGGATCCATGGCGGCATGAAGGTGAAGATCGAACAGATCAAGGACCTGCTGGACCGGCTGCCGCTGGAATCGTCGGTGTCCATCACCCGTCCGGCCGACCTGGCCAAGGAGCTGTTCACCCACAAGGGGTCGGGCACGCTGGTACGCAAGGGCGAAAAGGTGCTGCGGGCCAGCCGCTGGGAGGACCTCGATCTGCCGCGGCTGCGGCAGCTGATCGAATCCAGCTTCGGCCGCACGCTGGTGCCGGACTACTTCGACAGCACGCGGCTGCTGCGCGCCTACGTCAGCGAGAACTACCGCGCCGCGGTGATCCTCACCGACGAGGCCGAAGGCGTGTACCTGGATAAATTCGCGGTGCTCGACGATGCCCAGGGCGAGGGACTGGGGCGCGCCGTCTGGAACGTGATGCTGGAGGAGACCCCGCAGCTGTTCTGGCGCTCGCGCCATGGCAACCCGATCAACCACTTCTACTACGCCGAGTCCGATGGCTGCTACAAGCAGGGCGCGTGGAAAGTGTTCTGGTACGGCGCCGACGGGTTCGACCGCATCAGGCGGTATGTGGATCACTGCGCCGCACGGACGCCCAGCCTGCACGACGGAGNCCGCGCATGACCGCCCCGCACTTCACCGTGGGCCTGGTCGGGGCCCGTGGCCATACCGGCGCCGAGCTGATCCGGCTGGTGGCCGCCCATCCGCAGCTGACGCTGGCGTTCGTGTCCTCGCGCGAGCGTGCGGGCCAGCGCCTGGCCGATCATCACCCGGAGGTCGGCGGTGAGCTGCGCTATGAGAACCTGGATGCCGACGCGGTGGCCGCCAAGGGCGTCGATGCGGTCATCCTGGCGCTGCCCAANGGCCTGGCCGCCCCGTTCGTGGCCGCGCTGGACAGCGCCGCTGCCGNCACGGTCATCGTCGACCTGTCGGCCGATTACCGGTTCGATCCGGGCTGGTACTACGGCCTGCCCGAGCTGACCCGTGGCCGTTACAGCGGCCAGCGGCACATCAGCAATCCCGGCTGCTATGCCACGGCGATGCAGCTGGCCATCCACCCGCTGCTGGATCTGCTGGCCGGCCCGCCGCAGTGCTTCGGTGTCTCCGGCTACTCCGGTGCCGGCACCACGCCCTCGGACAAGAACAACGTCGCGCTGCTGGCCGACAACCTGATGCCGTATGCCCTGACCAACCACGTGCACGAGCGTGAGGTCGGTACCCAGCTGGGCGTGCCNGTGGAGTTCATGCCGCACGTGGCCCCGCACTTCCGTGGCATCACGCTTACCGCGAACCTGTGGCTGAACCGCGTGCAGACCCGCGAGCAGATCGTCGCACGCTTCCAGCAGGCCTACGCGGCCGAACCGCTGGTGGAGGTGGTGGACGAGGCGCCGTGGGTGAGCCGCATCGCCGGCCGCCACGGCGCCCAGGTGGGCGGCTTCACCCTGGCCCCGGGCGGCAAGCGCGTGGTGGTGGTGGCCACGCTGGACAACCTGCTCAAGGGCGCGGCCACCCAGGCCATGCAGAACCTCAACCTGGCGCTGGGCATCGACGAACTCGCGTCGATCCCGCACTGACCTATTCGTTTCCGGAGAGCCCCCATGGCAGACCTTCTTTGGCAGAAGCCCGGCGTTGCCGTCGACACCCAGATCCAGGCGTTCCTTGCCGGCAACGATGTGATCCTGGACCGCGAATTCTTCCTGCATGACATCGCCGCCAGCGCCGCGCACGCGCAGGGCCTGCAGCACATCGGCATCCTGGGTGCCGACGAGCTGGAGGGCCTGCTGGCCGAGCTGGAGGTGCTGGCAGCCGATTTCCGTGCCGGCCGCTTCGTGCTCGATACGCAGTACGAAGATGGCCATTCGGCGATCGAGGCGCGGCTCACCGAGCGCCTGGGCGATGCCGGGCGCAAGATCCACACCGGCCGCAGCCGCAACGACCAGATCCTGGTCGCCACGCGGATGTGGTTGAAGGAAAAGCTGCTGCGGGTGGCCCAGCTCAGTGCCGAAACCGCGCGCATCGCGCTGGACCGCGCCGAGGCGGAGAAGGACCTGCCGCTGCCCGGCTACACCCACATCCAGCGGGCCGTGGTGTCCTCGGCCGGCATGTGGTGGGCGGGTTGGGCCGAAGCCTTCATCGACAACGCGGTGCGTGCCCGTGACACCCATGCGCTGGTGGATGCCAATCCACTCGGGACCGCAGCCGGCTACGGTGTGAACCTGCCGCTGGACCGCGCCCATACCACTGCCGCACTGGGCTTTGCCCGGCTGCAGATCTCGCCGATCTACGCGCAGCTCTCGCGCGGCAAGTTCGAGCTGGCCGCGCTGGAGGCGTTGGGCGGGGCCACGCTGGACCTGCGCCGCCTGGCCTGGGATCTGTCGCTGTTCACCAGTGCCGAATTCGGGTTCGTGGCGTTGCCCGCCCAGTACACCACCGGCAGTTCGATCATGCCGAACAAGCGCAACCCGGATGTGATCGAGCTGATGCGTGCCACCCACGCCAGCGTGGCTGCCGCGCGCACCGAGATCGAACAGCTGCTGTCGCTGCCGTCGGGCTATCACCGTGATCTGCAGGCCTCCAAGGGCGCCATCTTCCACGGTTTCGGGCGTGGCCTGCAGGCGCTGGAACTGCTGCCGGCGCTGCTGGCCAACCTGGAATGGCGGGACGACCGGCTGCGCGCGGCGATCGATTCGGGCATGTACGCCACCGATGTCGCGGTGGAAGCGGCGGTGGCCGGTGTGCCGTTCCGTGAGGCCTACAAGGCGGCCGCGGCCGGCGCCGACAGCGCCGGGCAGGGGCGCACGCCGGAAGGCAGCCTGGCGGCACGCGTCTCGCCCGGTGCGGCGGCCGATCTGCGCCTGGATGAACTGCGCGCGCGCTGGCAGGCCCTGGCCTGATGGCCGCCACGTCGCGCGTGCCCGGATGTGGCACGCGCGGCTGATCCTCCAACGGAGTACACCGCGATGCCTGCTGCGCCCGTTTCCGCCCCATCGCCGTTTCCCGCCCAGCCGTTGCCTGCGTGGCGGCGTGCCGTGCTCAAGGTGGGCAGCAGCCTGCTGGCCGCCGAGGGCGGCGGGCTGTCGCCGCAGCATGCACTGGGGCTGGCGCAGTTCGTCTCCGCCCACCTGGCCGCCGGGCGCGAAGTGGTCATCGTCTCCTCCGGCGCGGTGGCGGCCGGCCGGGCGATCGTGCCGCGCGCCGATGAGCAGGGTGCGGCGATGGCCGCACGGCAGGCCCTGGCCGCGCTCGGGCAGGCCCAGCTGATCGGGCTGTGGCAGCGCTTCTTCGACCGGCCGGTCGCGCAGGTGCTGCTGACCCATGACGACCTGCGCAACCGCCGCCGCTATCTCAACGCACGGGCCACGCTCACCGAGCTGCTGCGCCTGGGGGCGCTGCCGGTGGTCAACGAGAACGACACCGTGGCGGTGGACGAACTCAAGCTTGGCGACAACGACAACCTGGCCGCGACCGTGGCCGCGCTGGTCGATGCCGATGCGCTGTTCATCGCCACGGATATCGACGGGCTGTACAGCGCCGATCCGCGCCGCGATCCCCACGCGCAGCCGATCGCAGAGGTGCCCGAGCTGACCGCGCAGGTGCTGGCGATGGCTGGCGGCAGCGGCAGTGCGGCCGGCACCGGCGGCATGCGCACGAAACTGGAGGCGGCGGCCAAGGCTGGCCGGCTCGGCATTGAAACGTTCCTGTTCAACGGCCGCAGCGCGGCGGTGGTACGCGCGCTGGCCGATGGCCAGCTGCATGGCACGCGGCTGCATGCCGGGCGCAGCCGCGAGGCGGCACGCAAGTACTGGCTGCGCCACGCACCGCTGGAGCCGGGGGTGATCTGGGTCGATGCCGGTGCCGCACAGGCCATGCGCGGCCACGGCGCCTCGCTGCTGCCCGGCGGCGTGGTGGACGCCGAAGGCGGGTTCCGCCGCGGCGACATGCTGGAAATCCGCTGCCGCGATACGCCGGACGTGCCGCTGGCACGTGGCATCACCCAGTACGCCGCCCACGATATCCGCCGCATGGCCGGCCGTCATTCGCGTGAGATCGAAGACGTGCTCGGCTACAACTATGGGGGCACCATCGTCCATCGTGACGACCTGGTGCTGCTGTGAACGCCAGGAGTCCTGCATGAGTGAGATCGAAGCCCAGGCACGTGCGTGCCGCGACGCCGCCGCTGTCGTTGCCACGCTGGACAGCGCGCAGCGCCGCGCGCTGCTCGAGGCGATGGCCGATGCGCTGCTGACCCACGCCGGGGGCATCCTGGCGGCCAATGCCCGCGATCTGGCGGCCGCGCGCGCCAAGGGGATCGGCAGCGCCATGCTCGACCGCCTGGCGCTGGATCCGGCGCGCCTGCTGGCCATGGCCGAGGCGGTGCGCGAGGTGGCGGCGCTGGACGATCCGGTCGGCTGCATCACCCGCGACGAGGTCCGGCCCAATGGCATCCGGGTGCAGAAAGTGCGCGTGCCGCTGGGAGTGATCGCTATGATCTACGAGGCACGCCCGAACGTCACCGCCGAAGCCGCCGCGCTGTGCCTGAAGGCGGGCAACGGGGTGATCCTGCGCGGCGGGTCCGAAGCCCTGCATTCCAACACCGCCATTGCCCATGCGCTGGCCGGGGCGCTGCGCGCGCAGGGCGTTCCCGAGGCGGCTGTCAGCGTGCTGACCGACCTGCGCCGCGAGACCATGCTGGCGCTGCTGCAGCTGCATGAGCTGATCGACCTGGCGATTCCGCGCGGCGGGGAAGGGCTGATCCGCTTCGTCGCCGAACACGCGCGCGTGCCGGTGATCAAGCACTACAAGGGCGTGTGCCACCTGTACGTGGACCGCGCGGCGGACCTGGACACCGCGCTGGCGCTGCTGGTGGACGGCAAGTGCAGCCGGCCCTCGGCGTGCAACGCACTGGAAGCGCTGCTGGTCCACCGCGAGGTGGCCGCGGCGTTCCTGCCGCGCGCCGCGCAGCAGCTTGCCGCCCGCGGCGTGCAGCTGCGCGCCGATGCGCGTGCGCTGCCGCTGCTGCCCGGCGCGATCGCCGCCAGCGAACAGGACTGGGGGGCGGAGTTTCTCGACCTGGTGCTGGCGGTGAAGGTGGTGGACGATCTGGACGCGGCCATCGCGCACATCCGTACCCACACCTCCGACCACACCGAGGTGATCGCCAGCGAGGATCCGGCCGCCGCCGAGCGCTTCGTGGCGGCACTGCGCTCGGCCGTGGTGATGGTGAACGCCTCCTCGCGCTTCTCCGACGGTGGTCAACTGGGGCTGGGCAGCGAGATCGGCATCTCCACCACCCGGCTGCATGCCTACGGGCCGATGGGGCTGGACGCGCTGACCGTGGAGCGGTTCGTGGTGCGCGGGCAGGGCCAGACGCGCGTCTGAACCCTGCCGGCGCGCAGCNTCAACGCGGCGCGTCGGCGCCGGCGGCGTCCCACAGGTCTTCCAGCTTGCGNGGCTTGCAGGCGAACCAGGCCGCCACCAGCATCACCGCCGCGCACCCGGTCAGGAACGCGAACGGCAGCCACCAGCCATTGCTGAGCGAGTGCAGCCAGCCGACCAGGAACGGCCCCAGGCAGCTGAAGGTATAGCCTACGCCCTGCATGAAGCCCGACAGCGCGGCCGAGCCGGTCGGCGTGCGCGTGCGCAGATTGATCAGCGTCAGTGCCAGCGGGAACGTGGACGGGCCGATGCCGAGCAGGCAGGCCCACAGCAGCGGCGCCTTCATCGGCGCCAGCAGCAGGCCGGCGAAGGCCGCCGTGAAAGCGGTGAAACCGATCACGGCCAGCACGAACGGGTTGGCCATGCGCACCGCCAGCGAGGGCATCAGCAGCGATGGCAGCAGGCCCAGTGCCGAGAACACGGCCACCATCACCCCGCCGAAGGCCGGCGTGGCGCCAGCTTCCACCACGATGCGCGGCAGCCAGGTGAACATCGAATACGTCATCAGNGAGGTCATGCCGAACATCAGCGTCATGCCCCAGCCCAGCGAGGTGGCCCACACCCGTCCGTGCGGCTGCGCGGTGGGATCCGCCCCGGTGCTGATCGCGTCCTGGCGCGGGCCGCGGCGCACCATCAGCAGCCACGGCAGCACGGCCGCCAGCGCCAGCAGCGCCCACATGCCCAGCGANACGCGCCAGCCGGCGGCGTTGGCCACCGGCACGGCCAGCAGCGCCGGCANCATGGTGCCCAGCTGCAGCACGCTGATGTACAGCGTGCTCATGGTGCCCACCTTGTTGGCGAAGTAGCGCTTCACCAGCGGCGGCACCACCACGTTGCCGATGCCCATGCCGGCCAGTGCCACCACCGAGCCCAGCAGCAGGCTGCCGACACCGGCGGCGCTGGACCGCAGCAGCAGGCCAACCATGGCCAGCGCCATCGCCAGCAGCGTGGCCCGCTCCAGGCCGATGCGCCGTGCCAGCACTGGCGTGCTCACGCCGAACAGGGCGAAGGCGGCCGTGGGCAGCATGCCGAGCACGCCGGTCATGGTGGTGCCGAAGCCGAAGGTGTGGCCCAGCAGGTCCAGCAGCGGCGTGACCGAGGTCACCGCGGTGCGCAGGTTCGCCGCGGCCAGCAGAATGGCGGCGAAGGCCAGCACCCGGCCGTGCAGCAGCGGCGTGGGCGTGGAGGGGGAGGGGGACATACGGAATCCTGGCAACAGGTGGAACGCCGCGCCGGCCACGCGGCGAGGGCGCGGCCAGTGCAGGACGGTGGGGATTCGCGATTATACGCTTTCGACCCGGTCGGGCCCGGCGCAGGTGGCCCGCGTGGGTCTGCGGCGGCGGGCCGGGCGCACACGGCGTGGTTCACCGCGCGCCTGCCGGACCGGTCCGATACCGCGGCGCGACGAAGTGCGTTTCCCTGCCAGCCAGCCGTACAGCGCCGTTGCGGGCGCACGGCGCAGCCATGTATCCAACGGGAGAACACACAGTGAACACGACAATGCGCACCCTGCTGTCCGCGTGCCTGGCCCTGGCGGCCGGCCCGGCGATGGCGGCCGGCGGTCCCAGCTGGGTGGCGGCCAGCGAACGGCTGGCGCCGCAGGCCCTGCAGGCCACGCTGGCGTTCTGGACGCCGCAACGCATCGCCGCGGCATGGGAAGGGCAGAACATGCCCGCACGACCGCAGCAGCCACCGTTGGACCCGGCAGCTGACCAGTCCGGCTATGTGGCCTCGCCCGAACCCTATGCGGAGCATGCGCTCAACCGGGTCACCGGCGCGCTGTTCTACGTCGCCGAGCCGATCGGCGGCACGGGCACGCCAGGTGAGCCCCTGCTCGCGCATTGCAGCGCATCGGCGGTGGCATCGGACAGCGGCAGCCTGATCGTGACTGCCGCTCACTGCCTCAGTGGCAGCAGTTACTGGTTCCACCACGTGCTGTTCGTTCCTGCGCTGTCGCCGCCGGCGGTGGCGGGCGATGCCGTGGGTACGCCGCTGGGGCGGTGGCCGGTGCAGCAGATGTTCGTTCCGTGGCTCGGCGTGGCGCAGCAGGTCGGACAGGAAATCGGCGTGGCCCGTGTCGCGCTGCAGCCGCAGGGCACGGCCGGCTGCCAGGCAGCGGGCGGTTGCACGCTGCAATCCGTTCTCGGTGCGGTGCTCGAGCCACACATCAGCACGACCGCGTTGCCCGAGCGGCTGACCGTGATCGGCTACCCGGGCGTCTGGCAGGCCGGTGACGGTCCCTACGCGTTGGCCACCATGCGCCAATGCGAAAGCCATACCGCACAGCCGCCCGTGGCCGGTGCCATCACCCTGCTCAACTGTGCGGTCCAGGGTGGCAACAGTGGTGGGCCGTTGCTGCAGCGCGATGCCACCGCACCGGCCGGCGCGCGNCTGTGGGGCGTGGTCAGCGGGGATGCCGGGCAGACGCGGCTGGGCGCGTCCACGTTCCTGCCGGTGTATGAGGCCGCGGACAGCGCCTGGTGAATGGCGTGGAC
>JGI26054J46599_1000141_pt1 | contig 20974 bp, 13 predicted proteins | sample HigsolmetaGSP16D_FD_46599 | JGI IMG/M metagenome (IMG submission 46599) | reverse complement strand
GGTGCGCGAGAAGTTCTCGTGCCGCCAGTGCGAGACGATCACCCAGCCGCCGGCGCCGTTCCACGTCACGCCGCGCGGCTTCGCCGGGCCGAACCTGCTGGGGGTCAGCCGCACAGCCGAGGTTTCAGGTAATGACCGGCGCCACGCGCGCGTCGAGCAACGAGACCACGTCCTGCGGGCTCAGCCGCACCTGCAAGCCGCGCTGGCCGCCGTTGACATAGACGAGATCGTGGGCGAGCGCCCGTTCCTCGATGACGGCGGGCACCTTCCGCATCTGCCCGAAAGGGCTGATGCCGCCCACCTTGTAGCCGGTTATCCGTTCCGCATCGGCCGGCTTCATCATCTGCGCCGACTTGCCGCCGAAGGCGGCGGCGAGCTTCTTCATCGACACCTCGTGGTCCGAGGGCACGATCACGCACACGGGCTTGCCGTCGACATGCGCCATCAGCGTCTTGAGCACGCGAGCGGGCGCCTCGCCCAAGGCTTCGGCCGCCTGCAGGCCGGTGCTCTCGGCATCGGGATCATAGGCGTAGCTGTGCAGCGTGAAGGCGATGCCCGCTCCTTCAAGCATCTTCGTCGCGCGCGTCGCCTTCGACATCCGGGTCTCCTGCAGTGATCGGGGCGCCATTCGGCCCGTCCTTCTCGCGGCCGGTGGCGAGCCTAGCCCGCACCAGGCTGGCCGCCGCCGCGCCGGCCGCGTCCATATAACCGGGGTCGCGGTGGAGCAGCACGACGGAGAAGGCCCCGTCGATGAGCAGGATGACCTGCCGCGCGAGCTGCCAGGCATCCGTTCCACCGATGCCGGCCTCCGCGAACACGCTGCACAGCCAGTCCTCCACCCGCTTCTTGTGCGCGCGGCCGGCGACGATGGCCGGATGGCCCGGCATGTTGATGAGCTCCACCGACGTGCGCAGGAAGCCGCAGCCCTTCCACTTCGGGTGGCGCGCCGAGCGGGCGAGGTTCTCGAAGATCGCCTCCACCTTGTCGGCGATATTGTGAACCGGCGTGCAAAATTGACCCCGTAACGGGGTAATCGGCTTCCAAAAATGACCCCCCTTACGCTGATGGTCATGATGCCTCCGAGGCTATCGGGGGGCACAGTGTGGGATGCTGGTTGTGGAGACGATTGCGAAGATCCGCCGGGCGTATTTCCAGGACAAGAAGTCGATCAAGCATATCTGCCGAGAGCTGCGGGTATCGCGGAACACGGTTCGGAAGGTGATCCGGTCCGGCGCAACGGAGATGACTTACGAGCGAACCGTCCAACCGCAGCCGAAGATCGGTCCCTGGAAAGGCAAGCTCGACGAGATGCTGGCGGCGAATGCGCGCAAGCCGAAGCGCGAGCGGCTGACCCGCATCCGGATTTTCGAAGAGCTCAGGGCCCTCGGATATGACGGCGACTACGACGCGGTCCGACGCTATGCGGCTTCGTGGTCGCAGGCGGAGCAGGAAGCGTCAGCCGCCGCCTATGTGCCACTGAGCTTCGATCCGGGTGAAGCCTACCAGTTCGACTGGAGTCACGAGGTCGTTCTGATCGACGGCGTGACCACCACGGTGAAGGTGGCTCACGTCCGGCTTTGTCATAGCCGGATGCTGTTCGTCCGGGCCTACCCGCGAGAGACGCAGGAAATGGTGTTCGATGCCCATGACAAGGCCTTTGCCTTCTTCGGCGGCGCCTGTGCGCGTGGGATCTACGACAACATGAAGACGGCGGTGGACACGATCTTCGTCGGCCGCGACCGCGCGTATAATCGCCGGTTCCAGCAGATGTGCGGACACTACCTTGTCGATCCCGTCGCCTGCACCCCCGCGTCCGGCTGGGAGAAGGGACAAGTAGAGAACCAGGTTGGCGTTGTCCGGCGGCGGTTCTTCGTGCCGCGGCCGCGCTTCAAGAGCTACGCGGAACTCAACGCCTGGCTTCAGGATCGCTGTATTGCCTGGGCCAAGGCCCATCCGCACCAGGAATTGCGTGATCGGACAATCTGGGACGTGTTCCAGGATGAGCGGGCGAGCCTGGTGCCCTACGTCGGCCCTTTCGACGGATTCCATGCCGTGCCGGCCTCGGTGTCCAAGACCTGCCTCGTTAGGTTCGACAAGAACCGCTACTCGGTCGATGGTCGCGCCGTCGGCCGTCCGGTCGAGATCCGCGCCTATGCCGAGCGGGTCGAGGTCTGGCAGGACGGCAAGATCGTCGGCCGGCACGACCGCGCCTTCGGGCGCGACAAGGCCATCTATGACCCGCTGCACTACATCCCGGTGCTGGCCCGCAAGCCCGGCGCCCTTCGAAACGGCGCTCCCTTCAAGGAATGGGAACTGCCGCCGGCGATACGACGCGTCCAGCGTAAGCTGGGGCGCGTGCCGAACGGTGACCGTCAGATGGTCCAGATCCTGAGCATGATCCCAACGGATGGACTGGAAGCCGTCGAGGCTGCCTGCGTCGAGGCCCTGACCGAAGGCGCCCCGGCGGCATCGGTCGTTCTGAACATCCTGGCCCGACATCGCGAGCCACCACCTCCGTTGACCATCGCCACGCCGGACGCGTTGCGCCTGACCTGCGAGCCCGTGGCCGACTGCAAACGCTACGACAGCCTCAGGAGACCCCGCCATGGAAAGATCACAGGTGCTGGACGCGATGGGCCAGTTGAAGCTCTACGGCATGAAGGCCGCCTACGATGAGATCATCGCCACGGCGGTGAAGCGACAGCACGAACCGCAGCAAATCGTGGGCGACCTGCTGAACGCCGAGATCAGCGAGAAACAAGCTCGCTCGATCAAATACCAGATGACCATCGCCAAGCTGCCCTTGGCCAAGGAAGTCGACGAGTTCAGCTTCGAAGACACGCCCGTAAACGAAACGCTGGTGCGCGATCTGGCCTCCGGAGAGTTCCTCGAGCATCAGCGTAACGTCGTCCTCATCGGCGGCACCGGGACCGGCAAATCCCACCTTGCCGTCAGCATCGCCCGGGCCTGCATCCGCCGTGGCAAGCGCGGCCGCTTCTTCAACGTCGTGGACCTGGTGAACAAGCTGGACGCCGAAGCCCGCGCCGACCGACAGGGACGCACTGCGGATCTCCTGTGCCGCCTCGACTTCCTGATCCTCGACGAGTTGGGATATCTGCCGTTCGCCCAGACGGGTGGCCAGCTCCTGTTCCACCTCATCAGTCGCCTTTACGAACGCACCTCGATCATCGTGACGACGAACCTCGACTTCGGCGAATGGCCGACCGTCTTCGGAGACGCGAAGATGACAACGGCGCTCCTCGACCGACTGACCCATCACTGTGACATCGTCGAGACCGGCAACGAGAGCTGGCGCTTCAAGACGCGGGAATGACCGAGACGCCGCTGGCCCGATCCGGTTGCGCTGTATGGAGGCTACACCGCATCGGGCCAGCTACCCGTGCTGACCAAGCGGGGTCATTATTGGGCGCCGAAAGGGGGTCAAAGTTGCGTGCCGATTGACATCCGAACCCCCGAAGCCCGCTAAGTCATTGCTGAAAATCCACAAAAACGGGATTTTCTCACGCATGGCCTGAGCACTGTCTGCACGGCCGCATCCTGGAGATTCGGCGGGTAGCCATACTTGCGCAGGATGCGCTTGACCAGCACCCGCATCCGGGCACGGGAGGGTTCACGGTGCGCCCAGTCCACCGTCGCGTTCTAGGCAGGCGCTTCAGCAGCTCGTGGGCGACCACCTTGAGCTTGTCGTCGCCCATCACCTGCACCGCGCTTTCATTCTCGGCCAAGGCTTCGTAGAAGGCGATTTCTTCGTCTGACAGGCCAGACTCTTCGCCGCGCTGGCGTGCCGCCCGGATGTCCTTGGCCAGCTGGATGAGTTCCCGCAGCCCCTCAGCGGTGGTGATGGAGTTGGCGTGATAGCGGGCGATGGCGTCTTCCAGCCGCTCTGAAAAGGCCTTGGTCTGCGCCACGTTGGCCTTGCTGCGCGAGCGGATGCCGTCGTTGATGAGCTTGCGCAAGGCCTCCAGTGCCAGGTTTTTCTTTTCCATCTGCTGGACCTCGACCAAGAACTCGTCCCAAAGGATGGGAATGTCGGAGCTCTTGAGTCCGGCGGCCTGCAGGATATCCACGATCTCGGTTGAGACCACGGCGCGACTGACGATCTGCTGGATGGCCAGCTCGCGCTCCTGCTCGGTCACGCCTGAGCCGGTACCGCTCTTGACGAGCGCAGCACGGATAGCCTGGAAGAAACCGACTTCCTCGCGGATCTTACGCGCCTCATCGGAGGCAGAGGCCAGGGCGAAGGCCTTGGACAGCGCCAGCACGGCGTCCTGGTGGCGCCGGTGAGCCTGCTTCTTGCCTTCCAGTGTAGTCTCCTGGGCCGCCAGCCGCTGGGGGAGCTGCTGATTGTAAGTCTGCAGCTGATTGAAGGCACCGACCAGCGTGGCATCTCGTGCTTGGCCTTGAGCTCGATCACCGCCAGCGGGAGGCTATTGACGAACACCGCCACATCGGACCGGCGGGTGTTCTGCCCGTTGATCACCACGAACCGGCTCACCGCTAGCCAGTCGTTGTTCTCGGGGTGCTCGAAGTCGATCAGCGCCGGCGGCCAACGTGCCGTCCTCGGCGTAGTACTCGACATCCACGCCTTCCGTCAGCGGCTTACGGAGGCGGCGGTTTTCTTCAAGCAAGACGGGTCGTTCGGACTGCGTGACCTTGCGGATCGCATCATGCCGCGTCTCCGGCCGCACCCCGGGGTTCAGGCGCGCCACGGCGCTCTCGAAGCCCTTGCCGAAGATGACTTCATTGTGGCTTTCGCGCTCCGGCCGGTGGCCGTCGGGGCCGATCTCGTCCTCGCGTTCGAGGCTGAAGCCAAGAGCGCGAAGTTGATCCAGCAGCGCGCTTTCAACGGCGGCCCCCGAAAAACACCATTACGGTCCTCCTACTCCTGCACCGGAAAAAAGAGCAACCGTCTCGATGATCCTTCCGCGATAATCCTGTCCACGGTTTCCATCAGTTCCAGAGTTTCGCGGAGAACGGGCTGCCGCATCTCAAGGAACAAGGAGCGACCGAAGGTACAGGTCATGCCAGCAGCGCCTCCACGCCTTGAATGAAGACCTGAAAGCTGCGCGAGCGGTTGGCCTGAAGATCGAGTTTGGGAGCTATACGACGCGCGGCGTCGATTTTCGGATAATTGCCCCTATAGATTCCATGCTTCTTGAGAAAGCGATGTAATGCTTCACAAGAGCCGCCGTTGTCGGGATTGCGAAAAATACCGTTGCTGTCATCAACCGCCGGCAGGCTGCTGAACGCCCGACGCAAGGCCTTGGTGTCGCCTATGAACCACGATTCCAACTCCTCGACAACAATGCGGTTGACGACATGGAACTGTCCATGAGCGTCGGGGCTAGTCTTGGTCGTCAGCCCCGCTGACACTGCCATGTTTTCAAGTCGACGCTTGAGGTCCGCGCAATCGTCTTCATCCCGGTCGACCAGCACGAGCACGCGCAACTTTTCGCCCCGCTCGATGCGATCGCGGTATGCGGCGAGTCGAACAGGCAGTACCTTTAACAGCTTGTATTTGCTCCCCAGATTGACCAGTTTCCATCGCGCACGCCCGCGCACCAGCTTGGGCAGTACATGTCGGAGCGCCTCTTCTGCCGAAGGCTCCTCGACCAGGAACTCAATCTGCGTCACGCTCATCCCCCATGGCAAGTGGATCACCAGCATCGAAATGCCCTTCCATCCAAAGCTCGCCCAGCGTCGCTCCCTGTCGGATGAAATCCTGTATGCCGGGCATGTCGATCACTCGGCGAACACGGGTGTATCCATCGGCGGCGCGGTACAGAACACGCACCTCATCCGGCCGCAGGGGGCTTATGAAAAACGGCGAATGGGTGGTAACGATTAACTGCGTACGATCCGCGGCTTGCTGGCACTCTTCGGCCAGCTCTGGCAGCAGGCGCGGATGAAGATAGTTCTCAGGCTCCTCAATACCCACGAGTTGAGGCGGATCGGGGTCGTAGAGCACGGTCAGATAGGCCAGCAGCTTCAGGGTGCCGTCGGAGGCAAAGCGTGAAAGCACCGGCTTGGAAAAAGGCGCGTCCTTGACCAAGAGCAGCAATCGGCTGTCTTCCAATACCTGAGCCTCGACCTTTTCGATACGGGGGATGCGCCGCCGCAACGTCTCAAAGATTTGTTCCAAGCGCTCAGGGTGCTGCTCACGCAGGTATTGAACGACATTGGGGAGGTTGTCGCCCGTGGGGGACAACCGTTCCTCAGCCCCCGCTTCCGGGTTGCCCCGCGCGGCGTCAGCAGAGAGGTAGGACAGATGCCAACCGGTGATAAAGTTACGCAGTGCAATCACACGCGGGTTTTCGGCCAAGGTCCCCAGAGTACTCACCGCCAGCACGTCCGGACCGGAGAGCGCTTTGTCGACGCGCGTGTCGCTCGCTTCCGGCGCTTCGCCGGTAATGACTTTGCCCTTGCCGTACTGATAATCCAGAAAATGAAACGGCGCAGCCGGATGACCGCGCTTCCAGCGAAGAAATTCGCGCTTGACGACAGGGCCCTTGGCCTGCTCGTCAATTTCTAGGTGATAGGTAATAAGGGGAGTGCCAGGCCGCTCCCGATACTGCAGTTCGATTTCGATGGGGCCGACCTGGTCCCGGCTCCTCAATTCGCGAAATCGCCCCCGCCGGTCCCAGGCCTTGCGCAGGCCATCCGAAAAACATTCAGACAGAAAGGCGAAGACGTCGAAGACTGTAGATTTGCCACTGCCATTCGGACCCAGCAACACCGTCAGCGGCGTGATGTGTTCCAATGCAATATTCTGCAGCGCACGGTAGTTTTTCACACGCAGGCTTTCGATGCGCGGGGGGTAGGATGTTTGAGTCATAGGACGGCCTCCAAAATCCCGTCTGTATTACTCACTCGCAGCTCACCGGAGATCAACTTGGGCAGGCTACAATCGCCGCATCCAGCCATGCCGCTTCCGCTCGCTGTTCGCGCCACTGCACCGCCAGTAGCGCCATCTTCTCCGCAAACGGCTCGTCGTCGTCAGCCTGTTCCGCCGCGCCCGACGTAACACGTAGTCGTGCCTGCGGATCTCGTCCAGCGTGGCGAACTTGCAGAGCCCACTCGAACATCAATGGCAACTTCAGTTCTCATATAGATCAATGTTTTACCAATGAGCATAGCGCCGCGTACCATGAAAACTACCATGCGCCAATGACTGCACCGCCGCGCTCTTCTTCGCGGCGCGGGTCCACCCCTGCCGCGCCCCCTTCTCTCTTTTCAAACCGACCAGAAACTGGTCGAATACGATTCTGGTGTGGGTCATGATACTGGGGTGCAATGGTGGGGGCAACGCAAGGCAGCGTTCGGTGGGGCATTGAGCGCCGGCTCGAATTCATCGAGTTCCGGCTCTTCTGGGAGGGCCATGTCAACCGTAGCGACCTGATGGCCGCCTTCGGGATCTCGATCAACCAGGCCTCCGCCGACCTGAACCGGTATCTCGGCATGGCGCACGGCAACATGGTCTACGACAAGAGCGCCCGTGCCTACGTCCGCGGCGACCGCTTCGCGCCCCTGTTCCTGAAACCGGACCCGGCCAGCTACCTGTCCCAGCTGCGGTCGATCTCCGACGGCATCACCACGCAGGAGGAAACCTGGATCGGCCGGCTGCCGGCCTTCGACACGGTCCCCAGCCCTGTCCGTGGCATCGATGCCCACACACTGCGCCGGGTCATCGAAGCGATCCGTACCAGGCAGGCGCTGGAAGTCGAGTACCAGTCCCTTTCCAACCCTGCCCCACGCTGGCGCTGGATCGCGCCCCATGCCATCGCGTTCGATGGTTTCCGCTGGCACGCGCGGGCCTGGTGCTTCACCGACCAATGCTTCAAGGACTTCCTGCTGGCGCGCATCCTCGGCATCCGGGACAGCCGCCCCAGCGATACCGATGCCCGCCAGGACGTGGACTGGCACACAAACGTTACGCTGGAAATCGGCCCGCACCCGGGACTGTCTGAAGCACAGAAGAAAGTGGTGGCGCTGGACTACGGCATGCGCAACGGCAAGTGCAAGGTCACCGTCCGCAAGGCCCTGCTCTACTACACGCTCAAGCGTCTCGGGCTGGATACCGACCCGTCCCACCGGAACCCGGCGGACCAGCAGATCGTGTTGCTGAATCGGGAGGTGCTCGATGGCGTCGCCTGATGTCATCTCCCTGACCCCGCACCACGCCAAGTACTATGCCCACGACCTGACCCGTCGGGCGGCCTCGGGCATGGATCGCCTCTCGATGGCACTCTTTGATGCCTCGGTGGATCTCAACCCCCACCAGATCGAGGCGGCGCTGTTCGCGCTCCAGAACCCCCTCTCCAAGGGGGTGATCCTAGCCGACGAAGTCGGCCTCGGGAAAACCATCGAGGCCGGCATCGTACTGTGCCAGTACTGGGCCGAGCGCCGGCGCCGGCTCCTGATCCTCTGCCCCGCGTCGCTGCGCAAGCAATGGGCGCTGGAGCTGCAGGAAAAGTTCAACCTGCCCGCGGTCGTCCTGGACGCCAAGGCATACAGGCAGGCCCGCCGGGAAGCCCGCAACCCGCTGGACCAGGGCGCCATCCTGATCCTGTCCTACAACTTCGCCCATTCCATCCGGGACGAACTGCGGGCCATCCGGTGGGACCTCGTCGTCATCGATGAGGCGCACAAGCTGCGCAATGCCTACCGCCCCAGCAACAAGGTGGGCCAGGGCATCCGCTGGGCCACGGAGGACCGCCGCAAGCTGCTGCTGACGGCCACGCCCCTGCAGAACTCGCTGCTGGAACTGTATGGCCTGTCGACCCTGATCGACGAGCACCTCTTCGGCGATGTCGATGCCTTCCGCGCGCAGTATGCGGGCGCCGGCAGCGACCTGGGCGCCCTGCGCCAAAGGCTTGCAGCATTCTGCAAGCAGACCCTGCGCAACCAGGTCACCGAGTACATCCGCTACACCGAGCGCAAGCCGGTCACCCGGCCCTTTCGCCCCACCGACGAGGAGCACGCCCTCTACGAAAAGGTGTCCGAGTTCCTGCGGCGCGAAGACAGCTATGCCCTGCCCCGCCGCCAGCGTCACCTGACGGCGCTGATCCTGCGCAAGCTGCTCGCATCGTCCTCGGCCGCCGTTGCTGCCACCTTGGACATCCTGCGCCAGCGGTTGCAGGAGATGCTCGACGAGCGCATTTCGGGCACCGACGACACAGTGGACCTGGCCGAGCTCCTGGCCGAGAACGAAGAGCTGGAAACCGACCTGCTCGACGAGATCCTCGGCGAGGACGAGGACACGATCCCAGGCCGGGATACCGATGCACCGGTCGACCGCCAGAAACTGCGGGAAGAGATCGCCATCCTCGCACGCCTTGCCGAGGAAGCCCGCAGCATCCGCGTGGACACGAAGAGCCGCACGCTGCTCAAGGCGCTGGAAACGGGGTTCGAGCAGATGGCAGCGGTCAGTGCCGCGCGCAAGGCTGTCATCTTCACCGAATCCCGGCGTACACAGGAGTACCTGAAGCAGTTCCTCGAGGCCAACGGCTACGCCGGCCAGCTTGTCCTCTTCAACGGGAGCAACAACGGCCCCGGGGAAACCGCCATTTACGAACGCTGGCTCGAGCGCAACCGGGGCTCGGACAAGGTCACCGGCTCCCGCGCGGTCAACATGCGCACGGCACTGCTCGAGCACTTCCGCGACCACGCCTCCATCCTGATCGCCACCGAGGCGGCAGCGGAAGGCCTGAACCTGCAGTTCTGCTCACTGGTCATCAACTACGACCTGCCCTGGAACCCGCAGCGCATCGAACAGCGCATCGGCCGCTGCCACCGCTACGGCCAGAAGCACGACGTGGTGGTCATCAACTTCCTCAACGAGCGCAACGAGGCCGACCGCCGCGTGCTGGAGCTGCTGGAGCAGAAGTTCAACCTGTTCAGCGGCGTGTTCGGCGCCTCCGACGAGGTGCTGGGCACCATCGAGTCCGGCGTGGACTTCGAAAAGCGCATCCTGGCGATCTACCAGGCATGCCGGACCCCCGAGGAGATCGACGCCGCCTTCAAGGCCCTGCAGGCGGAGATGGAAGAACAGATCCGCTCGCGGCTGGAAGACACCCGGCGGGCGCTGTTCGAGCACTTCGACGAGGACGTGCACGAACGGTTGCGCATCCGGCTCGCGGATGCCCAGGCCCAGCTGGACCGGGTCGGCCGGCGCTTCTGGTCGCTCACGCGCCACGTGCTGGCCGACCAGGCGCGCTTCGACGACATCGCCTTCACCTTCGACCTGGTCAGCCCGCCCCGCAAGGACATCCCCGCCGGCCGCTACCACCTGATCTCCCGCGTCCACCCGCAGACGGAAGCTGCCGGCCAGTTCCTCTACCGGCTCTCGCACCCCCTGGGCGAGCATGTGCTCGCCCAGGCGCGGGATGCCGATACACCTGCCGCCGAGATCCTCTTCGACATCAGCCGCTACCCGACCCGTATCGCCGTCGTCGAAGCCCTGCGCGGTCAGCGCGGCTACCTGACGCTCACCCGCCTGACCATCGCGTCCTACGAACGGGAGGAGCACCTGCTGTTCTCGGGCTTCACGGACGACGGGGCTGCGCTGGACCCGGAGACCATGGAGAAGCTGTTCCAGTGCGGCGGCTGCGTCGCGGGCACCGCAACGATCCCTGACACGGTTTTCCGGCGACTGGCCGCGGAGAGCGAGCGCCATGCCCAGGCCACCCTCAGCCGTTCGCTGGAGCAGAACAATCGCTTTTTCCACGAGGCGCGGGAGAAGCTGGAACGCTGGGCCGACGACATGGTGCTCTCCGCCGAAAAGGCTCTGGCCGACACCAAGGAACAGATCAAGGCCCTGCGCCGGCAGGCCCGCCAGGCCACCACACTGGCCGAGCAGCACGCGATCCAGGAGAAGCTCCAGAAGCTGGAACGGCAGCAGCGCCGCCAGCGGCAGGAGATCTTCCGCATCGAGGACGAGATCATGGAAAAGCGCGACCAGCTGATCGACCAGCTGGAACAGCGGCTCGCGCACCGCACGCAAGCAGAAACCCTTTTCACCATTCGCTGGGCCGTCGTCTGACGAAGCGACGCGCCCGCCCAGGATTCAACAGGACGACCACGCAATGAGCCAGAAATACGAAAAACTGAAAACCCTGCTCAAGGAACTGTTCCAGCTCGACCAGCCGGAGCTGGACTTCGGCATCTACCGCATCCTGCACGCACGGAACGCGGAGGTGACGCAGTTCCTGGACAAGGACCTGCTGCCGCAGGTTAAGCAGGCGTTCGCCCAGTACCGCACTGCCGACAAGGCCGAACTGGAGAAGGAGCTGGCCAAGGCCATCGAAGCCGCCCAGGCCCTGGGCGTCGATCCGGAAAGCACGCAGAAGGTCAAGGACCTGCGCGCCCGCCTGGCCAGCGAAGCTGTGGACACCGGGGCGCTGGAAGCCGAGGTCTACGACCACCTCTACAGTTTCTTTCGCCGCTACTACTCCGAGGGCGACTTCCTCAGCAAGCGTGTTTACAAGCCCGGCGTCTACGCCATCCCCTACGAGGGCGAGGAGGTCAAGCTCCACTGGGCCAACGCGGACCAGTACTACATCAAGACCAGCGAATATTTGCGGGACTATGCGTTCCGCCTGCGCCCGGAGGATGAAGCGAACCCGATGCGCGTCCACTTCAAGCTGGCGGACGCCGCCGAGGGCGAGCACGGCAACGTCAAGGAACAGGCGGGCAAGGAGCGCCGCTTCCGGCTGGCCCCGGCGCCCTTTGCGGCCATTGAGGACGGCGAGCTGGTCATCCGCTTCACCTACAAGCCGGAGACGGAAAAGCAGAAGGACCTGAACGCCGAGGCCGAGGCCGCGATCCTGGCCCTCGACGACCCGGCGCTGGCCCACTGGATCAAGGCCCTGGGCGGGCAGCATGTGCGCGCCGACGGCACGGCCTCGGAGAACACCCGCCTGCGCGTGCACCTGGACCGCTACACCGCCCGCAACACCTTTGACTACTTCATCCACAAGGACCTGGGCGGCTTCCTGCGGCGCGAGCTGGACTTCTACATCAAGAACGAGGTCATGCACCTCGACGACGTGGAAAGCGAAACCGCGCCGCACGTCGAGCAGTACCTGTCCAAGATCAAGGTCATCCGCCGCATCGCGCACAAGATCATCGACTTCCTGGCGCAGCTGGAGGACTTCCAGAAGAAGCTGTGGCTGAAGAAGAAGTTTGTCGTGGAGACGAGCTACTGCATCCGGCTGGGTGTGATTCCGGAGGAGTTCTATCCGGAGATCGCCGCGAACGACGCGCAGCGGGAGGAATGGGTGCGGTTGTGCGCTATTGATGAGATCAAGGGCGACCTGACGACACCGGGATACAGCGTGCCGCTAAAAGTTGAATTCCTGAAGGCGCACCCCACGCTGGTCATAGACTCACAACACTTCAGTGCAGACTTCACAGCACGTCTCGTTTCTGCATTCCAGAGCATCGACGAAACAATCGATGCCATCATCATTTCAGGGGACAATCAACAGGCTCTTCGCTCGCTTTTTCCTCGATTTGGTGGACAACTCGATTGCGCCTATATCGATCCACCCTACAACACCGGAAATGATGGATTTATCTACAAAGATAATTATCGCAGATCCTCATGGCTATCGTTTATGGACGGGCGACTTGGTGAGTTCTTGCCGTTAGCCCGTAATGACGCAGCTCTGTTTGTTTCTATTGACGACAACGAAGTCGGCAGCCTCGTCAGCCTGATTAAGAATCAATCGCCATCTGCCGACTTTGTCACACTTATCACGGCACAACTTAATCCGCGCGGCCGCACATTGGACCGGTACTTAGCAAAAACTCACGAATACATTGCCGTTGTTGCCCTGTTCGGTGCAGAGAATGCAATCCATGAACTCAACAAGAGCGACGAGGCACAGGCCAGCTATAGAGAGAGAGACGAGAAGGGCCCGTTTCGCCTTCTTGAACTTAGAAATCGGAACCCCGTATTTACACGAGCAAATCGCCCCAACCTTTTCTACCCGTTCTACGCTAACCCCGAGAACGGAACGGTGCGCTTAGAACGTGATGAGAACCACACAATCGAAATTTTCCCGCGCAACTCGCGCGGTGAGGATGGGTGTTGGACATGGAGCAAAAAAAAGGCGAGCACCCTTATCGACGAGCTGGTCGCTCGCGATGTGCGAACTGGCGCATGGCGGGTTTTCCGGAAAGATCGACTTTATGGAAATGACGGACAAGTAGCAACCACCAAGGCCAAATCAATTTGGCTCGACAAGGAAATAAACAACGAGATTGGCAAAGAGATTCTTGGCGATCTATTCGGGCAAGCTGTATTTGACTTCCCCAAACCTGCAGCACTCATCGAACGCTGCATCGAGATTGGAATGGAAACAGATGGTCACTTTATCGACTTCTTTGCTGGCTCCGGCACATCTGGCCACGCGATTATAAATCTGAATCGCGGCGATGGACGACTGCGCCGGTTCACGCTCGTTGAATCTGGTGCCTCGTTCGATACCGTTCTTCTTCCGCGTCTGAAAAAGGTCGTTTATACCCCTGATTGGAGGACTGGCAAACCAAAACGGCCGGCCACTACTGACGAAGCGGCGCGCAGTCCCCGGATCATGAAGGTGATCCGCCTCGAATCCTACGAGGACACCCTGAACAACCTGGAACTGCGTCGCACCGAAGCGCAGCAGAGCCTGCTCGACAGCCCGCAGGCGCAGGGGGCGGACGGCTTCCGGGAGCAGTACCTGCTGCGCTACATGCTGGACGTGGAAACGCGCGGCAGCCAGTCGCTGCTGAACGTGTCCGCCTTCATGGACCCCACGGCCTACAAACTGAAGGTCAAGCGCCCGGGCTCGGACGAGTCCCGCGAGGTGAATGTCGACCTGCTGGAGACCTTCAACTGGCTGATCGGCCTGAAGGTGGACCACATCGCCGCGCCGCGCACCTACAGCGCCGCGTTCCGCCGCGACGACGATCCGGACCTGCCGGCGGATGCCCCGCGCCGGCTGCTGCTGGACGGCCGCCTGAAGGAGGACCCGGAAGGCCCGTGGTGGTTCCGCACCGTCACCGGCACCACGCCCGACGGCCGCCGCACCCTCGTCATCTGGCGCAAGCGCCCGGGTGGCGAGGACCCGGAAGGCATCGAGCGCGACAACCTGGTGCTGGACGAGTGGTTCCACAAGCAGGGCTACTCCAGCAAGGACAGTGAATTCGACCTGATCTACGTCAACGGCGACAACAACCTGGAGAACCTCAAAGCCCCGGACGAAACCTGGAAGGTGCGCCTGATCGAAGAGGACTTCTTCCGCCTGATGTTCGAGATGGGAGGGACGTAATACATGGCAACCCAAAGATATTCGGTCACACCTCATCCGATCGAGACGCTGCTGACGTGGGTCAAGTCGGGCGAGATTGCCATTCCGGAAATACAGCGGCCATTCGTTTGGGAAGCCACCAAGGTCAGGAACCTGCTCGATTCCCTGTATCGCGGCTATCCGGTGGGGTACCTCATTACGTGGCGCAATCCGAACATGAAGCTGAAGGATGGCACTTCTTCAGCAGGCAAGCGTATCCTGATCGATGGCCAGCAGCGCGTCACTGCGCTGATGGCCTCATTGCTCGGCCATGAGGTGTTGACCAAGGATTACGAGACGATACGCATCCGCATTGCCTTTCATCCCCAGGAAGAGCGGTTCGAAGTCGCCAACCCTGCAATCCGCAGAGACGCTGCCTGGATTCAGGATGTGGCAGATGTCTTCGCCCCTGATGCCAGCCTGATGGAGCTCACGGATGACTACGCCGAGCGGAATCCTGACGCTGACCGCAAACGCGTCTCGCGCGTATTGGAAAAGCTTCGGCAGATCATCAACAACCATGTCGGCATCATCGAGCTGGCGGAAGACCTCGATATTGAGACGGTCACCGAGATCTTTATCCGTGTCAATTCGGCCGGAAAAGAGCTTTCCCAGGCTGATTTTGCCATGTCGAAGATCGCCGTAAACGAAACCTACGGCGGCAACCTGTTGCGAAAGGCCATTGACTACTTCTGCCATCTTGCCGTTGCGCCCGACTTCCTGAAGACCATCGAAAAGAACGACAAGGCATTCGCGGCCTCTGAGTTCCTGCCAGCCATGCGGTGGCTCAAGGATGTCAACGACGATATCTACGATCCTACCTACACCGACATGCTGCGTGTGGCGTTCACGTCGGAATTCGGCCGCGGCAAGCTGCAGGACCTCGTCGCTTTGCTTTCTGGCCGCAACTTCGAAACCAAGCAGTACGAGGAGGCGATTGCCGAGGAATCGTTCGGGAAGCTCAAGAAAGGCATCCTGGCCTTTATCAACAAGACCCACTTCGAGCGCCTCACCATGATCTTGCGTTCGGCGGGCTTTGTGACTCGTGATTTGATCGGTGGACACAATGCGATCAACTTCGCCTATATCATTTACTTGCGTGGTCGCGCAGAAGGCCTTCCGGCTGCCGACTTGGAGCAGCTGGTGCGACGTTGGTATGTCATGTCCATCCTGCGTGGGCGTTACGCCGGCAACCCGGAAACTGCCTTCGACTTCGACATCCGTCAGGTGGAGGCTCGCGGGCTGGCAAGCTATGTCAGTGCGGTTATTGAAAACGAACTGCCCGATAGCTTCTGGACCGGAATGCTTCCACAACTCATGGACACCTCGTCGTCGAGTAGTCCCTATTTCCTTTGCTACCAGGCAGCCCAGGTCAAATTCGGCGACAAAGGCTTCCTCTCTCGTGACATCACGGTCCTCGACCTGTTGATGAACCGCACCGATGTGCACCACATCTACCCGAAAAATTACTTGAAAGAGCAGGGCCTATCGCGCGGACGCTACAACCAGATTGCCAACTTCGTTCTTGCACAAAGCGAGATCAACATCGCCATTGGCAACAAACAACCCAAGCATTACTTCGGGGAACTGGCCGAACAAGTAAATGGAGGAAAGAAAAAGTACGGTGGCATCACTGACAAAGACGAACTACGCGCCAATCTCGTGGCGAACTGCATTCCCGCATCTATGCTCGAAGGGGAAATTCCAGAATATGACGTTTTCCTCGAAGAACGCCGCAAGCTCATGTCCTTGAAGATCAAGCGTTGGTTCGAGGTGTTGTGATGCCAAAAGTTAGCAAAAAGACCGCCAATGCGTCGACCACACATCGCGGCCGACGGCCCAGCGCTGCTCCCTCCGTGGCATACAACCGCAAGCTCGCCCTCAATCAGTTGCTGCTCGGCCTGTTCGGTGTCGAGCGTTTCGAGCAGCTCGCCACTCATTTGAAGGATGAGTCCCTGGAAGGGCTGGACGCGGACAACATCCACAACTTCCACCGTGCCCTGTGCCTGCATCTGCCCGCCGAAACGCGGCCGGAACTGCCGGATGCGCTGCTCTTGGAGTACGACCAGGCCATCGTTTCGGTCACGCAGCGCCTCAACGACCGGCGCATCACCCGGGGCGAAGAACCGATCGTCTGGAAGTACTTCCAGTACCTGGCGCTGCTGTTCACGGAAATCTACCTCGACCGCTACTTCCGCGACCCCGCCGGCCTGCGACAAGCGCTCAACGCGCGCATTGCAGCGCTGAACGAGAAGCTGCCGGAAGCGGACCGGATCGCGGCACTCGAGGAGTCCGAGGACCCTCGCCTCCAGCTCAACAAGATCGCCTTCTGGATGGCCACCGGCAGCGGCAAGACGCTGCTCATGCATGCCCACATCCTCCAGTACCAGCGGTTCTTGGAAACGCATGGTCTTTCGCGCGATCTGAACCGGATCATCCTGCTCACGCCCAACGAAGGGCTGTCGCAGCAGCACCTGCGCGAATTCCAGAAGTCGGGCATCGAGGCGGAGATCTTCAACAAGGACGGACGCGGCCTGTTCGCCGGTCATGCGGTGGAAATCCTGGAGGTCACCAAGCTCAAGGAGGAGATGGGCGAGAAGACAGTGGCGGTGGATGCCTTCGAGGGCAACAACCTTGTCCTCGTCGATGAAGGACATCGTGGTGCTTCGGCAGGCGGCGACGGGGCTTGGATGAAGTTCCGCAACGCGCTGTGCGAAAAGGGCTTCTCGTTCGAATATTCCGCCACCTTCGGTCAGGCCGTGGCCGGTAACCGCGATCTGACCGACCTCTACGCGCGCAGCACGCTGTTCGACTATTCGTACCGCTGGTTCTACGGCGACGGTTTCGGCAAGGACTACCACATCCTCAACCTGGAGGACGATCGCAACGAGGAATGGATGAGGACCTACCTCACCGCCTGCCTGCTGTCGTTCTTCCAGCAGCAGCGGCTGTACCGGGAACAGGAAGCGAGCCTGCGCCCGTTCAACATCGAAAAGCCGTTGTGGGTCTTCGTGGGCGGCAGCGTCAACGCCGTGCGCAAGGAGGACAAAAAGGATGTGTCCGACGTCGTGGCCATCCTGAAGTTCCTGGCCACCTACGTGGCGAATCGCAAGGACAGCACCGAGCGCATCCGGCGCGTGCTGAACGAGGGGTTGCTGACAGCAACTGGCAGGAACCTGTGCGCCAACCGTTTCGCCTACCTGAACACCTGCGGTCTTTCACCTGAACAGATTTTCGACGAAACACTAGCGACCCTGTTCAACGCTCCCGCAGGCGGCCTGCTGCACATCGAGAACCTGAAGGGCGCCGCCGGCGAAATTGGCGTGCGCGTTGGCGACAACGCGTTCTTTGGCGTCATCAACGTCGGTGACGACACCAAGCTGGTGAAGCTGTGCGAAGCCAGCGGCTTGCATGTTGCCGAGCGAGAATTTTCCGGATCGTTGTTCCACGAGCTGGACAAGCCCCACTCTGCCATCAACGTGCTCATTGGTTCAAAGAAGTTCACCGAGGGCTGGAGCAGCTGGCGTGTGAGCACCATGGGACTGATGAACGTTGGGCGCAGCGAGGGCGCGCAGATCATCCAGCTCTTCGGCCGCGGCGTGCGGTTGAAGGGTTATGGCATGAGCCTCAAGCGCAGCGTGCGTGCAACCCTCCCCACGGGACTGAAACGGCCCAGGTACATCGACCTGCTCGAAACGCTCCATATCTTCGGCGTCCGCGCCGATTACATGTCGCAGTTCCGCGATTTCCTTGAAAACGAAGGTTTGCCTGCCAACGAGGAACGCATCGAATTCATCCTGCCGGTCATCCGGAACCTGGGCGCGAAGCCGCTCAAGACGATCCGCCTCAAGAAAGAGATCAACGGCGTCAAGACCGAATTTGGCGACGCCTTCCGCAAGCTGGGGCCGGTTCCGACCCTCCAGCCCCCGCGCCCCGACCTTGAGCCCGCCACGGCCTACCTGCAGAAGAACCAGGTGGTGCTGAACTGGTACCCGAAGATCCAGGCCATGAAGTCCGACGGGGTATCGGGCAGCGAGGATGAAGGCACTCCCAATGCGGCGCACTTGACGAGGCAGCACATCGCCTTCCTGGACCTCGATCAGCTGTACTTCGACCTCGAACGTTTCAAGGCCGAGCGTGGCTGGCACAACCTCAACCTGCCCCGTTCCGGCATCGCTGCTTTGCTGATGGACACCAGCTGGTACCGACTGCTGATCCCTGCATCGGAGCTGGCCTTCGACTCATTCGCGAAAACGCGCGTATGGCAGGAAATCGCCCAGGCCCTGCTGCGCAAGTACGTGGAGCGCTACTACACCTTCCGCAAGCGCGAATGGGAACTTCCGCACCTGGAGTACCGGGACCTCACCGAGGACGATCCCAACTTCCCATCCATCCTGAGCGAGGATGGTGCCGAATACGGCTATCGGATCCTGATCGAGGAATCGCAGCAGGAAATCGTCGCAAAACTGAAAGAGCTGAAAGAGGCCATCGAGCAAGGGAATCTGAAGGACTGGGAGTTCCGGGGCCTCAAGGCGATCTGGTTCGGGCGACACCTCTACCAGCCGTTGCTGTTCCTGGACGGCAGTGTAGTCGAGATCTCACCCGCCCCTCTCAACAAAGGCGAGCGCCGGTTCATCGAGGATCTGAAGGCGTTCCACGACGCCAACCCCGACTATTTTGCGGAACGGGAACTCTACCTGCTGCGCAACCTCAGCAAGGGCCGTGGCGTCGGCTTTTTCGAGGCCGGCAACTTCCACCCGGACTTCATCATCTGGCAGCTCGAAGGCAAACGGCAGCGCGTGACGTTTGTCGACCCCAAAGGCATCCGCAACGTCGGCCTCCAGGATCCCAAGATTGGCTTTTTCGAGACTATCAAGGAGATCGAGAGAAGGTTAGGCCGGCCTGACATCGTGCTTGAGTCGTTCATCGTTTCGAACACCCCCTCTCACGAAATGGTCAAGCAATGGGGCATAAGCAATCAGGAGATGCAACGTAAACACATCCTATTCCAGGAAGAAAACAAGGATACATATATTCACACCCTGCTTGAAACAGCTACATAGTACAAAAAATACATCTTGTTAGCGTACATTTTCTGGGATGACCTGCCCTTAATTGTTTTCGCTTTGAGATTGTGCCTCAAGAGAAGACAGGCAATGAAGCGATCGAGATATTCCGACGACAGATCATCGGCATTTTGAAGGAGCACCAAGGGGACTTTCGGCGATGGAGATCTGCTACAAATACGGTACGAACTGAATCTCACTGGCATTTCCAGCCGCTTCTCTCGTGATGACGAAACCGACCATGCGGGACGGCCGCTTGCAACTCTGGCAGCAGCTGAAGGTAATTCTTCGATGATGTCCCGAGAGGTGGTGTAGCTTATGCGATCGCCGTGCCTTCCGAACTGTGCCGGATCAGCTTGGCGCAGCGGGCAGGCTGATGAGCGGATCATCGCTCATTGCGGCGATTGTCTCAAGGGACAGGTATCTGGATCGCTGGACCGCCCACTCATCATTTTGCTCGAGCAACAACGCACCGACGAGGCGCACGATGGCCTCGTCGTTTGGAAAGATTCCCACGACTTCGGTTCGCCGCTTGATCTCGCCGTTGAGGCGTTCGATCGGATTTGTCGAGTGAAGCTTGGTCCAGTGTTGTTTGGGAAAGGTCATGTAGGCCAGCACGTCTTGCTCGGCGTTGTCCATGAGGGTGGCGAGCTTGGGCACCTTCGGCCTGATCTGGTCGGCCACAGCTCTCCACTGGGCGCTTGCGGCCTCCGGCGTGTCCTGAGCAAAGGCCGTGGCAATGAAGGCGGAGACAACGCGTCGTCCACTCTTTCCTGCATGGGCCAGTGCGTTTCTCATGAAGTGCACCCTGCAGCGCTGCCAGGTGGCCAACAGGACCTTGGAGACGGCGGCCTTGATGCCTTCATGGGCATCGGAGACGACGAGCTTGACGCCGCTCAAGCCCCGTCTTGTCAGCTTGCGCAGGAATTCTGTCCAGATCGGTTCTGCCTCGGACGTGCCGATCTCCATGCCCAGAACCTCGCGCCGGCCGTCGGTGTTGACGCCCACGGCGATGATGACCGCGACAGAGACAATGCGGCCACCACGCCGGACCTTGAGATAAGTGGCGTCTATCCAGAGGTAGGGCCACTCACCCTCGATCGGCCGTGAGAGGAAGGCTTTGCCCTTGTCGTCGATCTCCTCGCAGAGCCGGGAGACCTGGCTCTTGGAGATGCCGCTCATGCCCATCGCCTTGACCAGGTCATCGACCGAGCGGGTCGACACACCTTGGATGTAGGCTTCCTGGATCACCGCGGTCAGGGCTTTTTCGGCCATGCGACGCGGCTCCAGGAAGCTCGGAAAGTAACTGCCGGTGCGGAGCTTCGGAATGCGAAGTTCTACTGTTCCGGCCCGGGTCTCCCAATCTCGGTCGCGGTAGCCGTTGCGCTGGGCCAGCCGGAGCGCATTCTTCTCGCCATAGGCAGCACCCGTCTTCGCGCCGACCTCCAATTCCATCAGCTTCTCGGCGGCAAAGCCGATCATCTCGCGCAGCAAATCGGCGTCAGCACTCTTCTCAACGAGCGAGCGCAGGTTCATCATATCGTCGGTCAT
>JGI26054J46599_1000136_pt1 | contig 21198 bp, 26 predicted proteins | sample HigsolmetaGSP16D_FD_46599 | JGI IMG/M metagenome (IMG submission 46599) | reverse complement strand
AGGCTGGCCCGAAGGGTGAGCGCAGCGAATCAAGGTGTGGCGCCCGTAAGGGGCGCAACACAAAGGTTCAGTAGACGCGGTAATGGATAGTGCGAAGAGCCAATAAGTGATACGCACACAAACTTGCCAGTCCGGTGTTAACCCGTACTTTCCCCAAACTATGCGAAGAGCCTTTTTGCGTCGTCACTCCCGGGTCTGCTTCAAGGGCAGGCAGGAGGGCGTTGGTTTTTGCCAGGCTACATGGCTGGACGTGCCAGCGTGTGGGCTCGGGATCAGACTGATGGCCTGGCCGGACAAACTCACCGGGCTTGAGGCCGGCGTGTCAGCCGGGGCGGCGACCATGCGGGGCCGTGGCGCGAAGATCGGTGCCGGCATGGAGTGAAGATCTGCTGCCGCCGCCGCTAGGCCAATGCCGCCACCTGGTAGGTGTCGATATGGATACGGTTGCGCCCGGCGCGCTTGGCTTCGTAAAGCTGATGGTCGGCGCGTTGCAGCCAGTCCTGCCAGCGTTCGTTGGCGTACAGCACGGCGCCGCCCATCGACACCGTGACCGGCCCGCCCGGGCTCTTCAGATGCTCGGCGATCTGCGCCTGCAACTGCAGGGCAGCGGCGCGCAGGCCCTTTTCGTTGGTGTTGCACAGCAGTAGCAGAAACTCTTCACCGCCAAAGCGGAACAGCCGGTCTTCATGGCGGAAACAGCGATTGGTCAGCGCGACGAAACTCACCAGCACCTGGTCGCCCACCGCATGGCCGAAGCGGTCGTTGACCTGCTTGAAGTGGTCCATGTCGATGACCAGCACGGCGCTGCTGATTTGATGGCGACGCTTGTTGGCGACGGCGATCTTCAGCTCCTGATCCATCATCCGGCGGTTACGGGCGCCGGTGAGCGCGTCGCGGGTTGCCCAGGACTGCAGCTGCTTGCGCTGGTAGCTCGCGCGCTGGGCGAAGATGAAACTGAGGGTGCTCGACAGCATCGCGGTGACGATGAACGACAGCATCTGGTAATCGCTTTCGAATACCGTGCCCGGTATCAGCCGCGAATAGGCCACCAAGGCGACCAGTACCGCGGCGGTCGCCAGCAGCGCCAGCAGCGGTGGCACCATGAAGAAGTTGAGAAGGATCAGTGGATAGATCCAGAACAGGCCGTTGATGCCCAGCTTGATGACGATCAGCGTGGCGCACAGGGAGGCGACGACCATCAGGCAGAGGCCAGGCTTGCGCGTGTCGCCGGTTCGCCAGGCGTAGCCCATGGCAAACAGGGTCGACAGCACGATGATGGTGTCGGCGATACCGACCGCGTAGCTGCCTTGCGACAGCCGATAGACGGCGTAAGGCGAGATACCGAGTACCCCGAAGAACCCCGTCAGGGTGATGATGGAGAGCTGGAAGTCCTTGCGCAAACGCGCCAGTACACGATTGAAACGTCTGCCCATGGCCTATTGTTCTCATTGGTCGCGCGTTCGCCTGGCAGCAGTGCTCGCTTGTCGATAGCGCTCGCGTCCATTGTAGTGGGCCATGGGTGCAGCAAGGGCTAGCGCGAAGCGAGGTGGCTTGAATACCCCGTCACATTACCCCTTATGAGATATCAACGTGCCATGACGTTCAATATCTTTTTCATTCTGTAACGCCGCAAACGTTGCGCCAGGACTTCTGGCGGTTGATCGCAGGGTTCGAAGCCCTGGCGCTGGTAGAACGGCTGCAGATCCGGGTGGCAGAACAGCCAGACCGGTGTGTCGATGGCTTGCAGGGCGCGCTCGATCAGCGCGCTGGCCACGCCTTGGCGGCGCTGCTCGGCATCGACCAGCAAGCTGGTCAGCCACTGGCCATGAGCCATGGGCTGCAGGCACAGGGCGGCGATGATCTGGGGGCGTTCGGCCACCCATACCTGGTGGGCCGCCCGGGTGCGCATGGCCGAGCGCTGGCTGCGGTAGAACTTGTCGGCCAGGGGGCGCAGGTGGTCGGGCAGGCAGCGAAACTCGGTCATCGACAGGGCGGCAGTGGCGGGCGGGGCGCCAGTCTACGTTTCAGGCGCGGCGTTGCAACAGGCGTACGGCACTGATTTCCGGCAGGTCATCACGGCGCAGGTAAACCCGCAGCGGTTCGCTGATGGCCAGGCGCTCGTCGATGCGCAGCTCGACCAGCAGGCGCAGGCGCTCGCGCTTGAGCGTCATCAGCGCGCTGTTGTCCGCGGCATGCCAGACGAACTCGCTGGTCGGGGTGATGCTGTCTTCGGCGACGTCCAGGCCAAACGAGTCCTCGCTGAAGCGGACGATATGCCGACCGCTCTTGCGGTTGAAGCCGACGAAACCTTGCAACTGGTCGGCGGCGGCGCAGATGCCGGCAGAGGTGATAGCCATGGTGAGCCCTCGCGAGAATGGAGCGGCTCAGGCTAAGGGTTGGGTTGGCAACGGCGTTGCCGTGGATCAATGAATCGGTGACAGGCGCGCTGCGCTGCTGCCGCAGGGGCTGGCTGATCAGCCTTCCGGCAATACGCGCGGCTGCGGGCCGACATCGCGGATCGAATTCGACACCCGGTAATTGGGCGCCTGCAGGGCGCTGCGAATCTTCTCGTAATCCTCGTACTGCAGGCCGCTGCGGCTGAGCATCTCCAGGGCGAACTGCTTGATCTCGGCGTCGGTATAGGGGCGTTCGGCGGCCGACTGCGGGGTGGCGCAGCCGGCAAGCGCGAGGGTAACAAGGGTGAGCAGAACGAGCAGTGAACGTTGCATGGCGGGCACCTGTAAGCGAGACCTTTGATAGCGCATAGGCTATTGGCTGGCCGCGTGGCGCAGAAATCATTCACTTCGATAGTGGCTATCGGTGCCCGAGAGGCCGAGATGTGCTCAGTCGTGGGGCCAGAGCAGCGGCAGTACATGCAGGCGCAGCAGCGGCGCCAGGTCGTCACCGCGCGGGTCTTCAGCTGCCAGCCAGCGCAGCTCCTCGAGCTCGGCCGCTGGCGCAACCGGATGGCGGAGGGCGGCGCGAAAGATATCGGCCTCGACGCGGGTATCGGCTTCGTTGGCGGCCGTTTCGTTGAACTGGCCCAGGGGCGTGAACGCCGCCTGGGGTAGCTGCAGGTTGAGCTCTTCATCGAGCTCGCGGGCCAGGGTCTGCAGGGCGCTTTCGGCGGCTTCGCGTTTGCCGCCCGGCAGCATGAACATCCGGGTGCCGCGTTTGCGCACCAGCAGCAGGCGGCCCGCATCGTCGAGCAGGCAGGCGGCTGCGATGTTCAGGGTGCGCGACATGCTCAGCGCAGGTGGCGGGGCGGGGTGTCGAGCAGGCCGACCTTGACTGCCATCAGCGGCGAGTTGTTGATCCACACGTCGTCGATGACGATGGTGCGGCCAATGTCTTCCTTGTCGGCGGCTACCAGCAGGTAGTAGGTGCCGTCTTCCGGCGCCTCACCATCCCAGCCCATGCTGGTCATGCCGATCACCGTGGAGGGGCGGGCCGGCTTGTTGGGGATTACCGTGCCGTAGGCGTCCATCAGCACCGCACGGGGCTTCAGGGCGAACTTGTTGATACCCAGGCAGGTGTGGTCACACAGCGAGTTGACATTGAGGCGGTAGCGCTCACCCTGCTTGAGCTTCAGGGAGTAGACGCGGTAATTGGACAGCGAGCTGCCGAACTGCATGTTGGCATCGCTGGCCAGGCCACGAGGCACTTTGCTGTTCGGGTCGAGGGGCAGCGGCACGACCTGGGCGTTGTGAATCGCCTCCAGGTTGCTGCGCACGATGCTGTCCTGGTCGGCCGGGAGTGGTGCCGGCGACGGTTGTGGGGCGCTGCTGCAAGCTCCGAGCATAAGGCAGGCGGCGAGAATGAGGGACTTGTGCACGATGAAGCTCCTGTAAGGCTGTGTTCCGCTTTGCCATTGATCGGCAAAGAAGGAAGCCGGACAGTATACCGGGTTATTGCGGCAATACCGTGATGGATTGCCGCAATTCGCCGCTTCGGCTCAATTAGCCGGCGAGGCCCACGTAGACGTTCTGTACGTCGTCGTGGTTGTCGATGGCTTCCAGGAAGGCTTCGACTTCTTCGCGTTGTTCGGGGGTCAGGCTGGTAACCGGGTTCTTCGGGCGGTAGCCCAGGTTGGCCGAGTTGACGGTAAAGCCTTGCTCGGGCAGGGCGCGGCTGACCAGGTCGAGGTCGGTCGCTTCGGTGATGAACAGGGTGTTGCCTTCGTCGGCCTCGTCGAAGTCCTGGGCGCCGGCTTCGATGGCGGCAAGCTCAGGGTCGGCGCCGCTGTCGCTGGAGGCTTCGATCAGCCCGACATGGTCGAAATCCCAGGCCACCGAGCCGCTGCCGCCCAGCTGGCCCTTGCGGAACAGCACACGGATCTCGGCCACGGTGCGGTTGACGTTGTCGGTCAGGCACTCGACGATCAGCGGCACCTGATGGGGGGCGAACCCTTCATAGGTGGTGCGCTCGAAGTTGACCGTCTCGCCGCTCAGGCCGGCGCCTTTCTTGATGGCGCGATCGAGGGTGTCCTTGGGCATCGAGGCTTTCTTGGCCTGGTGGATGGCCAGGCGCAGCTTGGGGTTCATGTCCGGATCGGCGCCATTGCGCGCGGCGACCATGATCTCCTTGACCAGGCGACCGAAAATCTTGCCCCTGGCGTTGGCGGCGGCTTCTTTAGGTTTGGCTTTCCACTGGGCGCCCATGTCTGTTCTCTCGGCTGTGCGGATGATGGCGTGGCGCAGCCTTGAGGTGACCGGAACAGGCTGTGCGACGAATTAGGGTGGCAGATTTTAATGCCTTGGCGCGCTGCTGGCACCGACAAATCACATTTTACTGCTACCCGGCACCCATCGCGCAGGGCCGTGCTGCCACAAAACGCTCGGCGCGGGCCGGCTGCGGCGCAATCGCCACGACGCGCCGAGAGCCGCTCAGGGCATCTGCACCAGTTGGTCGACCAGTTCCAGGGCTTTCTCGAACGAGGGGTAGCCACTCTTGGCGACATCCAGTTCGGCGTAGTCGGCGCGGTATTCTTCGGCGCGGATCGGGTCGGCTTCATCGACCAGGTAGGGCTGCGACCAGATCCGATAGAGCAGCGCCACGGCGTAGGGCTGCTGCTTGTCGGCGGCGGCTTCCAGCTTGCCGAGCACCTCCTCGGTCTGCGGGCCCTCGCGGATCATCAGAATCGCCTGGTAGAACTCCACCTCGCCACGCTCGTCCTCGCTTGCGGCACGGCGCAGCAGGGCATTGGCCAGCTCATGGCTCTCCAGGTCGCCGGACATCACCAGCATCTTGGCCTGCAACATGTCGTTCTGGTACAGCAGCTGACGTTCGCGGCAGCTGTCGCCGCTCAGCGGCTCGTCGCAGGTGGTCGGTGAGGCACAGCCCGCGAGCATCAGGCTCAGCAGCAGGCAGCCAACGCCGTGTCGGCGATCAATCATAGGTATCCCCCAGGCAAATCTGATGTATCGACCCGCGTGCCGCCTTCAGGTTCGGCTCGCCGGTGTTTTTCGGTTTCAGCGCAGCGCATCGACCGCGGCGCCGATGAAGGCGTAGGTTTCCATTTCCCGTTTGTCCATCTCGGGTTTCGGCCAGGTGCTCCACACCACCGCCACCACCTTCTCCCTGGGGTTGATGTACAGGAACTGGCCAAAGATGCCCTGGGCCTCGAAGGCGCCACCGCCGTGGTTCGGCAAAGCGCCAGCGCCAACCGGAAACAGCCACCACTGGTAGCCATAGCCCAGCGCGTATTCGCCGTCGTACAGCTTGCCCGGCTCCAGGTGCGAGCCTGGTGCGGCGCGGGTGGCGCGTTGCAGCCAGCCGGCCGGCAGAATGCGTTCACCGTCGATCACCCCGTCAGCGAGGATGAACTGGCCGAAGCGGCCGTAATCGCGCAGGGTCGCCGACAGGCCGCTGCTGCCGATCTCCTGACCGGCGCGGCTGTCGAGCTGCCAGAAGGCGTCACGCTCCATGCCCAGGCGCGCCCAGATGCGCTCGGAGAGATAATCGCTGGCGGTCATGCCGGTCGCCGCGCGCACCAGTTCGCTCTGCAGGTGCGATTCGCCGGTGCTGTAGTTGAACGTGGTGCCCGGCGCTTGTGCCTGCTTCAGGCCGGACATCTGCTTGAGCAGGGCGCCAGGGTTGTTGGCCAACTGCAGCTCGAACATGCGGCGCCGGTCCGATTGCGGGTCGCGGTAGGTTTCGTCCCAGGCCACCCCGGAGCTCATCTGCAGCACCTGTTCGATGCTCACGCCATCGTAGGCGCCGCCCTTGAGCTGCGGCAGATAGCGGGTGATCGGGTCGTTCACGCTGGCGATCTTGCCCTGCTGCACGGCGGCGCCGACCAGCGTCGAGGAGATCGACTTGACCACGCTGAAGGACGTCCAGCGCGTACTCGCGTCGTTGCCCATGGCGTAGCGTTCCAGCGCCACCTGGCCGTCCTTGAGAATCAGCAGGCCGCTGACCTGGTTGCGCCGCATGAACGCATCGACGCCCAGGCGCTGGCCGTCAGCCTGGTACTCGACGGCCACTTCACTGCGCGTCGGCAGCGGATAGACCCGTGGCCCACGCTGCACGGTGCGGGTGAAGAACAGTTCGTCCATATGCCGGTAGGTGCCGGCCTGGTAAGCCTGGGGCAGCTCGTAGAGATCCTGCGCCCGACCCATGCGCTCCGGCTTGTCGGCAGGCGGCGTCGGTGCGCTGCTGCAGGCGCCGAGCAGCAGGGCGATGGCGGTTGGGATAAAGGCGCTGCGGCAGTATTGGACGGTGCTCATGGGGCGTCCCCAGGGAATGGTCGATCGCTCAACCATAGCCGATAACCGCCTCACGCAGCGCGCTTGCCTTGCGGCCGAGAGGTTGAACTGTCGTTTGCGGGCGCGGCTCTACACAGCACCTACCTGATGGAGANCCCCATGGAACTGCCCAACAAAGACCTTGGTACCCTGTTCGAGCAACTGGGACTGCCGTCCGACCCCGCCAGTATCGATGCCTTCATCGCCAAGCATTACCCGCTGCCCGACGATGTGAAGGTGTCCGAGGCGCCATTCTGGAACCAGGCCCAGGCCACCTTCCTCAAGGACGAACTGCTGGAAGATGCCGAATGGGCGCCAGTGGTCGACGAGCTCAACGTGCGCCTGCACCAGAACAAGCCCGCCTGAGGCGCATCACGACGACGTCAGGCGCTGCAGTTCGCGCCTGACCATGGCCGCATACTCCGGCGGCGAGAGCCGGTACAGCTCGCTGGCCACCCAGGTCAGCCAGCCTGCGCCAAGGCTGGCCTGGCGATCCAGCAGGCGCTGGGCTTCGGCGCTAGCCTGCGCNGCATGGTGCTGGTGGAAGTCGGCGCGCTTCATGGAGGCCTCTTGCTGATTGGCACGATGCGCCCATTGTCCCCGGCCTCNGGTGCTTGGTAAACCGGGCGCTGCGCGTTAGGCTCGCGGCTTGGATGCCAGATCGAGAGCCGGACGATGCCTGCAGTGGTGAATTTCAAACAGCGAATCTGCGCGTTGCGCCCCGGCGATCAGGCCGGTGGTGATATCGATCTGCTGTATGCCTTCGAAAGTGACCGNGGGCGGATCATCAACTCCGCGGCCATTCGCCGCCTGCAGCAGCGCACCCAGGTGTTTCCCCTCGAACGCAATGCCGCGGTGCGCAGCCGCCTGACCCATTCCATGGAAGTGCAGCAGACCGGGCGCTTCATCGTCCGCACGCTGTACGCCCAACTGGGCGAGCGAGCCGCTGACTACGGCCTGGATGGCCTGCAGGGCGCCCTGGAAAGCCTGGTGGAAATGACCTGCCTGATGCACGACATCGGCAACCCGCCGTTCGGGCATTTTGGCGAGTTCGCCATCGGCGAGTGGTTCGAGCGAGCCCTCGACGGGCTGTTCGCCATCGCCGTGCCGCAACACGTGGCCGACCCCGAGCTGCAGGCACGCATGCGCGCCGATCTGCGCAACTTCGAAGGCAACGCCCAGGCCGTACGCCTGGTGGTAAGCCTGCAGCGCCTGCGGCTGACCTACACCCAGACCGCCGGCCTGCTCAAGTACCTGCGCCCGGCCTATCAGCCCAAGCCGGGCAAGGGCACGGCCGGTGCCTACCTGAACAAGAAGCCCGGTTTCTATCTCTGCGAAGAGGGCTTCGTCGCCGAGTTGCAGCAGGTGCTCGGCCAGGCGCCGGGTACCCGCCATCCGGTGGCCTACATCATGGAGGCGGCCGATGACATCTCCTATTGCCTGGCCGATATCGAGGATTCGGTAGAAAAGGGCATTCTCAGCGTCACCGAGCTGGCGCCGCTGCTGGTGTCGACCTTCGCGAAGCTGCAATCCCCGGACACGCCGATTCCCGGCTCGCCGCAGTCGTTTCGCGGTCTGGTCGAGCAGGCCCTGCAACGCTATGACCAGGAAGAGATCAACAAGGCCGGCGAGTTCTTCGTCAAGCTGCGGGTCAGCATGATCCACCCGCTGGTGCAGCACGCCGCGCGGCAGTTCATCGACAATATCGAAGCGGTGCATGCCGGCACCCTGGATCGTGCGCTGATCGAGGACGACAGCCTGCCCCATGCCATCGTGCAGACCTTCAAGGATGTGGCGATGGCCCGGGTGTTCTGCCACCGCGAGGTGGAAACCCTGCAGTTGCAGGGCCACCGCATCATCCAGGGCTTGCTGGACAGCTACGGTGCCTTGCTACGGGTCGATGCCCAGACCTTCACCGAACTGACCGAAGGCAACTGCCGTCGTGAGGCCTATTTGCAGATGCTGGTGCGCCGCCTGCCCAGCCAACTGATCAAGGCCTATCGCCAGGCCGTGCGCGAGTGCGGCGAAGCGGATCGCGCGGCCTGGGAGTTCTACCACCGTTGCCGGCTGGTGCAGGATTTCATCAGCGGCATGACCGACCAGCATGCNCANGANGAGTACCGCACGCTGTTCGCGCTGTAGGCGCGATTTGGCTAGAGCCTGTTCTTGATCTTTCCAGGTTCGTTGATTTTGGCAGTTAGGTGGCGGGAGCGGTCATCGGCGCAGTGCCTGTGGGAGCGGGCCATGCCCGCGATTTTTCGCGCGCATGGCGCGCTCCCACAGTGGATCGGCGAACGGCTGCTATTGCCTTGTACCTGCCTCTTTTAGGCTAATAACCGTTAACAGGTTCTTAGATGTTCTTCCAGATCAGCTGCAGCCCGGCCAGCAGCATGCCCAGCCGGGCGATGCGGTAGAACCAGGTGTGGTTGATCCGCGATTGCAGCCACAGGCCCGTCCATACGCCCAGCGGCACGACGGGAGCGAGCATCAGGCTGAGCAGCAGGTTTTCCCGGCTGAACTGGCCGAGCCAGGTGTAGGGAATCAGCTTCATGGCGTTGGTCAGCAGGAAGAACAGGTTGATGGTCGCCACGTAGCGTAGCTTGTCCAGCTGCTGGGGTAGCAGGTGCATCATCACCGGCGGCCCGCCGGCGTGGGCGACGAAGCTGGTGAAGCCGGCAATCGAGGAGAGGATGAGGCCGCGTTTGGGTTGCAACGGGCGCGGTTTGCTGTCGGCCCTGAACAGGCCCAGGAGCACGAAGGATATGGCGATGACGCCGATCAGCAGGCCGATCAGGTTCTCGTTGAGCAACTCGAAGGTCAGCGAGCCGATGACGATGCCGATCAGTGCGCCTGGCAGCATGACCCTGAGGTTGGCCACATCCCATTTGCCCCAGTAGGCCTTGAGCCCGACCACGTCAGCCAGGCAGAGGATCGGCAGCATCACCGCCACCGCCTGCATCGGCGAGGTGGCCAGGGCCAGCAGCGGTACGGCGATGCCGCCCAGGGCACCGCCAAAGCCGCCCTTGGACAGGCCGGTGAGAAACACGGCAGGAATGGCGAACAACAGCAGGTCGGCGAGGGTCATTGCAACAGCGCTCGTTCAGCGAGTGCGCAGGGTAGAGGCTGTGGCCGCTGCCTCGCAAGCCAGCCGATCACCCTCATCTGATTCGGGAGCATCTACCCCCATGGCCGATTTCCAGCAGCCCAGCCTCGACGGTGAACAGCTCGACGCCCGCTATGCGTTCGCCAAACGGGTGGCGAAGGAGGCGGCCGAACGGGCCATGGCCTTCTACGTTCGGCGCGCCAGCCTCGCCGTGGCGCACAAGGGCGACGATCTTCAGGATGTGGTGAGCATCGCCGATCAGCAGGTGGAGGCGTTCATTCGTGGCGAGCTGGCCCGCCACTTTCCAGACGACGGCATCGTCGGCGAGGAGGGCGGCAGTGATGGGCTGCAGGCGCGCTGCATCTGGGTTATCGACCCCATCGACGGTACTGCCTGTTTTCTCAATGGCCTGCACAACTGGTGCGTGTCCATCGGCCTGCTGGTGGACGGTGAGCCCCTGCTCGGCGCGATAGCCGATCCCAACCACGACGAGCTGTTCCATGGCGTGGTCGGGCGCGGCGCCTTCGTCAACGACACCCCGTTGCAGGCCCACGGGGCCGGCCATGTGCGTGAAGGGCTGGTCGGCGTCGGCACCACCCATCGCCCCGGCAAGGAGCACTTTTTGCCATTCATCAGCCGCCTGCTCGACGAGGGCGGCATGTTCGTGCGCAACGGCTCCGGCGCACTGATGACCGCCTACGTGGCTGCCGGGCGCCTGATCGGCTACTACGAAACCCACCTGAAAAGCTGGGACTGCCTGGCCGGCCTGGTACTGGTACGCGAGGCCGGAGGGCGCTGCAACGATTTCCTGCGTGGCGATGGTCTACTCGGCGGCAATCCGTACCTGGTCGCCGCCCCTGGCGTCTATGAGCAACTGGCGGCGATGATCGGGCCGTCCCTGGACGCGCCGTGAATCAACCCTGCTCGAACTCGGCGAACACCTGCTCGCCGGTCAGCTCGCGGGTCTGGTTGGCGAAGCAGTAATACGCCGGTCTGGATTCGACGAAGATCTGGCTGTCGAACTGCCAGTCGTCATACCCATCGAGCAGGCCGACCGGCACCGCATGGTGGCCATTGCTTTTCAAACGATAGAACAGGTGGCTGCCGCACTGGCCGCAGAAGCCGCGCTCGGCCCAGTCCGAGGAGTCATGGATGCGCACCTGCTGCTCGCCGCGCAGCTGCGTCAATTGTCCTTCGGCCACCAGCAGCGGGCCGCCGCCCCATTTGCGGCAGGTGGCGCAGTGGCAGGCGCTGACGCTTGGGTTGGCGATGCGCAGGGTCAGGCTGACGGCGCCACACAGGCAGCTGCCGTGTCTGTCTAGATGAGTCATACAGGGTTCTCCTTGAACGTGGCCGTCAGGCCATCACGTGATGGGCGAGGCCGCCTCGACGACCCGATGAATGAACTGCAGTTTGCCGACTACCGCGGCGGACAACACGAAAGGATAGACATCCTTGTGGCCCATGCTGCGCGCCAGCTCGTTGAGCATGGCGGCGAGCTCGATCCAGGCATTGATGAACTGCAAGAACTCTTGCGCCTGGGGATCGTCCGGGTCGTACAGCGCAGCCTTGGTGAAGGGGCGGAACTCCAGCTCCACGTCGCCGGCACGCATGCCGAAGCTCAGGGCGGTATCCAGGGTATCCATCATGTGCAGGTAGTGGGCCCAGGTTTCGGCCCAGTCTTCCCAGGGATGCATGGTGGCGTAGGCACTGACGAACGACGCCTGCCAGTCGGCCGGCGCGCCCCGTTCATAGTGGCGTTGCAGGGCCGCGCGGTAATCGGCGCGTTCGTCACCGAACAGCCGGCGGTAATCGTCGAGCCAGGCGCTGCCGGCGATCAGCCGGTCCCAATAGTAGTGGCCGACTTCGTGGCGGAAGTGCCCGAGCAGGGTGCGATAGGGTTCGTGCAGCTGGATGCGCGTCTGCTCGCGCACATCATCGTCGGCTTCGGCGATGTTCAGGGTGATCAGGCCGCTGGCATGCCCGGTCATCGGTGGCTGGCCGTTGAGATCCGGGCCGAGGAAGTCGAAGGCCAGGCCGCGGTTGAAATCGGCGTATTTGCTGAGCAGCGGCAGGCCCAGGTTGAGCAGTTGCGCGACCAGCCGGCGCTTGGCCATTTCCAGGCGCGCCCAGCGTTGTTCATTGCCGGGGATCGACAAGTCGGGAATGGTGCGGTTGAGCTGGCAGGCGATGCACAGCTGCGCATCGCTGGCGTGCGGCAGCAGCCAGTTGCAGCCGGCGGCGGTATGCAGGTTGGCGCAGCGTCGGTAGGCTCGAGTGTCGCCTTCGATGCGCCAGCTTTGCGCATCGCCCTGGCTCAGGGTCACCACCCGGCCGCGTTCGGGCTCGTAGCCCAATGGCGATTGGCAGGCCAGGCACTGGCTGTTGCGAAAAAAGATCGGTTGGCCGCAGGTGCATCTGCCCAGGGCTTTCTGGCTGGGCGTGCGAGTTTGCTTGGCCGAGTCGCCAATGCGCAGGCCAAGGGCCTGGAAGAACCGGTTCATGTGAGGGCCTCGCCCACGCGGATTGACGCAGCGATAGAGTGTAGGCAACGCCGGGGGTTCAGGGCTTTTCGACAGCAGGTGAGCAGACGTGCTGCGNTGCAAGCGCCTGATGCCATTGCGGCACCAGGCGCGGCGTGAATCAGTCCTGGCGGCTGGTCACTTCGAGCAGGTGATAGCCGAACTGGGTCTTCACCGGGCCCTGCACCACGTTGACCGGGGCGCTGAACACGACAGTGTCGAATTCCTTGACCATCTGGCCGGGGCCGAACGAGCCGAGGTTGCCGCCGTCACGGCTGGACGGGCAGCTGGAGTTGTCCTTGGCGACCTGGGCGAAATCGGCACCGCCTTCGATGGCAGCTTTCAGTTCGTTGCACTTCTCTTCGGTGGCAACNAGGATGTGGCGGGCAGTGGCTTTGGCCATGNGAAAACACTCCGTTCAAATGAGCTGCCGAGCCTACCGGATTCGCCCTGCGATTCAAATCACTTGAGCCTCGACGAGAGCTCGGCAGCGAGNGCCGATTGCACCGCAGCCTGGGCTAAGGNCGCCAGTCGTCNCGCAGGTTCTGGGCTACATGGTCGACGAACGCGCGCACCTTGGGCGTCAGCTCGTAGCGGTCGCGCACGCACAGGTAGTAGTCGAGTGGTTCGATCAGGGCCTGGCCATCGGCTCTCCCAGACTCGACGAACAGCTGCTGCAACTGCCCGCTGGCCAGCAGCGGTTCGGCGACGAAGGCAGCCAGGCGGGTGATGCCGCCACCGTTGACCGCCGCTCTGGCGAGCACATCGATATCGTCGCTGATCAGGGCGACGCGAATCGGCGCCTCGAAACGCACGCCGTCACGTACGAAGCGCCAGGGCATCAGGCGGCCATCCACCGCGACCTTGAAGGCCAGGCAGGCGTGCTCGCGCAGTGCTTCGGGGGAGTCCGGCACGCCGGCCTTGTGCAGGTAAGCGGGCGAGGCGCAGTAGATCGACGGCACGCTGGCGATATGTCGCGCCACCAGGCCGTCCTCGAGCTGCTGAGGAATGCGGATGCTGATATCCACCGATTCCTGGATGTGGTTGACGCTGCGGTCCGTGGTGCTGAGTTCGCAGGCGATGCGCGGATAACGGGCAGTGAAGGCCGGCAGCATCGGCGCCAGCACATAGCGCCCGAAGGCGGCGCTGGCGGCAATGCGCAGGCGGCCCTGGGGATGGTCATGCTGCAGGGTGGCGTTGCTGCGCGCCAGTTCCAGGTCGCGCAGCACGTTGCGCACCTGGGCGAAGTACAGCTCGCCGCTTTCGGTCAGTGCCAGGCTGCGGGTGGTACGGGTGAGCAGGCGAATGCCCAGGGAGGCCTCCAGCCGGGCGATGTTCTGGCTCGCCGCCGCCGCGCTGATGCCCAGCAGGCGCGCACCAGCGGCAATGCTGCCGCTTTCCACGGCCTTCACGAAGCTCTCGATGCCGCGCAGGGTATCCATGCTCAATCTTTCTACTGGCCATTGAATTGATAAGTTTTGCTTGGTACTGACCTTATCCGCAGTGCGCTACACAGGGCAACGGGGTGCCGGGATAATCGCCGCTCTCGCCGTATGCGAACGGCGCTCAATCAAAGGACTTGCCAATGCCCGAATCCATATTCAGCCCCAGCCGAACACGCTGGAAACTGCCGGCCAAGCTAGCGCCGGTGGCATTCGCCTTTTTCATGTCGAGCATCATGGCGTTTCTCATGTGCCTGGTGATCACTGCCACCAACCGCGGCCTGAGTGACGGGTACCTGAGCGCGGTGTTGGAGGCTTACCGCCTGGCCATGCCGGTGGCATTCGTCTGCGTGATGGGCGTTCGCCCGGTGGTCATCTGGTTGGTGCGGCTCACCGTCAGGGTATGAATGAGCGTGCGGAATGTGAGATGTATCCAAAAATTACAGTGAGTTACTAAATAATTCCGCGATGAATGCTAGGCTGGCGCACCGAAATTCAGCCGCTCTCATGGAGTTACAGATGTTCTACAAGGAATTGTTACTGGCCGGCATGCTGTCGGCCGTCGCCCCGTTGAGCTGGGCCACTCAGGCGTCAGACGCCCAGGACGTGCAGGAAACCACGGCCTCGCAAGTGGCTGAAGGTGAGTCCCTCAGCGAGGCGCAATTTCTCGACAGCCTCAATTTCCGCTCCGGTAAGGTGGTGGTCGGCGATAACCTGGCAACCCTGAACCTGCCTGACAACATGGTGTTTCTCAATGGCGACGATGCCGAGCGCGTGTTGGTCGAAGCCTGGGGCAACCCGCCGGATCAACAGCTGCCGCTGGGCATGATTCTGCCCAAGGGGGTGTCGCCCCTGGCCGATGAGTCCTGGGCGGTGACCGTCGAGTACGAGGAAAGCGGCTACGTGTCCGACGAGGACGCCGCCGATATCGATTACAGCGACATGCTCAAGGACCTGCAGGACGGCGCCAAGGCCGACAACGAGTGGCGCGCCGAAAACGGCTACGAGCCCATCGCCATCGTTGGCTGGGCCTCGGCGCCGCACTACGATGCCGCGGGCAAGAAACTGCACTGGGCCAAGGAAGTGAAGTTCGGCGACAGTGACGAGCACATCCTCAACTACAACATCCGCGTGCTGGGCCGCAAAGGCGTGTTGGTGCTCAACTTCATCGCCGGCATGCACCAGCTGCCACAGATCGAGCAGAACGTTCCGGCGGTGCTGGCCATGACCGACTTCAACGATGGCAATCGCTACGCCGACTTCAACCCGGACCTCGATGAGGTTGCCGCCTACGGCCTCGGCGCGTTGATCGCCGGCAAGGCCGCTGCCAAGGTTGGCCTGTTCGCCGCGGCCCTGGTGCTGCTGAAAAAACTGTGGATTCTGCCCGTGCTGCTGATCGGCTGGGTATGGCGACGCATCACCAGCAAGAAATCCGCGCCGCAGCCGGCGCCGATCGAGCCTCGGGTGCAGCCGCAGGCCTCGGCCGAGCCTGCCGCGAACGAGCCGCCGCCGCCGGTATCCAGCGTGATGGATCTCAACAACCCGCCTGACGACAAGAAATAGCCTCGTTGGGCAAAGAAAGGCCCCGGCATCGACCGGGGCCTTTGCGTTTCAGCGCCCGGGCTGTCCGCCGCTTACAGGAACATGGCGATGGCGATGAACAGCCAGAGCAGGATGCCGGGCAGCATGCACAGCCAGTTGGCCAGGCTCAAGCGGTTGTTCTCTTCGCCCGCGCTGTCGCCACTGGCCAGGTTGGCCTGGTGCTGGATGGTTGCCAGCGGCCAGGCGGTCACCAGGGTGGTCGCGGCCAGCAGCACGATGTCCATCAGCGGATTGCCAAAGCTCTCGACGCGGGAAAGCCCGTTGCCGACGAAGACCAGCACGATGTACGCCCAGGCGATGGCACTGTATTTCCACTCCCCGAGACCCTTGGCCAGCAGCTGACCCTGGATCAGCCGGCACAGCGAATGGATGAAGAAGATATGAAAGATCGAGCGCGCGGCCGGGCTGATCTTCTTCGGTAGCATGCTGGCGCGCTGGCGATCCCAGTGCTTGTATGCCCAATAGATCGAGTAGAAACCAAGGGTGAAGAAATACAGCAGGTACAACTTGCCGGTGGCGGTGACGAAGAAGGTGTTGCTGGCGCGCTCCCGGGGCAGGAGATCGGCGCTGGGGGGCTGATAGATATTGTCCATTCTGGTGTCTCGCAGGCACTGTCAGGGTGAGTTCGCCAGGCGAACGGCTCCTCCAGGAGCGCGAGCGATTTTACCGGGTGTTTGCAGAATGTGACATGTCACCAGCCTGGGAAGGTGGGCCGTGGCGGCCCACCGGGTGAGGTGCTCAGCAGTAGGTGTCGAGCAGTTCCTGCTTCTGGGCGCGAGGGCGGGCCCAGTCGTGTTGCAGGGTGTTCAGCACGTTGCCGATGAAGTGGCGGTCGGCGGCAGCGCGGCGGCCTACGTAGCCCTGGCCGCGGCGGTAGGTGCGCAGGCGGGTGCGCATGTTCGGCCGTTGGCTGACGAACTCCTGTTCCGGCTGATCCGCCGGCAGGCGGTCGATACGTACTTCACCCGATTCGCATACCCACAGGATGTGGTTGTGCAGGCTGTCCTTGTGCTGGGAGAACAGCTGGGCGAGNTCGTCGATGGTCGGTTGCTGATTCAGGTTCATGGCGTTACCCCTTCATTCTCTGATCTGTCTAGGGCGACCGCTGCAGTGCGGCCGTCATTGCCCGTGGCGTTTGAGTGCTGCCAGCTGCCGTGTAGTGATGCGTGAGTATCGCTACGCAGCGGCGGCCAACCGAGGTCGAGGTTGCCGGAGGGAGATCAGCGAAGACGGGGCCGGATGCAGGTGATCCGCAGGATCAGCCACAGGCATCATGACAATGTCTCGCTAACGCTCTCGTCCTGGCAGGACGCTCGACTTCATCAATCTGCCTTGTGGGCAGTACATATCGTGGAACGCTCGGCTGGTATTACCGAGCTTGCCCAAGTGCCCTTGTCAGGGCTCCCGTCAGGGGAGGCAAGTCCATCATGCAAAAGCGCNGAGGGGGCGTCAATACTTTTGTAGTGATTTTTTTATAGCACTACAAAAAAGCTNCGNATCCCTTGCAAGGCGTCTGGCACGCCGAAAAATGACCNTNTGGTCACTCGGCGAGAAGACGTCCGTCGCGCTCGCGCTGAGCATCGCGTTGCATCGATTCGAGGTTCTTTTCNATGGTTTCGCACAGCGCGTCCATCTGGATCTGGTGCTCGCTGGCCTGGAACGGGCTCTGCAGGTCGCTGCCTACCCGCTCGATCGCCAGCAGCATGAAGCCGACTACCGTCGAGGCCAGCGGCGTGTACCACTCCAGGCTCTCCACCAGGCCGATCGGGACGATCACGCAGAACATGGTGATGAACAGGCGCGGGAAGTACACGTAGGGGTAGGGCAGCGGGGTGTTGGCAATACGTTCCAGACCGCCCTGGCAGTTGGATATGTCGACCAGCGTCGACTCCAGGCGGGTAAGGCGAATGCTGTCCAGGCGGCCCGCCTTGTATTCGCTGGCCAGCATGGCCGCGGAGCCGTTGAGAATATCGTTGGGAAAATTGTTGGTGGTGCCGCGTCGCTCGAACTCCTCGGCCGCGACGAAGGCGCGCACCTCGTCGTCGCAGGGCTGGTTACGCAAGCTGGCGGACAGGCTTCGGATGTAGGCGACATGGCGGCGCAGCAGCACCACTTTGACGGGGTTGCTGCCTTCATGGTCGTCGATCAGGGTCAGCACCTGGCGGGCCAGGCTGCGCGAGCTGTTGATCAGCGCACCCCAGATGGTGCGTGCCTCCCACCAACGGTTGTAGGCGCTGCTGTTGCGAAAACTGATCAGCACCACCAGGGCCGAGCCGAGCAGGGTCAGCGGCATGGAGGGCAGGCTGATCTTGCGTTCGAGAAACAGCATGTAGTCGACCGTGACGATGATGTCCCAGATCAGCAGCCAGAACAGCGACCAGCCGACATAGCCGAAGGTCTTGAGAAGGTAGCGATAACCACGGGTAAAAGATCGCGTCACGTGGAGTTCTCCGCGAGCAAGGAAGGCGAAAGCGCAGAAGTTCGAACGTGGGGGCGGATGAAAGGTTCGCCGGGGCCGGTGAATCAGCCTCGTTGGCGCGCCGTTGCCAACGCGCCGAAGAACGCGACGTACTGGCGCGGGCCATCCGTGAAGAGGGTGCTCAGGCGCAGCGGATCATCGGCATCGCTGATCCCGGCCAGTGCCGGCCAGGGAGCGTCTGGGTGGTCGCGCAGGTAGTCGGNGTCGACGCCGGGGCGCTGCACTTCGCCGCGGCTGCTGTCGACGTACAGCACCAGGTTGTGCTGCCCGAAGGCCTTGCCCAGTTCCTGCACCAGGGTAAGAAAACCGCGGTCGCTGCCGCCGCGCAGCCAGTGGCTGCTGCCATCAGCGGCCGTGGCGGGCGAGCTGGTCAGGGTGTCGCCAACGCCGACCAGGCGCGGCATGTGGCGGGGCTCGAAACGCTCGACCGCCAGTTGCAGCAGTGCCTCGAGGCTGGCCGGTGCCTGGCGCACGTTGAAGTCTCGGCCCAACGGATAGGTGCCGGTACGCTGCCCGTAGTAGCGGTTGAGGATCACCAGCACCCCGGCTTCCTTGACGGCGCCGCGCAGCATCAGTTGCAGGTCGGTAGTGCCGGCCGCGCTGCCTTGCGCCGGCCGCAGGCGTTCGCGGCCGTCGCCGTCACGGCCGAGATTGGGGGCGTAGTGGACGAAGAACGACTGCGCCAGGCCCTGCGCAGCCGCCTTGTCGAGCAACGCTTGCAGGAGCGCGGCGCCGTCGGCCTGCAGGTGCGCATACAGCGCCGGCTGGTCGCGCCAGTGGTGGTGGAAGGCGTTGAGGTTGAGCGTGGGCGACACCGGGTTGTCGAGTACGCTGCTGGCCAATAGCCGATCGATAGCGCTGGCGGCCAGGTTGTAGGGCGCCTGTTGCAGCAGCGTCTGCAGTGATGCGTTCAGGTGGGCGGGCGCCGCGGCGAGAAACGCCAGTTCGGCGGCGCTGACACCCGGATGGGCGATCCGCCCGTAACGGTCCTGCACCTGCACGCCACCGGCTGCCAGCCCGGGCAGATACAGGCCCTGTTGCTGGCAGCGCTGGGCGTTGCCGATGGCGCGCTCGACCAGGCCGTTCACCCCGCGGCTGCCGATGTGTTCACCATTGGTCAGCACCTGGAAGTGGCCATCCAGCGCGGGCGGCCTGCAGGTAGACGGTCTCCAGGGTGCGGCTGAGGGGATCGCGCACCAGGTCCATGCACACGCCATCCAGATCCTGGATGATCAGCAGGTTTTCGCTGCCGGCGAGGNTGTCGAGTAGAGAACTGGGGTCGAGCGAGTANGCGGTTTCGGTCACAATCATGGGCNCGAGTCTAACGCGGTTCCACCCGCTGGGGCGATTGGCTGAAGCATTTGGCCCAAGTGGTTGTCCATCAGATTGGCAGAGCGGATTGAGAGGAAGCACGGATGAATGATTCACCCAAGCGGGTTCGGCAGATCGTCGCGGCAGCGTTGCTGCTTTGCGCGAGTGCCGCAGGGACTGCGAGGGGCGATGAAGCCACGCAATTGACCAAGTTGATCAACAGCTATCGCGAGGCGGGGCAGGGCTGTGGTGGGCAAGCCAGCCCGGCGGCCGGCCCCTTGGCGCCCGACCGGCGCCTGGCCGGGCAGCAGGTCAATTCATCCGAGCAGCTGCAGCAGGCCCTGCAACAGGCCGGCTACCAGGCCGCGGCCGTGCAGCTGATCCGTGTCACCGGCCCCGATACGCCCGAGGCGGCCATGGCCATGCTGCAGCAGTCGTACTGCAAGCAGCTGCAGGATGCACAATTCGCCGATATCGGCGTGCTGCACGAAGGCAACAGCTGGCAGGTGGTGCTTGGTCGCGCGCTGCTACCGGCGCGCCTGGGTGACTGGCAGGAGGAGGGCAAGGCGATTCTCGAGGCGGTCAACCAGGCCCGGGGTACGCCGCGCCAATGCGGCGATCAGCCGTTCGATGCGGCCGAGCCGTTGAGCTGGAGCGATGCCCTCGGCCAGGCAGCCCTGGCCCACAGCCGCGACATGGCGATGAACAGCCTGTTCAGCCACCAGGGCAGTGATCGCAGCCTGGTCGGCGCCCGTGCGACCGCNGCCGGCTACACCTGGACGGTGATTGGCGAGAACATCGCCGCCGGCCAGGGGCGTGCCCAGCAGGTGGTCGAGGGCTGGCTGGCCAGCCCGTCGCACTGCTACAACCTGATGAACCCGGACTTCCACGAAATGGGCGCGGCCTATGCCAGCAACCCGCAGAGCCAGGCGACCATCTACTGGACCCAGGTGTTTGGCGCGGCAGGGCGCTCGGGGCTCTANGCGGGNTTGATCTTGTGTTGTTGATGGGCTGGCGTAGATCTGCGCCCAGCCACATTACCTGTGGGAGCGGGCGGGAACGCCNCGGATGAACAACCTACTGAGAGATCACACCTAGTCCATGCCCGCGATTTCGCGCGCATGGCGCGCTCCCACAATAGATTTCCCTTAAAACCTTAAGCCTGACGATCACTCAACAGTGGCGGCATCGGGCAATCCAGGGTGTCGGCGACGGCGCGCATCAATTCCGCTTCGCTGGCACTGATACGCCCGTCGTGCTCGATGCAGCGAGCCATGGCCTTGAGCAATTGAGGCTTTTGCAGCGGGCGCATCTGGTTGAGGCGGTTGAGCGCGTCGTTCAGCTCGCTGATCCCGGCGCGGGGCTGTTCAACAAACGGTCGGGCGCTGAACGGCAGGGTACTCCAGGCCGCCAGGAAGGCCTCGCTGGCCGCCTGCTCGGAGGTATTGCCGGCACGCGCCAGCGCCGTCAGTAGCACGCAGCTCTCATTACCCAGCGCGGCCAACGGCAGGCGACCCTGCACGGAGCGCTGCATGCCCAGGTTGCGTTCGACGATGCGCAGCAGCGCCCATTCCATGAAGCCCAGTTGCCCGGTGCTGATCAGCAGGGTGCCGACATCGCGCTTGAGGCTGACGAAGTCCTGAGGCTCGAGTTGCTTGAGCGCGGGAATGATCAATTCCAGCAGCGGCAGGCGGCGCCCGGCGGGCAACTGTTGCAGCGGCGCGGCAAGTTCCAGCAAGCGGTCGGCCAGCAGTGGCGGCAGGTTGGCCTGCATCCAGGTCATGCGCTGCTGGCGGGTGCCGTCGTCGGTGCCGAGCAAAAGGCCGTAGAGAATCGCCAGGGCGCCATGCGGGTCGTGGGCGGCGCTACGCAGGTGCTCATCGATCTGCGCCAGGCTTTCGCGGGCTTCTTCCAGGTGCACGGGTTGTGGCTCGCCGATGCTGGCGATGGCGGCGTTTGCGGCGGCGGCGCTGAAGCCTGCGACAGCCTCCTG
>JGI26054J46599_1000114_pt1 | contig 24888 bp, 25 predicted proteins | sample HigsolmetaGSP16D_FD_46599 | JGI IMG/M metagenome (IMG submission 46599) | reverse complement strand
CTGGGTGATAATAAAGTGTGCGGCCTGACGCAGCCGGAAGCGGCCCGCGCCGCCAGTGAAGCGGGAGCCCTGTATGGCGGCCTGATTTTTGCTGACGGCTCACCGCGCAAAATCGACAGCGCCCAGGCACACCGCGTGATGGCCGCTGCGCCGTTGCGCTANGTGGGCGTATTTCGNAATGCGCCTGCTGGTGACGTTGTCACGCTGGCGGTGGAACTGAATCTGGCAGCCGTACAGCTGCATGGCGATGAAAATCGCGACTACGTTGCCAGACTGCGTCAGGCACTGCCGCCACAGACGCAAATCTGGAAAGCGCTGAGCGTCAAAGAGCGCCTGCCCGCGCGCGACTGGCCACACGTAGATCGCTACGTATTTGACAATGGTCAGGGCGGCAGCGGGCAGCAGTTTGACTGGTCGCTGCTGCAGGGGGAGTCGCTGGACAATGTACTGCTGGCAGGCGGTCTCGCCGCCGATAACTGCGTGACGGCTGCGCAGCTTGGCTGTGCCGGTCTTGATTTCAACTCCGGCGTGGAATCCGCTCCTGGCATTAAAGATGCCGGCAAAATCGCCGCGGTATTTACCACATTACGCGCTTACTAATGTTGCCGGCCCGCCCTGGCGGGCCGTTGAGGAAAGATCAATTATGTCGACGTTATTGAATCCCTATTTTGGTGAATTTGGCGGCCAGTACGTTCCGCAAATCCTGATGCCGGCCCTGCGCCAGCTGGAAGCTGCTTTTGTTGAGGCGCAGCGCGATCCTGAATTTCAGCAGGAGTTTACCGATCTGCTGAAAAATTACGCCGGTCGTCCGACGGCGCTGACCCTGTGCCGCAATCTGACTCAGGGAACAAAGACCCGTCTCTACCTGAAGCGCGAAGATCTGCTGCATGGCGGCGCGCACAAAACTAATCAGGTACTCGGTCAGGCGCTGCTGGCAAAGCGAATGGGAAAAAATGAGATCATTGCGGAAACCGGCGCCGGCCAGCATGGTGTCGCCTCCGCGCTCGCCTGCGCACTGCTCGGCATGAAGTGCCGCATCTATATGGGCGCGAAAGACGTTGAGCGTCAGTCACCCAACGTTTTCCGCATGCGACTGATGGGCGCGGAAGTGATCCCGGTCCATAGCGGCTCAGCTACGCTGAAAGACGCCTGTAATGAGGCGCTGCGCGACTGGTCAGGCAGCTATGAAACCGCACACTATATGCTGGGAACCGCCGCCGGTCCGCACCCCTTCCCGACCATCGTGCGCGAATTCCAGCGTATGATCGGCGAAGAGACCAAAGCGCAGATCCTCGAGGCGGAAGGCCGTCTGCCCGATGCCGTGCTGGCGTGCGTAGGCGGTGGTTCCAACGCGATCGGCATGTTTGCCGATTTCATTGAAGAGAGCAGCGTGGGCCTGATTGGCATTGAGCCCGCTGGTCACGGCATCGAAAGCGGTGAGCACGGCGCGCCGCTGAAGCATGGCCGCGTGGGCATCTACTTCGGTATGAAGGCGCCGATGATGCAGACCGAAGAGGGCCAGATTGAAGAGTCTTATTCAATTTCGGCCGGCCTCGATTTTCCGTCCGTGGGTCCGCAGCATGCACATCTCAACAGCATCGGGCGCGCTGAGTATGTCTCTATTACGGATGACGAGGCGCTCGATGCATTCAAAGCGCTGTGCCGGGCAGAAGGTATTATTCCGGCACTGGAATCGTCTCACGCGCTGGCGCATGCGCTGAAAATGATGCGTGAAAATCCGGAAAAAGAGCAGCTGCTGGTCGTCAATCTTTCCGGTCGCGGTGATAAAGATATTTTCACGGTTCATGACCTGCTTAAAGCGAAGGGAGAGATATGATGGAGCGTTATAATCAGCTGTTTTCACGCCTGTCAGCGCGTCAGGAAGGCGCCTTTGTGCCTTTTGTTACGCTGGGCGATCCTACGCCTGAGCTGTCACTGCAGATTATCGATACGCTGGTTGAAGGCGGCGCTGATGCGCTTGAGCTGGGGATCCCCTTTTCCGATCCGCTGGCAGATGGCCCGACCATTCAGAGCGCCACGCTGCGGGCGTTTGCAGCCGGCACAACGGTTGCGCAGTGCTTTGAGATGCTGCAGGTGGTGCGGCAAAAATACCCCGATCTGCCCATTGGTTTGCTGATGTACGCTAACCTGGTATTCAGCCGCGGCATTGATACATTTTATGCGCAGTGTGCCGCCGCGGGCGTCGACTCGGTGCTGGTCGCTGATGTGCCGATTGAAGAGTCTGCCCCCTTCCGCCAGGCTGCACTGCGTCACAACATCGCGCCGATTTTTATCTGCCCGCCTAATGCCAGCGATGACCTGCTGCGTGAACTGGCTCAGCATGGCCGCGGTTACACGTACCTGCTGTCGCGCGCGGGGGTAACCGGTGCTGAAAATCGCGCCAGTCAGCCGCTGCATCACCTGATTGATAAACTGCGTGAGTTTCAGGCGCCGCCTGCGCTGCAGGGATTCGGCATCTCTGAGCCGGACCAGGTGCGTGAAGCCATTGCAGCAGGCGCAGCGGGGGCAATCTCCGGTTCCGCTATTGTACGTATTATTGAGAAAAATCAGCGCGATCCGGCAACGCTGCTGCGTGAGCTGAAAGCCTTTGTCAGCGGGCTGAAAGCGGCCACCCGCTAAACGTTCTGGCTCCGTCTTCCTGACGGAGCCGCATCCTTTACTCTTTCTCTTCCCCCTCGTTCTTTCACGCAGAGCGCCGGCTTTTTTCACTTTTTCTCTGCCGGCGGGTTGCCGATTATTCAGGGCCGACCCACACTTACATGCGCCGTTGCGTTACGGTGTGAATCCATCTATGACAGGGAGATAACCAAATGAAATTGTTCAAGGTCGTTGCGGGAATTTTTATGGCTGCATTTGTGGCACTGACACTGAGCGCCTGTGCGCCAACGCCAACTAAAGAAGGCACCGGTGGCTATATCGATGACACCGTCGTCACCACTAAAGTCAAAGCACAGCTGCTGAATGATGAGGCGCTGAAATCCACTGAAATCAACGTTGAGACATTTAAAGGTAAGGTTCAGCTGAGCGGGTTTGTCAGCTCACCACAGATGGCTAACCGTGCCGTATCCGTTACNCGCGGCGTGGCAGGCGTGAAGTCTGTTGTTAACAACATGCAGATCAAGTAATACCGAAAGGGCGGCCCGCAGGTCGCCCTTTTNCTGCTTCAGAAGCGATAGCCCGCCCCAAAGAAAAAGACAAACGGATCGATACGCGTATTAATGTTNTGCTGTACGCCCTGATGTCTGAATTTCACTTCCGTATCAATGTCCATATACCACAGCGANGCGTTCAGCATCCAGTCACGGTTAATCTGATAATCCAGCCCCACCTGGCCGGCAATGCCCCAGGAGTCTTTCACGCTCAGATCGCTGAGCTGCGCATCTCTGGCGGTCTGATTCAGCTTTGCATCAAAGAAAGTGGTGTAGTTGATACCGACACCGGCATAAGGGCGCACCGCGCTGTTGCTGTCGAGGAAGTAGTATTGCGCCATCAGCGTCGGCGGCAACTGACGTACCGTGGCCAGGTTACCGGTCGGACCGAGGCCCACTTTATGGCGAAACGGCGTGGCCGCCAGCAGCTCAATCCCGATATGGTCTGTCGCCATCCAGGTCAGTGTCAGCCCCAGCTGCGTATCATTATCAACGCTGAACTCACCCATGTTCAGCACATTATCAGATCCCTCAGTCGGACGGACCGTCGCCGTACCGGCGCGCATAAAAAAGTCACCCGCCTGATGAGCAAGTGCCAGCTGTGGCACAGCCATTGCCAGGAACAGCGCGCATGTTGCCAGTTTCATCATCACTCCTTTGCCTGAATTAAATTTTTTCGCGGCACAGATGTAACGGTTTTCAGCGCAGATTTCATTAACTGGCTGGCAGAATAAATGCTTAGTTAACAATGAATTGATACAGATCAAATTTGCCGGCGCGAAAAAAGATAAAAAACAGGTTGCTGAAGTTTCGCGACGTGATTACTTTGTTGATCCCGAGTGATTTTGGTTCGATGCCTCAGGAGTGGCGGGCGATCAGATGAGCGATATAACCAACCCTTGTATGACCTGTGGCGCCTGCTGCGCCTATTTCCGTGTTTCCTTTTACTGGGCTGAAGCCGATGATGCCGGTGGCGTAGTGCCAGTCGATCTCACTGAGCCACTGAGCCTGCTGATGCGTAATATGCGCGGCACAAACGATCGCACGCCGCGCTGCGTTGCGCTGCAGGGCGAGCCTGGCAGCTGCGTCTCCTGCGGTATCTATGAGCAGCGCCCCTCTCCCTGCCGTGAATTTGCGATGTCAGGAGAGGATGGTGTAGTGAATGAGGCCTGCGACCGTGCCCGCGCCCGTCATGGATTACCAGCCCTGTTTCACCCTTCTTTACCTGACATGACAGAAAGTTATGGTATTCCAGGTGCCAGCCTGCCCGCTTAGCATGTACAATCGCCGGGTTAATTAACCCGGTTTTTTTCAAGGAGTGTACATGTCTATCACGGCAAGCTCGTTATACCGTGACACAGGAAATTTTCTGCGCCATCAGCTGGTCACTATAGTGCTGATGGCGCTGCTGACCTCATTCATTACCGTGATTATCGGGCATGCATTAACGCCTGATGAGGAGCAGCTGTCGCTGCTGAGTCAGAGTGACAGCAGCGCTTCCTCCCTGTTTGAACTGGTACAGAATATGTCGCCCGATCAGCAGCGTATACTGCTGCGCGCCTCGGCAGCGGGTACGCTGGCGGCCCTGATTGGTAACACACTGCTGCTCGGCGGAATGCTCTGCCTGATCCCGCTGGTCTCCGGTGGTCAGCGCGTCAGTGCCCTGCGTGCTATCGGCACCGCTGCACCGCTGCTGCCTAAACTGCTGTTGCAGACCTTTCTGATCACGCTGCTGGTGCAGCTTGGCTTTATGGTGCTGATGGTTCCTGGCATCATGCTCGCTATTTTACTGTCGCTGGCGCCGGTGATGCTGGTCAGTGAAAAAATGGGCGTGATGGGTGCCATGCGCGCCAGCATGCGTCTGGCGTGGCAAAATCTCCGCCTGATTGCACCCGCTATTCTGCTGTGGCTGCTGGCAAAAATTATTCTGATGTTCTTTTTCTCTTCGCTGACGGTTCTGCCCGCCAATATTGCCTCCGTGGTGCTTAACGCGCTGGGTAATCTGGTCTCTGCCGTTTTGATTATTTATTTGTATCGGCTCTATATGCTGTTACGTTAAGGGTTACGGCGCTTCGCTGAGCGCCATAACTGTAGGCTACTGTCCGGACTGGAAACGCTATGAAGCAGTTACTCGANTTTCTCCCCCTGGTCGTTTTCTTTGTTTTTTACAAACTCTACGACATCTACGTTGCATCGGGCGCGCTGGTAGTGGCTACCGGCCTGGCGCTGGTAGTGAGCTGGGTGCTCTATCGCAAGCTGGAAAAGATGACCCTGTTTACCTTTGTGCTGGTGGCCGTGTTCGGTACCCTGACACTGGTGTTTCATAATGATGAGTTCATCAAGTGGAAGGTCACCGTGATCTATTCGCTGTTTGCGCTCGCGCTGCTTTACAGCCAGTGGTTTATGCAGCAGCCCCTGATCCAGACCATGCTGGGCAAAGAGCTGCAGCTGCCCGCTACGGTCTGGCGCCGGCTCAATATTGCCTGGGCGCTGTTCTTTCTGCTGTGCGGCCTTGCCAACATCTACGTTGCGTTCTGGTTACCACAGCCAGTATGGGTTAATTTTAAAGTGTTTGGCCTGACAGGACTGACGCTGCTGTTTACCCTGCTGAGCGGGCTCTATATCTGGCGGCAGATGCCTCAGCAGGAATCAAAATAGTCTTTCCATTGCCCGGTCAGCCGGGCTTTTTTTCACCTGCAGAAGAACTGAGCAATGAACGATAAACATAAGCAGCCACTCGGCGAGATGGTTTTGCGTACGCTGGCTATGCCAGCTGACACCAATGCTAATGGTGATATTTTNGGCGGCTGGTTAATGTCACAGATGGACATGGGCGGTGCGATTCTGGCAAAAGAGATCGCTGAAGGTCGCGTCGTCACGGTTCGTGTCGACGGCATGAGTTTTCTTAAGCCGGTCGCGGTAGGTGATGTGGTCAGCTGCCATGCGCACTGCCTGCGCACCGGCAACAGTTCTATGACCATCAACGTTGAGGTCTGGATCAAAAAGGTTTCATCAGAACCGATAGGNCAGACTTACTGCGCCACNGAAGCAGTGTTTGTTTACGTGGCGGTCGACAGCAGCGGCAAGTCGCGTCCGCTGCCNGCAGATCGCGCCAACCGCAGTCACTGAGCCATAAANACCAGAGCGNCTTTCCCGGCCGCTCTGGTGTCCGTACTACTCGATCTTCGCGCCGCCGTTAATNCGAAAGACAATATTCATGGTAATGCCCTGGCCTGGCTGGCCTGGCTGATAACGCCACTTTTTAACCTGATCTTTCACGCTGCGCTCGAACATATTGCGCGGCTGTGCCGAAAGAATGGTGACGTTGCCGACCCGGCCGTCACTGTCGACATCAAATTTTACCCGTACGTTGCCCTCAATACGCAGCGCGGCCGCCCGCGCCGGATAAGCAGGTTTGCTGATGCTGAGCGCTTTAGGTCCGGTAGCGTTAACCGGCGCCGTGGCCGTGGCCGCTTTTGGTGCAGTGGCGGGCCGGGGCTGAGTCGCTGCGCGCTCCTGCTTAAACGGATCGGCCCGGTCGGGAGCCGGCTTACGGGGTGCNGGATCCGGTTTTTTCTCTATTTTCGGTTTTGGTTTTGGTTTCGGCCTGGGTTTTGGCTTTGGCTCCGGTTTTGCAATCGGCACCGGTTCCGCTTTTGGCGGCTCGGGCACGGCCTGCGGTTCGGGTTCTGGCTCCGGCTGGGGTGCCGGCGCTACCACAGCAGGCGCAGGTTCCGGCTGCACCTCAGGTGCGACCATGGTGATGGCGATGGGCTGAGGCGCGGCAGGCAATTCACGTGACTGATGCAACGAGGCATAGAGGATGCCGGCAATAACGGACCCGTGCAGCACCACGGAGAGGATCAGTGAAACAGGCGTACGGGCCGGAAAAGGCGTAGTCAATGTCGTCATAGCAGCTGTGGTCATTGAGTGAGAAGATGAGTTTAAATGCAAATAGCAATCAGTTTCAATAAGCAGCGTAAAAGTGCCCTGTTTCCCCGTTTTTTTTAACCCCGCTTGCGCTGGCGCCGATTGCCCTGAGGTTTCGTTTGCACTCTGCCGGGGGATGCCTTAACGTGTCTCGCAATTTCGGCCAGTCTAACGGGAGTATCCCAACGTGCTTTACCTCATCTACGCGGAAGATACCGCAGATTCACTGGAAAAACGCAACAGCGTGCGCCCTGCGCACCTTGCTCGTCTGCAGCTGCTGCAGGATGAGGGACGACTGATTGTTGCAGGGCCGCTACCGGTGGTCGACAGCAATGATCCAGGCCCCGCCGGCTTTAGCGGCTCGGCCATTGTCGCGGAGTTTGATTCGCTGGAGGCGGCGCAATCCTGGGCTCAGGACGATCCNTATATCGCCGCCGGCGTTTACGAGAAAGTCACCGTTAAGCCNTTTAAGCGGGTGTTTTAATCAGTGATGTTGTCACTGCTGCTGCTGCTGGTTGCGCTGCTGCTTACCGGCCGCGCGCTCTGGATCTGGCGCCAGCAGGGCTGGCTTCAGGCGCGCCAGCAGATTGTCATGCTGATAGTACTGGCAGCAGCGGCCCAGCTCGTTAACATCACGTTAGTGCTGCGCGGCCATTAATATACGTAGCCGCGTCAGCTTTACAGATTCTGTGTAATAAACAGAATTGAACGACGCTGCTGCTGCGCGACCTGGTGACGAATAGCATGAATGCGCTTATAGCGACGCGACTGCCCCTCCAGCCAGCGTGCACGGCGGCGATGCACCTGACGCAACATTCTCCAGCGGGCCACTTCATTTCTGCTTCGTCTCATGACACTCTCTCAGTCCGGCATATTTCGGCACGCATTATAGTGATCTGCACAGAAATGCCAATTCGAAACCTTTATCGATAACCCCCGGAACAGATTAAGGTTTCGCTGCAGCGCATCAACACGTAAACTTTGCCTATAAATGCGCGAACAGGATGTCCACTCAATGACCACCTTTTATACCCTGATCAGTTGGTTACTGCTGTTTGGCTACTGGCTGCTGATTGCGGGTGTAACGCTGCGTATTCTGATGAAACGTCGCGCAGTGACCTCAGCAATGGCCTGGCTGCTTATCATCTATATCCTGCCGCTGGTCGGTATTATCGCCTATCTCTCGTTTGGCGAGCTGCATCTTGGCAAGCGCCGGGCTGAGCGCGCCCGTACCATGTGGCCCTCCACGGCTAAATGGCTCACCGACCTGAGACAGTGCCGGCATATCTTTGCCACAGAACACAGCGACGTTGCACGTTCGCTGTTTGACCTCTGCCGTCATCGTCAGGGGATCGCGGGCGTCAAAGGCAATCAGCTGCAGCTGCTGACCAGCAGCGATGAAGTGATGCAGGCGCTGATCCGTGATATTCAGCTGGCGCGGCATAATATCGAAATGGTGTTCTACATCTGGCAGCCGGGCGGCCTGGCTGACGATGTGGCGGAGTCGCTGATGGCGGCCTCTCGCCGGGGTGTACACTGTCGTCTGATGCTCGATTCAGCCGGCAGCGTTGCTTTTTTCCGCAGTCCGTGGGCAAATATGATGCGCAACGCCGGGATCGATGTCGTTGAGGCGCTGCAGGTCAGCCTGCTGCGTGTCTTTCTGCGGCGTATGGATCTGCGTCAGCATCGTAAAGTCGTGCTCATCGACAATTACATTGCTTATACCGGCAGCATGAACCTTGTCGATCCGCGNTTCTTTAAACAGGATGCCGGTGTCGGGCAGTGGATCGATCTGATGGCGCGTATGGAAGGCCCGGTTGCTACTACAATGGGGATCGTTTACGCCTGCGACTGGGAAATTGAGACCGGCAAGCGTATTCTGCCACCGGCCCCGGACGGTAATATCATGCCGTTTGAGCAGGAGAGCGGCCACACTATTCAGGTTATCGCTTCCGGACCGGGTTTTCCCGAAGATATGATCCACCAGGCGCTGCTGACCGCGGTCTATTCCGCGCGTGAGCAGCTGATCATGACCACGCCCTATTTTGTTCCCAGCGACGATCTGCTGCACGCTATCTGCACGGCTGCGCTGCGTGGCGTTGAGGTCAGCATTATCGTGCCGCGTCACAACGATTCGCTGCTGGTTGGCTGGGCCAGCCGCGCGTTCTTTACGGAACTGCTGGAAGCAGGCGTCAAAATCTATCAGTTTGAAGATGGTCTGCTGCATACCAAAAGCGTGCTGGTTGATGGACAGCTCAGCCTGGTGGGCACGGTGAACCTGGATATGCGCAGCCTCTGGCTCAACTTTGAGATCACCCTGGTGGTGGATGATGACGGCTTTGGCAGCGATCTCGCTACCGTGCAGGATGACTATATTGCGCGATCGCGCCTGCTGGATAATGCGCGCTGGGCGAAACGTGCCTGGTGGCAGCGCATCGTTGAACGACTGTTTTACTTCTTTAGTCCATTACTGTAAAACGAGCGGAAAGATTACCGCCGCAGGATAAGCACATGACCATGGATTTAGACAACCGCCTGACCGATGATGAAACGCTGGAGCAGGCCTACGATATTTTTCTTGAGCTGGCAGGCGATAACCTCGATCCGGCTGATATTATTCTGTTTAACCTGCAGTTTGAAGAGCGTGGCGGCGCAGAGCTGTTTGATCCCTCTGAAGACTGGCAGGAACACGTTGATTTTGATTTAAACCCCGACTTTTTCTCTGAAGTTGTGATTGGTCTGGGTGAAGCTGACGGCGAGCCTGTCACGGATGTATTTGCACGTGTGCTGCTGTGCCGTGAGAAAGATCATAAACTCTGCCATATTCTCTGGCGCGAATAAGTCAGACATAAAAACGCCGGGCTTTTGCCCGGCGTTTTGCTGTTTACCGCCTGCTCACTTGTCTCAAAGCGGATCCACTTTCAGGCAGGATACCGCATGGCGGAAACTGCCCTCCAGCAGCGGTCGGGTTTTGGCACATTCCGGTCCGGCAATCGGACAGCGGGTACGAAACACGCAGCCTGAAGGCGGATTAATCGGCGAAGGCAACTCCCCGTCCAGTAGCTGGATCTGCTTATTTTTCTCCAGATCCGGATCGGGAATCGGTACCGCTGACATCAGCGCCCGGGTATAGGGATGCTGCGGATTGTTGTACACCGCATCATAGGTGCCCAGCTCAACGGCGTGGCCCAGATACATCACCAGCACGCGATCGGAGATATGTTTCACCACCGCCAGATCGTGCGCAATGAAGATCAGCGACAGCCCCATCTCGCGCTGCAGTTTCTGCAGCAGATTCACCACCTGCGCCTGGATAGAGACATCCAGCGCCGAGACCGGCTCATCACAGATAATCAGCTTCGGCTCCAGGATCAGTGCGCGCGCGATGCCGATACGCTGACACTGGCCACCTGAAAACTCATGCGGATAGCGGTTGATAAGATTCGGCAGNAGGCCGACTTTCATCATCATCGCTTTGACTTTATCTTTGACTTCCTGACGCGGCATCTTTGGATAATAGGTGCGCAGCGGTTCAGCAATGATATCGCCGATAGTCATACGCGGGTTCAGTGACGCCAGCGGGTCCTGGAAAATCATCTGAATATCACTGCGCGCCTGACGCCACTCTTCCGCGCTCTGCCCCAGCAGATCGCGTCCCAGCCAGGCGACGCGCCCTTCGGTGGCTTTTACCAGCCCGATAATAGCGCGCGCCAGCGTCGATTTACCGCAGCCTGACTCGCCTACTACGCCCAGCGTTTCGCCCTCATAGAGCCGCAGGCTGACGCCATCTACCGCTTTCAGCGTTTTAGGCGGCTGCCAGAACCACTGTTTGCCATCTTTAATTTCAAAATGCACTTTGAGATCGGCTATCTCCAGCAGCACTTTTTTCTCTTCCACAACGGTGCTCATACCAGCTCCTCCACCGGTTTGAAGCAGGCACGCAGGCGTCCGTCGGCAAAAGGCTCCAGCGGCGGTGGCGCGGCGCATACCTCCATTGCCCAGGCGCAGCGTGGCTGGAACGGACAGCCCTGCGGCAACCGCAGCAGGTTCGGCGGATTACCGGGAATGGTCGTCAGTGACTCGCCCTCTGCATCGAGCCGCGGTACCGCATTCAGCAGGCCGATAGAGTATGGATGTGCCGGCTGATAAAACACATCGCGGGCGCGGCCATACTCCATGGTCCGTCCGGCATACATCACCAGCACTTTGTCGCAGATCCCGGCCACCACGCCAAGATCGTGCGTGATCATAATGATAGCGGTGTTGAATTCGCGCTTCAGTTCATTAAGCAGCGTCATGATCTGCGCCTGGACCGTCACATCCAGCGCGGTAGTGGGCTCATCGGCAATCAGCAGCTTCGGACGACACATCAGCGCCATGGCGATCATCACACGCTGGCGCATACCGCCTGAAAATTCGTGCGGATACATCTTCATGCGCTTTCGTGCTTCCGGCATCTTCACCGCATCAAGCATACGTACCGACTCTTCAAACGCCTGCGCCTTGTTCATGCCCTTATGCAGCTGGAGAACTTCCATCAGCTGCTCCCCTACCCGCATATAGGGATTCAGAGAGGTCATGGGGTCCTGAAAGATCATGGCAATCTGCTCCGCGCGCAGCTTATTCAGCTTGCCCTCGGGCAGATTCAGGATCTCCTGTCCGTTAAACCGNGCCGATCCGCCAATGCGGCCATTCTTTGCCAGCAGNCCCATCAGGGCAAACGCCGTCTGCGATTTGCCGGAGCCTGACTCGCCTACAATGCCAAGGGTTTCCCCGGCACGCAGAGAGAAGTTGAGATCGTTTACGGCGGTAACGTCGCCGTCATGCGTTGTGAAGGTTACGCGCAGATCCTGCACATTCAGCAGCAGTTCCGGGCTTCCCGCCGGCACAGCACGCGCTGGCGTTGTGGTTTCAAAACTCATCGGGAAACTCCTTAGCGATCTTTCGGATCGAGGGCATCACGCAGGCCATCGCCGATAAAATTAAAACAGAACAGCGTGACGACCAGAAAGCCGGCCGGGAACATCAGCAGCCACGGAGAGACTTCCATAGAGTTTGCTCCGTCACTCAGCAGCGCGCCCCAGCTACTGAGCGGCTCCTGCGTACCCAGTCCCAGGAAACTCAGGAAGGATTCAAACAGAATCATGCTGGGTACCAGCAGTGAGGCATAGACCACCACCACACCCAGCACGTTGGGCACAATGTGGCGCAGCACAATACTGGCCGTGGAGACGCCCCCTACCTGAGCCGCCTCGATAAACTCTTTGCGTTTTAGCCCCAGCGTCTGACCCCGCACAATACGCGCCATGTCGAGCCAGGAGACCATACCGATAGCCACGAAAATCAGCAGAATATTGCGGCCGAAAAAGGTCACCAGCAGGATCACAAAAAACATAAANGGAAAGGAGTTGAGGATTTCCAGAATACGCATCATCACTGAGTCGATCCTGCCGCCNAGATAGCCCGCCAGAGAGCCATAGAGCGTGCCCACCAGCACCGCTATCAGTGCGGACGCGATACCCACCATCAGCGAAATACGACCGCCAATCGCCACCCGCACCAGCAGATCGCGCCCGGAGGAGTCGGTACCAAACCAGTGACCTGAGACACTATCCGGCGGCGACGACATCATTGCCCAGTCGGTATCATCATAGTTAAACTGCGCCAGCATCGGTGCAAACACTACAAACAGGGCAATCAGCAACAATACCAGCAGGCTGATCAGCGCCGCGCGGTTGTGAATAAAGCGTCGGCGTGCATCCTGCCACAGACTGCGCCCCTCCACCTCCAGCTTTTCACTGAAGGCATCCACCACGTCACTGTTTTTTTTGCTTAACATCATGAGCGTGCTCCACCCTTAATAGCGAATCTTTGGATCAATAACGGCGTAGAGCACATCAACGATCGCATTGAACAGAATAGTCAGCACGCCAACCAGAATCGTCAGGCTCATCACCAGTGAGTAGTCACGGTTTAGCGCTCCGTTAACAAACAGCTGACCGATACCGGGCAGGCCGTAAATAGACTCAATTACCATTGAACCGGTGATGATGCCGACAAAGGCTGGCCCCATATAGGAGAGCACCGGCAGTAGCGCAGGCTTCAGCGCATGACGCAGTACGATACGGCGCAGCGGCAACCCTTTTGCCCGCGCCGTACGGATGAAGTTTGAGTGCATGACTTCAATCATTGAACCGCGCGTGATACGGGCGATACTGGCGATATAAGCCAGCGAAAGCGCCACCATCGGCAGCAGCATGTAATTCCACTGCCCGCCGTTCCAGCCACCGCCCGGTAGCCAGCGCAGCGTAATGGCAAAGATCAGAACCAGCAGCGGCGCCACGACAAAGCTCGGGATAACAATGCCGGTCATCGCCACCCCCATGACGGCATAGTCCCACAAACTGTTCTGCTTTAGCGCCGCGATCACGCCGGCGGTTACCCCCAGAATCACTGCAAGGAAAAAGGCTGCCAGCCCCAGCTTCGCGGAGACCGGAAAGGCATGCCCTACCAGATAGTTAACTGAATAGTCCTTATATTTGAATGAGGGCCCGAAATCGCCGTGCGCCAGCTGGACCAGATAGCTGAGGTACTGTTTGCCGATGGGATCGTTGAGGTGATATTTGGCTTCAATGTTAGCCATCACCTCAGGTGACAGCGTGCGCTCACCGGTAAACGGACTACCCGGTGCTAAACGCATCATAAAGAACGAAATGGTGATCAGAATAAAGAGCGTCGGAATCGCTTCCAGAAGCCGACGCAGAATAAATTTTAACATTGCCATACCTGCCAGGCTGTTGCTTCACAAAGTCAAAAAAGCGGCGCCGCAGCACCGCCACTGTCGATAGCCTGTGTGCTATTAGTGCTTGATGATGTACAGGTTCTTATCCAGCGTTTTATCCAGCGGATCGTTACCGGTATAGCCGCCTACATAAGGCTTAACCAGACGGGCGTTAACATAGTAATAGACCGGCACAATGGCGCTGTCTTTATCCAGAATCTGCTCTGCCTGCTGGTAATCAGCCACGCGTGCTTTTTCATCGGCAGCTTTGACGGCGTCATGGATCACTTTGTCAAAATCAGCGCTCTTATAGTGCGCGGTATTACTGCTGCTGTCTGACAGCATGGTGTTCAGGAAGGAAGTCGGTTCGTTATAGTCTGCACACCAGGCCGCACGTGAAACGTCGTAGTTGCCCTGATGACGGGTATCGAGGAAGGTTTTCCACTCCTGATTCTCCAGCTTAATATTAACGCCGAGATTCTTTTTCCAGATTGAAGAAGCCGCGATCGCCAGCTTTTTATGCAGGTCTGAGGTGTTGTACAGCAGATTAAACGTCAGCGGCTTATCTGCGGTGTAGCCTGCTTCTGCCAGCAGTTTTTTAGCTTCTTCATTACGCTTGTTCTGATCCCATTTAAACCAGTCCGGCGGCAGCAGTTCCATGCCATCGGTTGCCGGCGGTGTATAGCTATAGGCGGGCAGCTGGCCCTGTGCCAGTACCTTATTCACCATGATGTCGCGATCCAGACCCAGCTTCAGCGCGGTACGTACGCGGGCATCGGTAAAAGGTGCTTTCTGGTTATTGATTTCATAGTAATAGGTGCAGAGATAGGGTTTTACCATCAGCTCTTTGCCGTTATCGCGCTGCAGNTTTTTGAACAGCTCAATCGGCATGTTGTTATAGGTGATATCGCTGCCATTTTCAGAAAAATAGCGGTTCACATCGCTGACTTCCGAGTTGATTGGCAGGAAAGTGACTTTGTTNAGTACGGTATGTTCGTTATCCCAGTATTGCGGATTACGTACCAGCGTGACGCGCTCGTTNATAACGTGCGCCTCCAGTTTAAATGCGCCGTTACCCACCCAGTTCTGCGGCTGTGTCCACTGATCGCCCGACTTCTCAATGGCAGGCTTATAGACCGGTGACATNACAGCATTAATCAGCAGTTTATAAAAATAAGGCACCGGCTGGCTCAGTGTAACTTCCAGCGTATGATCATCCAGCGCTTTTACGCCCAGTTCAGAGGTCGGTTTTTTACCGGCAATAATCTCATCAACGTTAGCTATGTGGCCATACTGCGGATAGCTGGCGTAAGGTGATGCCGTTTTCGGATCCACCAGGCGCTGCCAGCTATAGACGAAATCCTGTGCAGTGACCGGCTCACCGTTAGACCATTTAGCATTTTTACGCAGGTGGAAAGTCCAGACTTTAAAATCTTTGTTTTCCCAGCTCTCCGCCACGCCCGGAACCGGTTTGCCGCTGGCATCGCTGACGATGAGGCCTTCATAGAGATCGCGGGCAATATTGTCTTCCGGAACACCCTCAATTTTATGCGGATCGAGCGACTGCACTTCGTCACCGTTACCGCGTACCAGCTCCTGTTTAGCGGCAAGCTCAACGCCAGCCGGTACCGTTGCAGCCAGCGCGGTATTCCCTGCCAGAGAGGAAATTGCCGCCAGAACGCCGGCAGCAATCAGGTTTTTTTTCGTGATGTTGTTCATTGTTATGCTCCAGTTTTATTATTGTCGTCAGTGCGCTATATCGCCTGACGTATCCCGTTAACCGGGCGATCGTCGTCTCTGTCGGACGCAGACCCCTGCACCCTTCCGGGTTACCTCGATAAGCCGCCAGCGGGCGCAGATGTCTGCTGGCGACTCACACAATATTTTTGATAGTGAATAAGTACAGCGCCCGGCTCCTGAAATTTTCTACCGGTATAACTGCGGCCCGCGGCTTCACCAGCGTGTTAATAAGCAAAAAGCGTACACATCTGCTGAAAGAGCGATAAAAATCCAGAGAGTGCCAGAAATTATCAGAAGCTATCCCATTGCGCCAAAGCCAATGCAGAAAAATGTTAACCATTTCTCTTTTATCACGTCCGGGATAACGTTGAAAGCGTTAATTTTTACCGCTAAATATTAGTTAAGAAACTGAAAAATAAGAAAATCAGTGCATTTCTGGCGATTATGCACTCACTTATTAAATATCAACACGCTTCTAAGCAAATATAGGGTGTTTTTACTTCAGGACGGAATATTCAGCGACTCTCTGCCAGATCAGGCACAGCTAATCACATTAAAAAACCATTTAGCAGCAGGTAAATCTGTGACAATTATCACAATAAAAAGCGGACATTACGCGGAAGCAGGCAGGGAAGTAGCGAAAGTGATAAAAAATACCGTAAAAGTAGAATGGCAAATAATTTCACCAAAAGAGTGCACCCGCACCGCGTGATGCACCCTTTTGGTTCATAAAGATCTTTTTTGGGTAAAATCAAGTCTGAATTAATTTAGTAAACCCGGAAAAATAGCTTTAATACCGGTAACGACAAATTCAATACCCAATGCCATCAATAATAAGCCCATAATACGGGTAATAACGTTAATGCCGGTCTGACCTAATACCCGCACCATTAATGGCGCCGCTCTGAACAACAGCCAGCAGCAAAAGGCGAATACTGCAATAGCCACCGTAAAACCCAGCAAATTAAGCCAGCTATGATAGCGTGAGCTCCAGACTATCGTGGAACTGATCGCGCCCGGTCCTGCCATAAGCGGCAGCGCCAGCGGCACTACACCAATGCTTTCACGAATAGCCGTTTCTGATTTTTCCTGCTTNTTTTGCTTATCTTCGCCCAGCTTGCCGCTGATCATAGACATGGCAATGGTNACAACCAGTATGCCGCCTGCAATACGGAATGAGTCGATTGAAATACCAAAAAGATGCAGGATGCCATCCCCAAGAAACAGTGACGTCCAGAGAATAATAGCGACTGCAAGGTTAGCTGTAAGGTTGGTTTTATTGCGTTCAGCCGCCGCCTGATAGCTGGTCATGCTGATGAAAACCGGAATAATGCCTACCGGATTCACCAGCGCAAACAGGCCAACAAAAAATTTTATGTAGCCGGAGAGATCGAGTAGCACGGGGGTCACAACAGGCTCCTGAAAAAGTCAAAAAAACGCGCTTAATGTAGTGCATATGTCTGCTGAAAAACAGCCGTAATGGCAGAAATATCTGCTATATGTCCGCTACAGCTATGGCATAAAAATCTGTCTGTGTCTGATTAGGCCTGCAGAACAGCAGCGTCTAAAAAACGCTACCTTTAGTGGTAAACGATCTAGCTGGCCGCTATTCCCCTGCAGCATCCCTTGATCTGCATCATGATTATGCCCTGCCTGCAGCGCTACGCTGGGGGCAGTAAATTATTCACGTCAGACCTTTTTACTAAACAGCCAGGCCAGCCACAGTCAAACCTTAGCTGATTTCTTTCTCTGCGCTGGCCTGTTTACTAAAAAAGTTTAACTTCCTCAGGAGAGTATTATGGCCGTAACCAATGTTGCCGAACTCAATGCACTGGTTGAACGCGTAAAACGCGCGCAGCGTGAATTTGCCAGTTTTAATCAGGAACAGGTTGATGCAATCTTTCGCGCCGCGGCGCTGGCGGCGGCAGATGCCCGCATTCCGCTAGCCAAAATGGCGGTAGCGGAATCGGGCATGGGTATCGTTGAAGATAAAGTGATCAAAAATCATTTTGCTTCAGAATATATCTACAACGCTTACAAAGATGAGAAAACCTGTGGCGTGCTGGCAAGCGATGACACCTTTGGCACCATTACCATTGCCGAACCCATTGGCCTTATCTGCGGTATTGTCCCTACTACCAACCCAACCTCCACCGCTATTTTCAAGGCGCTTATCAGTCTGAAAACCCGTAACGGCATTATCTTTTCTCCGCATCCGCGCGCAAAAGATGCCACCAATAAAGCCGCCGATATTGTGCTGCAGGCGGCTGTCGCGGCAGGTGCCCCCCGGGATATTATCGGCTGGATCGACGCGCCTTCGGTCGAGCTTTCTAACCAGCTGATGCATCATCCGGATATTAACCTGATTCTGGCGACAGGCGGCCCGGGGATGGTTAAAGCGGCTTACAGCTCGGGTAAACCGGCTATCGGCGTTGGCGCTGGCAATACGCCGGTGGTCATTGACGAAACGGCCGATATTAAACGGGCGGTCGCCTCAATTTTGATGTCGAAAACGTTTGATAACGGCGTTATTTGTGCCTCTGAACAGTCGGTCATTATTGTTGATGCGGTCTATGACGCGGTCCGTGAACGTTTTGCCAGCCACGGCGGCTATCTGCTGCAGGGTCATGAACTGAGTGCAGTACAGAGCATCCTGCTGAAAAATGGCGCGCTGAACGCGGCAATTGTGGGACAGCCCGCCTGCAACATTGCTGCGCTTGCCGGCATCAGCGTCCCGCAGAGTACCAAAATTTTAATCGGTGAGGTTTCAGCCGTTGATGAATCGGAACCTTTTGCGCATGAAAAGCTCTCGCCAACGCTGGCGATGTATCGTGCAAAAGATTTTACGGATGCGGTAGAAAAAGCTGAGAAACTGGTCGCTATGGGCGGCATTGGCCATACCTCCTGCCTCTACACCGATCAGGATAATGAGTCCGGGCGGATCCACTATTTTGGCGACAAGATGAAGACCGCCCGCATTCTGATCAACACCCCGGCCTCGCAGGGCGGCATCGGCGACCTGTATAACTTTAAACTGGCGCCTTCTCTGACGCTGGGCTGCGGCTCCTGGGGAGGCAACTCTATCTCTGAAAACGTCGGCCCCAAACATCTGATCAATAAAAAAACTGTGGCTAAGCGAGCAGAAAATATGTTGTGGCATAAGTTACCGAAGTCTATCTACTTTCGCCGCGGCTCCCTTCCGATTGCGCTGGAAGAGGTGGCGGCTGAGGGTGCTAAACGTGCGTTTATCGTTACCGATCGCTTTTTGTTTAATAACGGCTATGCCGATCAGGTTACACGGGTGCTGAAGTCACAGGGTATCGAAACTGAAATATTCTTTGAGGTGGAAGCTGACCCGACCCTGAGCATTGTCCGCAAGGGCGCCGAGCAGATGCACAGTTTCCGGCCCGACGTGATTATTGCGCTGGGCGGCGGCTCGCCGATGGATGCGGCAAAAATCATGTGGGTGATGTATGAGCATCCGGAAACACATTTTGAAGAGCTGGCGCTGCGTTTCATGGATATCCGCAAGCGTATTTATACCTTCCCGAAAATGGGCGTGAAAGCCCGCATGGTCGCCATTACCACAACGTCAGGCACGGGTTCAGAAGTTACACCTTTTGCCGTTGTCACCGATGACGCCACCGGGCAAAAATATCCGCTGGCAGATTACGCATTAACGCCGGATATGGCCATTGTGGATGCCAACCTGGTGATGGATATGCCGCGCTCGCTCTGCGCCTTTGGCGGCCTTGATGCAGTGACGCATGCGCTGGAGGCCTATGTCTCAGTGCTTGCCAATGAGTATTCCGATGGACAGGCGCTGCAGGCACTGAAACTGCTCAAAGAGAACCTGCCCGCCAGCTATCGCGATGGTGCTAAAAACCCGGTCGCACGTGAACGGGTTCATAACGCAGCCACTATCGCCGGCATCGCTTTTGCCAACGCTTTCCTTGGGGTATGCCACTCTATGGCCCATAAGCTTGGCTCAGAGTTCCATATCCCGCACGGGCTGGCAAACGCCCTGCTTATTGGTAACGTCATTCGCTATAACGCCAATGATAANCCGACGAAACAGACAGCCTTTAGTCAGTATGACAGGCCGCAGGCGCGGCGCCGCTATGGGGAGATAGCTGACCACCTCGGCCTGACTCAGCCCGGTGACCGTACGGCGCAAAAAATTGAAAAACTGCTGGCATGGCTGGATGAAATGAAAGTGCAACTCGGTATTCCTGCCTCTATTCGCGAAGCGGGTGTGCAGGAAGCAGACTTTCTGGCGAAGGTTGATAAGCTGGCTGAAGATGCTTTTGACGATCAGTGCACCGGTGCCAACCCACGCTATCCATTAATTGCTGAGCTAAAACAGATTATGCTGGATACGTTCTACGGACGTGATTATTCAGAAACGGACGTGCCTTCTGCAGAAATCTGTGAACTCCAGCCTGCCGCGCGGGAAAAAAAAGTAAAGAAAGCGTAACCTGCTGAAAATAAAAAACCCGCTGCGGCGGGTTTTTTTATGGCTGACCAATTAAAGCGGCGGCGGATTAGCACCATATATGGCGTCGCGCGTGCCCAGATTAATCGCCTGCTTGTAATGTTTCCGGCATACAGATATATAACGCTCGTTACCACCAATTACGACCTGCTCCCCTTCGCTAAACGGTCTGCCCTCCCCGTCAAGGCGCAGCACCATACTGGCTTTACGGCCGCAGTGGCAAATTGTTTTAAGCTCCACCAGTTTATCGGCCCAGGCAAGAAGGTACTGGCTGCCGGTGAACAGCTCACCGCGGAAGTCAGTGCGCAGGCCGTAGCAGAGAACCGGAATATCAAGATTGTCTGCGACATCAGAGAGCGCATAAACCTGCTCACGCGTCAGGAACTGGCTTTCATCCACCAGCACGCAGTGTACGGGCTGGCGCGCATGTTCTTCTGCTATCGCCTCCGCCAGTTCTGTTTTGTCATTATACAGACAGGCGGGCGAAGAGAGCCCGATTCGTGAGCTGACCACGCCGGCACCAAATCTATCGTCTATCTCTGCGGTATAGACCAGGGTACGCATGCCGCGCTCCTGATAGTTATAAGAAGATTGCAGCAGTGCGGTAGATTTTCCCGCATTCATCGCCGAGTAATAGAAATAGAGTTGAGCCACTTACCAGTCTCTCCAGGGATACTAAATTCAGGGTGCAGCAGTTTAACACAAATGTATTGTCGCAGAGCACCTCACAACGTGCAGGGTTTACCGCAGCAGAAAGCCAGGCTGCTGCCTGCTGAAAATCAATGCCGGCGCGCTGCGCTTAAAACACTAATAGCGGTTAAATTAATTCAGTTAAATGGAATAGCTATCACGCAGCGTGACATATCGTGGATAATTTATGCAGCTCAGCCTGAATAATTAACTCTGCTGAAATAACCAAACAATAAATAAATGTCATCACTCAGGCTTCTCTATTGCAGTTATATATTCCCGACACTATTATGGAACGGCTTAACCACTCCTTTTTTATATTCTGAGATAAGAACAATGAGCGAAGCACTTAAAATCCTTAATAATATCCGTACATTGCGTGCTCAGGCTCGCGAATGCTCTCTGGAAACACTGGAAGAGATGCTGGAAAAACTTGACGTAGTGGTTAATGAGCGTCGTGAAGAAGAGAGTCATGCTCAGGCTGAGAATGCGGAACGCAGCCGCAAACTGGAACAGTATCGTGAAATGTTGCTGGCTGACGGTATCGATCCTAATGAACTGCTGAACGCGTTATCAGAAAATAAAACGGTAACCAAAGCACGTCGTGCTGCTCGTCCCGCTAAGTACAGCTATGTGGATGAAAATGGTGAAAACCGCACATGGACCGGTCAGGGACGCACGCCTGCTGTCATTAAAAAAGCGATTGAAGAGGGTAAACAGCTGGACGATTTCCTGCTGTAAATCCGGTGTGCTTCGTTTTTACTGCCTGCACTTTTACTGCAGTATCCGTTTCGCCAGGTAAAAAAAAAGGAAGCCCGCGGCTTCCTTTTTTACGGGCTTATTTCTGATAAAAATCGCGATACCAGTCGACAAACTGCTGGACGCCCTGCTCCACGCTGGTCTGAGGCCGGAAATTAATAGCGTCATAGAGAGGCTGCGTATCTGCGCTGGTGCCCAGAACATCGCCAGGCTGCATTGGCAGCATGTTTTTCTGCGCCTCAATGCCCAGCGCTTTTTCAAGCGACTCAATATAGGTCATCAGGCGCGTGGGCTGACTGTTGCCAATATTATATACCCGATAAGGCGCAGAGCTGCTGGCGGGTGAACCTTGCTCTACGCTCCATGCGCTGTCAGGCTGCGGCACAACCGCCTGCAGGCGAACAATGGCCTCTGCGATATCGTCTATATAGGTAAAGTCGCGCGTCATCTCACCGCGGTTGTAAACGTCGATCGCCTCACCTGCCAGCATGGCACGGGTGAATTTAAACAGCGCCATATCGGGCCGGCCCCATGGACCATAAACCGTAAAGAAACGCAGTCCGGTCGTCGGCAGCTGATAAAGGTGCGAGTAAGTATGCGACATCAGTTCGTTGGCTTTTTTAGTGGCCGCATAGAGAGAAACCGGATGATCAACGGTGTCATCGGTGGAGAACGGCATTTTGCGATTCAGCCCGTAAACAGAGCTTGAAGATGCATACAGAAGGTGGCCAATCTTATGATGACGGCAGCCTTCCAGAATATTCAGATGACCGATAAGGTTAGCATCTGCATAAGCGTGCGGGTTATCAATAGAGTAACGCACACCCGCCTGCGCGGCCAGATGGATAACACGCTCAAACGCGTGCTGTTCAAACAGAGAAGAAATGGCCTGGCGATCGGCCAGGTCCATTTCAATAAAAGTAAATGCGGGATGCGGTAAAATCTGATCGAGGCGAGCCTGTTTCAGGCTGACATCATAATAGTCATTCAGGTTATCGATACCGACAACCTGGTGACCGGCAGCGAGCAAACGCTGGCTTACGTGAAAACCGATAAATCCTGCTGCGCCGGTAACCAGAAAATTCATACATCCCTCATTTATTACGCAATTTGAATAGACGCTCCGCGGCCGATTGCATAATAAACGAAACCGCGTTTGCTGATACGCTCTGGATCATACAGGTTACGGCCATCAAAAATCACGGGTTGTTTTAGCGCATTTTTAATTACGTCAAAATCAGGTGCCCGGAAATTCTGCCACTCGGTACAGATAACCAGACCATCAGCGCCCTGCAGCGCCGCTTCTTTAGTCCCGGTGAGTTTCAGATCGTCACGATGACCATAAATGCGCTGCGCTTCTTCCATCGCTTCCGGATCGTAAGCCTGAACCGACGCGCCCGCTTCCCATAACGCTTCCATCAGCACACGGCTGGAGGCTTCACGCATATCGTCGGTGTTTGGCTTAAACGCCAGACCCCACAGTGCAAACGTTTTACCACGCAGATCGTTACCAAAATGGCGCTTGATAAAGGCAGGCAGCTTGTTTTTCTGCGCGTCATTGACCTCTTCCACCGCCTGCAGCAGGCGCGGCTGGTAGCCAATAGACTCTGCTGTACGGATCAGCGCCTGCACATCTTTCGGGAAGCAGGAACCGCCGTAGCCGCAGCCAGGATAGATAAAGTGATAGCCGATACGGGAATCAGAACCGATACCCTGACGGACTTTCTCCACGTCGGCACCCAGCAGCTCAGCAAGATTAGAAATCTCGTTCATAAAGCTGATTTTGGTCGCCAGCATGCAGTTTGCCGCATATTTTGTCAGCTCTGCACTGCGGATATCCATCAGGATCATACGATCGTGGTTACGGTTGAACGGCTCATAGAGCTCGCGCAGCAGTTCCACGACATCATCATTATCAGTACCGACGACAATACGCTCTGGTCGCATGCAGTCATTAACTGCCGCACCCTCTTTGAGGAATTCCGGATTGGAAACCACATCAAAAGCAACGCTGGCACCACGCTGTTTCAGCGTATCCTGCATCACACTGCGTACGCGATCGGCCGTGCCAACCGGCACCGTTGATTTATCGATAACGACTTTGTGATCGTTCATGTGTTCTGCAATGGTACGCGCTACCGCGGTCACATATTTCAGATCGGCAGAACCATCTTCGTCAGGCGGTGTACCAACAGCAATAAATTGCATCACACCGTGATTGACGCCCTCTTTGGCGTCAGTACTGAATTTCAGGCGGCCCGATTCATAATTGGACATCACCAGCGGTGTCAGACCCGGTTCGAAAATCGGGATCACACCTTTTTTCAGGTTTTCGACTTTGTTTGCGTCGACATCAATGCAGAGAACGTCATGTCCGACTTCGGCCAACACCGCAGCCTGAACCAGACCGACATAGCCGATACCAAATACAGTGACTTTCATTAAATTATCCTGTGCTTAATGAATTACTTTTTATTGCCTACCGCGTTGTCCAGCCACTGTGCAAAATCTTTGCCCAGCACCGGGTGACGTACGCCGTACTCAACAAAAGCCTGCATGTAACCCAGCTTGTTACCACAGTCATGGCTCACGCCAGTCAGGTGATAGGCTTCTACAGTCTCTTTTTCCATCAGCATAGCGATAGAGTCGGTCAGCTGAACTTCGCCGCCTGCGCCCGGAGGGGTTTTTGCCAGCAGAGGCCAGATGTCAGCAGAGAGAACATAACGACCCACTACCGCGAGGTTAGAAGGCGCTTCATTCGCTTTTGGCTTCTCAACCACACCCACCATCGGTGCACTCTGGCCCGCGCTCAGCTCGGCACCTTTGCAGTCAACCACACCGTATGCCGTCACGTCTGCAACTGGCTCAACCATGATCTGGCTGTGACCGGTTTCTTCAAAACGCGCCAGCATCTCTGCCAGGTTGTCTTTGGTCGGGTTTGACTCATATTCGTCGATGATAACGTCTGGCAGAATGACCGCTACCGGCTCATCGCCTACCAGCGGATGTGCACACATCACCGCATGGCCCAGGCCTTTAGCNATACCCTGACGCACCTGCATAATGGTAACGTGTGGCGGGCAGATAGACTGGATTTCATCCAGCAGCTGACGCTTGACACGCTTCTCCAGCATGGCTTCCAGTTCAAAACTGGTATCAAAGTGGTTTTCGATTGAGTTTTTAGAAGAGTGCGTAACCAGCACAATTTCATTAATGCCCGCGGCAATACACTCATTTACGACATACTGGATCAACGGCTTATCGACCAGCGGTAACATCTCTTTTGGAATAGCTTTGGTCGCTGGCAGCATACGCGTACCTAA
>JGI26054J46599_1000106_pt1 | contig 25839 bp, 26 predicted proteins | sample HigsolmetaGSP16D_FD_46599 | JGI IMG/M metagenome (IMG submission 46599) | reverse complement strand
TAATTTAAATGAAGCATCGTAATGATTTTTTATTCCTTTCATAATTGTAAGATAAGTATTATATACCTTTTCTTACTCTGGAACTTTCGTTAGGATATCCAGTTTCTAATTCAGCAATTCTATCATCATAATTTCTATAGCTACCAAAGAAATTTGTGATATATATTTTGTCAACTTCTTTTGGAATAAAATCAGTTTCAAAAGTTGAATTTAAAAGATAGTTTTCAATTTGTTGTTTATTAAAAATAGAATCTGTTTCTAAATTTTCGATTTCAAATTTTCCATTTCTATTTAAATAGCCGCTTATTTCTATTTGATGAAGTTTGTATTTATTATAAGTTGAATCCTCAAGCGGAATAAATTTTAAGTTAGATAGTTTACTAATACTTTCTGCTATTTTTTCATTAGTAAGAGAGTTTTTGACATCTATTATATATTTATATGGATATTCATAATTTGAAATTTTACTCTTTATAGGTTCAATATTTTTTATTGCAGGATAAATAGAATCAAAATCAATATTAGACTTGATTATTTCACCTTTGTCTAAATCAAAAAGTGTTACCTTTTTTCTGTTATCTATAAGGTAAATAATATCATTTTTATTGAAGATGAAATTTTTAGTTAAAAAAATATCTTTCTCTGATAAAGATTTATTGTACTCTTTGTAGGTAGAAGTATAGTTTTCGAACAAATTTCTATTTTCGGCTTCATAAAATAGTCTGCATTTCTCTTTGTTTTTATCACAATTGGTAAACTCTTCAGAGGAATAAGTTTTAGCTATTTTTCCATCAATATAATAAGTCACATTTCTTTCCTCTAAATCTTTGCTGTTTATATAATTTGTAAAATAGATTATTTTTCTCCCATCATTACTTATTGCAAGGAAGAAAGGAAAATTTTCATTTAAATCAAATGATCTATTTAGTTTATAATATACCTTATTTTGTCTCAAGCTATCACGTTCTCGATTAAAAAATATAATTGATTCACCTTTCAAATTAGGTATAAAATTATCATATGAAATAGATTTTAATTTATATATCCCATTAGAAGAGTAGGTTTCTGAAATTGGAGAAAAGCCAGACCATTGAGAAAAAATGGTAATATAACCTAAAATAAATAGTATGAAGAATATGTAATATTTTATCATTGATTTTATTTGTGTAATTGATATTAAAACTATGAATAAAATTTATCTTTGTGAAAATAATTATTCATCCTCATTCAAAACCTTTATTGAAAAACTGACAATATATTTTATTGGCATAACGTTTGACTTATTTATACTCGCTTTTCTAAATGCTTTAGACAAGATTCAAATCTTAATAATGTTGTTATTATGAAAGGCTTTCGTCAGTTAAAAATAGTTTTACTGACACTTTGAACGTATAAAAAAATTATGAACATAGACAATTTGTCATTAGCACAAGTAATGGAAGAAGAAATCGAATTAATTCCTTTGATGAGTAAAGACGAAGAAAGTAAGCTAAATAAGCAAGATATTTCTTCGGTATTGCCTATTTTATCGTTAAGAAACACTGTCTTATTTCCGGGTGTGGTTGCGCCAATTACCGCGGGTAGAGATAAATCTATACAACTTTTAACACAAGCTTACAAAGAAGATCGCATTATTGGAGTGCTTTCGCAGAAAGAAATTGCTGTGGAAGATCCTACACAAGACGATTTGTATACAGTTGGTACAGTTGCGAAAATCATGCGAATGATAAAATTGCCAGATGGAAACATTACGGTGATTTTACAAGGGATGAAACGCTTCAAAGTTAAAGAATTTGTATCAAATGATCCTTATTTCAAGGCTGAAGTAGAAATTTTGACAGAAAAAGTTCCGACATCACGCAACAAAGAATATCCAATTATTATTGAATCAATTCGTGATTTAGCTTTTCAGATTGTAGAAGAAAATCCAATGTTGCCTTCGGAAGCTGCAGGAGCTATAAAAAGTATCGAAAGTAATACATTTCTAATCAACTTTGTAGCGTCTAATTTGACGTTAAGTTTAGATGAAAAACAGTTGTTATTAGAAATTTCTGATATGAAACTTCGCGCAATGGAAGTGATGCGTTTTATGAATGTTGAGCTTCAGAAATTGGAATTAAAGAATACGATTCAGAATAAAGTTCGCAAAGAATTAGATCAACAACAAAAAGAATATTTCTTAAATCAACAAATCAAATCGATTCAAGAAGAATTAGGAGGGAATTCGACAGAAGAAGAAATTAATGAAATGCGCAAACGTGCTTTAACGAAAAGTTGGAGCGAAGATGTAGCAAATCATTTTGATAAAGAAATCAACCGTCTTTCTCGTCTAAATCCGCAAATGCCAGAACATAATATTCAGCGTAATTACCTTGAATTTATGTTGGATTTACCTTGGAATACCTTGACAAAAGATAACTTTGATATCAAGAATGCAAAGAAAATTTTAGATCATGATCATTATGGTTTAGAAGATGTGAAAGAACGCATTTTGGAGCATCTTGCTGTGTTGAAATTGAAAGGAGATATGCGTTCGCCAATTCTTTGTTTGTATGGACCTCCGGGTGTTGGTAAAACATCGTTGGGGAAATCTATTTCAGAAGCGATTGGGCGCAAATATGTACGTATGTCGTTGGGTGGTTTACACGATGAATCTGAGATTCGTGGTCATCGTAAAACCTATATTGGAGCGATGCCAGGAAGAATTTTACAGTCAATCAAAAAATCTGAATCGTCGAATCCGGTTTTTGTTTTAGATGAGATTGATAAAATGTCGGCTAGTGCGCATGGAGATCCTTCATCAGCAATGTTAGAGGTTTTAGATCCAGAGCAAAATTCAACTTTTTATGATAATTTCTTAGAAATTGGCTACGATTTATCGAAAGTATTTTTCATTGCGACAGCTAATAATATTGGAGATATTCCAAGTCCGTTACGCGATCGTATGGAGATGATTAATATTGCAGGTTATACAATCGAGGAAAAATCTGAAATCGTAAAACGTCACCTTCTACCAAAACAATTAACAGAACATGGCTTAAAAGAGAAAGATGTTGTGTTAGGTAAAAAAGAAATCGAATATTTGATTACGGGTTATACGCGCGAATCGGGAGTTCGAAAATTGAATCAGAAAGTTGCAAAATTGGTTCGTTCAGCTGCAAAACATATTGCGTTGGAAGAAGAGTTTAATGCTAAATATTCAATCGAAGATATTTCTAAAATTTTAGGACCTTCTATTACACCAGATCAATATGAGAATAATGAGGTACCTGGAGTTGTAGTAGGTTTAGCTTGGACAAGTGTTGGTGGAGATATTTTATTTATCGAATCTATTTTATCAAAAGCGAAAAATGGAGGACTTTCGATTACAGGAAATCTTGGAACTGTGATGAAAGAATCTGCGACAATTGCGTTAGAATATATCAAATCGCATGCGGATGAATTGGGAATTAAACCAGAAGTTTTCGAGAATTATAAAGTTCATATTCACGTTCCGGAAGGAGCAACGCCAAAAGATGGACCATCTGCCGGAATTACAATGTTGACGTCTTTGGTTTCGTCTTTTACACAACGAAAAGTAAAAGCAAAATTAGCAATGACAGGTGAGATCACACTTCGTGGAAAAGTGTTGCCAGTTGGCGGAATTAAAGAGAAAATTTTAGCGGCAAAACGTGCAAATATCAAAGAAATTATTTTGTGCGAAGATAACCGAAAAGATATTGAAGAAATTAAAGCAGAATACGTAAAAGGAATGACTTTTCATTTTGTAAAAGAAATGAAAGAAGTTTTGGATATTGCTTTAACGAATCAAAAAGTAAAAGGAGCAAAGGTTTTGGATTAATCTATAAATCTTTTTAGAACATATAAAAAGGAACTCAATTTAGAGTTCCTTTTTTGTTTATTATAGAATACTAATATCTTCTAAATTTGGATTTTTAGATTTAATTAAATTAATTTTCCATTCCCGTTTCCAATTTTTCAATTGCTTTTCTCTTAACATATCTTGACTAATTGAAGTAAAATCTTCAAAATAAATTAATGATTTTACATTGTATTTTTGAGTGAAAGCTGAACCAATTCCTTCTTTATGAGCTTCTATTCTTTTAATTAAATTGTTGGTAACTCCAATATAAAAAACAGTTCGATATTTGTTTGTAAGTATATAAACATAATATATTTTCAGAATTCCTTATATGATATGTTACTGAAACGAATTCAGGATGACTTAGTTAGATAAACTAATTTAAGGATTATTAATGATAATGTAGAGAAAGAATGTCAAGCTGAATTCATTTCAGCTTCGCATCAACATAAAAGGAACTCAATTTAGAGTTCCTTTTTTTGTATACTTTATCTTAACTTTAGTCTAAATCTTAACCTTAGTTTTACTTTATCTTATAAGCAATTCCCCAAAAAACTGGCATATTGAAAGGACCACTGTATTTTCCGTAACCAGGAATAACCAAAGGATTAATTCCTTGATCTTTTTTACCTCCAATATAAGCTGCAGGATGCAAGGCTAACTCACCATAAAAATTCTTGAAAATCTCTACACGTCCACCAACCACAGCTTCTATCCAATAACTGCTTACATTCGCTTTTGGCAAACTTCCTGTTCCTGTAATCTCATTCGATTGTAAATCTCTAATCGGATAACTATTGATGGTTTGCGAATATTTAGAATACGCAATTCGTCCACCAATGTAAATTCCGTTCGATTGATTTTCGATATCTTGCGTTATAAACCAGTTTGCACCAAGTTTTGCAAAAACGCCGTCAACATCAACATCCCAATTGATTTCATTGAAATTATTTTTCTCGAAACCAGCTTCTACAACGGCATGCCACTTATTATTGATTTGATAAGAAGCATAAGCGCTAACTCCTTTTTTATCGTTGAAAGCAGAAACAATTGGATTGAAAACGTCTACACCGATAAAAATATCGTGGTATTTTTTTTTGAGAATAGAATCTGTAACCGAAACTTTTGTTGAATCAGTTTTATTTTCTTGACCAAATGCAAAATTAATTGCGCTCGTCAGCAAAAAGCTTAATAATAGTTGTCGAACCATCTTTAATTTCAGTATTTACAGTTTCTATTTTCTTTATCCAATTTCCAGCTCCATTTCCAGTTTTTGTTACCAATTTTACATCAACTCCTTTAAAAGTTAATCCAAAACCACAAGCTTTAGAAGTATAGCCATTTCCAAGCGTATCGTATTTTAAAATCAATCGATCACGTTTTGCAGGAATTGTTCTGATGACTTTACCCGTTATAGAATCTTTTACATCTATATCTGGACCTTGCGCTATAGTATAGTAAATCTCTTTTTTACTATTTTGACGCAAAGTAATTCCGAAACTTGTTTTCCCTAAAGCAGAATTTTTTTCGATTAAGACAGTATCTTTACTCGTTCCTGTAGCTTCTCTAATTCCTTTCGTAATCGAATCATTATAAACATACGCCCAATAATAAATAGAATCTTCCAAAGGAACATTAGTTCCATCATAATACATATCAGCAACCATGCGTGGAACATCACCTTCGTCGGTACAAATATCATCATCTTCACAACTATAAAATGCTAAAGAAATTATAGAAGCAAAAATTGAGTAGGCTAGAAAACGTTGAATATTTTTCATTTTTTTTTTGATTGAATTTTAAATTCGCTCTAAAAGTACAATATTTTCTACATGATGTGTTTGTGGAAACATATCAACTGGTTGAACTTTAACAATTTTATATTGATCTTTCATCAATTCTAAATCGCGCGCTTGTGTAGCAGAGTTACACGAAACATAAACAACACGTTTAGGATTCATAAACAAAATATTTTCAACCACTTTTTTATGCATTCCATCACGTGGAGGATCAGTAATAATTACATCTGGAATTCCGTGTTCGTTAATGAAATCTTGATTCAATACATCTTTCATATCACCACAATAGAAATCACAATTATCAATTCCATTAAATTTTGCTGCCGCTTTTGCTGCATCAATTGCTTCTTGAACAGATTCTACACCAACTACTTTTTTCGCTTTTTTCGAAACGAATTGCGCAATTGTTCCAGTTCCAGTATATAAATCGTATACTAATTCATCTCCAGTTAAACCTGCAAAATCACGTGTTAATTTATATAATTCGTAAGCTTGTTCTGGATTTGTTTGATAGAAAGATTTTGGACCAATTTTGAAGTTCAAATCTTCCATCTTTTCCATAATATGATCATCTCCAGCAAAAACTTCGATATCTAAATCATAAACAGAATCGTTTTGTTTTGGATTGATTGCATACAATAAAGATGTGATTTCAGGGAATTTATCTTTCAAGTTTTGTAAGAAAGCTTCACGATTTTCTTTCTCTTCTCGGAAGAATTGAACCAAAACCATTACTTGTCCATTCTGAGAAGTACGAATCATTAATGTTCTTAATAAACCTTCTTGATTTTTTAAATCGAAGAAATCTAAATGATGCTCTAATGCAAAACGTTTTGCTTCGACACGAATCGCATTAGAAGGATCACGTTGCAAGTGACATTTTGTAACATCCAAAACTTTAGACCAAGCACCAGGAATATGGAATCCAACTACGTCACGGTCGTCAAATTCTTTCCCAGACTGAATTTCTTCTAACGTTAACCAACGTGCATTAGAAAAAGTAAACTCTAATTTATTACGGTAAAAATATTGTTCTTTAGAACCTAAAATTGGAACAATTTCAGCATCTAAATCTTTGAAACCTCCGATACGAACCAAATTGTTAACCACTTCGTCATGCTTAAATTTTAATTGCGCATCATAGCTCATATCTTGCCATTTACAACCACCGCAAACACCAAAATGCTCACATTCTGGCTGAACGCGATAAGGAGATTTTGTGTGAATTTCGATTGCTTGTCCTTCTAAATAGCTGCTTTTTTTCTTCAAAACGTGTACATCTACAACGTCTCCTGGAATTGCGCCTTTTATCAGAACCGTTTTTCCTTCCTCTGTTTTACCAACCGATACACCTTTTGCACCAGCACGTAAAACTTCTATATTATTTAATATGATTTTTTGTTTCGCTTTTCTTGACATTTTGCAAAGGTAAGCAAGTCCCCGAAATATTCAATTTTTTATCTTTTTTTGGAATCAATCTTTGTATTTTAAATAAAATTTTTACTTTTACAACATAAAATCTATCGGTTTTATAGATTATTATTATATTGAATAAACTTATTTAGGATAATTTTCTTTAAATTGTTTGAAAAATAGGTTTGTTATTTAAACTATTCTATTAATTATATTTATTTAGAAAAATAATATAATTTTGAACTCAGAAATGTAACATGAAAAATGAAAAAAATAGTATTTAATATGTCAATGTATATGTGTCGCTCTTTACAAGAGGTGGAATATGTTGTGATGTATTAATTACGAAAATAATAGTTCATGAACTCCTCTAAAATTTTGAGGAGTTTTTTATTGTCAAAAAATAAGTTAGAAAGTTAGAAAGAATGTCAAGTCAAGAAAAAAATTATTTAAATCAATTAGAAGACGAAGCAATCTACATTCTGAGAGAAACAGCTGCTCAATTTGAGCGTCCAGCATTGTTATTTTCAGGAGGAAAAGATTCGATTGTTTTGATTCATTTAGCTTTGAAAGCCTTTCGTCCAGGGAAATTTCCTTTTCCTTTAGTACACGTAGATACAGGACACAATTTTCCTGAAGCGATAAAATTTAGAGATTATTTGGTTGATAAAATCGGTGAAAAATTGATTGTAGCCTCTGTAGAAAATGCTATAAAAAAATATAATCTGAAAGAAACTTCTGGCCGTTTTCCTTCTCGTAATGCCTTACAAACGTATGCGTTATTAGATGTGATTGAAGAAAATGAATTTGATGCATGTATTGGAGGAGCTCGTCGCGATGAAGAAAAAGCACGTGCAAAAGAGCGTATTTTCTCAGTTCGTGATGATTTTGGCCAATGGGACCCGAAACTTCAACGTCCTGAATTGTGGAATATTTTGAACGGAAGAATTGAAAAAGGACATAATGTTCGTGTTTTTCCGATTAGCAATTGGACAGAATTAGATGTTTGGAATTATATCAAACAAAATAACATCGAATTGCCAAATTTATACTTTGCTCACGAGCGTGAATGTATTGTTTACAATGATAAATTAATAGCGACTTCAGATTTTATTCAGCCAAATGCAGACGATGAAGTTGTGGTAGAAAAAGTACGATACAGAACGGTTGGTGATATGACGTGTACATCGGCTGTACCTTCAGATTCTTCTACGATTGAAGATATTATTATTGATATTATCAATACAAGAATTAGCGAAAGAGGACAAACTCGTTTGGATGATCAATTGTCAGAATCGGCGATGGAAGAACGTAAAAAACAAGGTTATTTCTAAGTCAAAATTTTTTTAAACAAAACTCTATAATATCTATAGGAATTAAGTAAAATGAATGCATTAAAATTTATAACAGCAGGAAACGTAGACGATGGTAAAAGTACTTTAATAGGGCGTTTACTTTACGATTCGAATAGTATTCACACCGATCAATTGGGTGTTTTAGAAAAACGTAAATCAAATGAAGACGACGAAATTGATTTGTCTTTGATTACAGATGGTTTACGTGCCGAGCGCGAACAAGGAATTACAATAGACGTAGCGTACAAATATTTTTCGACTGCAAAACGAAAATTTATTATTGCAGATGCGCCTGGACATGAGCAATACACGCGAAATATGATTACAGGAGCTTCAAATTCAGAGTTGATTATTATTTTGGTTGATGCACGTAAAGGAATCACTTCTCAAACAAAACGTCATGCAAGTATTGGATCGTTAATGGGAATTAAAAAAGCAATTATCGCCATTAATAAAATTGATTTGGTTGATTATTCACAAGATATTTTCGAAAAGATAAAAAATAATTTTCAACAAATTCAAGATCAATTGAATTATGATGAAGTAACTTTTATTCCAGTTTCTGCTTTGGTTGGCGATAATATTGTCGAAAAATCTGCAAAAACGCCTTGGTACAATGGAGAAACATTATTGCATCAATTGGAAACAATTTCGATTGAAACAGATAAAAATTTAGCAGCTCGTTTTCAGGTTCAATGGGTAATTCGTCCAAAAGATGAAGAGCATCACGATTATAGAGGTTATGCGGGGCAAATTTTGAGTGGAGCCTACAAAGTTGGGGATTCTATTAAAGTTTATCCATCAAATATCGAATCAAAAATTGTTAAAATAGAACGTCATTTGGAAGAAGTACAACATGCTGAAGCAGGAGAAAATGTTGTGATTCATCTCGAAAATAATATAGATATCAGTAGAGGAGACACAATTGTAAAAACTTCCGAAGAACCGCAAACTACAAATGTGCTAAAAGCGTGGATTTGTTGGTTAGACAATAATGCATTACAACAAGGAAAAACGTATGTGTTGCAACATCGTTTTCATTCGGTTCGTGCAAAAATCAAAACAATCGATCAACAATGGGATATTAATAATTGGGAATTTATTCCATCTGAAGAAATCAAGTTAAATGATATTGGACAAGTTGTTTTAAAAACAAATCAACCTTTATTTTTTGATTCTTTCAAAGAAAATATTCATACAGGAAATGCCATTTTGATTGACGAAACAACGAAAAATACAGTCGCTGCTTTGATGTTTATTGATTAAAACATCAATTAAATCTTATCAATCAACTTATTTATTACAAACATGCAAACAACAATAGGAAAAGTAATTTTGGCTGGCGCTGGTCATGGAGATCCAGAATTGGTGACGCTCAAAACATTAAATTATATCAAAAAAAGCAGATGTTATTTTGACAGATCGCTTGGTTTCTCCAGTGTTAATAGACGAATATGCGTCAAAAGATGCGTTGGTTATTTATGTCGGAAAACAATGTTCGAAAGGCATTCATACGCCTCAAAAAGATATTAACGATATGATGATTGAGTTTGTAATGCAAGGAAAATTAGTGGTTCGATTGAAAGGAGGTGATGCTTCACTTTTCTCTAATATTTTGGACGAATTAGAAACCTTGAAAAAAAATCATGTTCCGTACGAAATAATTCCAGGTATTTCGGCTGCTTTTGGTGCTGCAGCTTACACGAGAATTCCATTGACAGCGCGAAATCATTCGAAAGGAGTTCGCATGTTGACGTTGTGCGATTTGAAATCTATTGAACACAAACAATGGAAAGATTGGGCAAAAACGTCTGATACATTGGTTTTTTATATGAGTGTACAGCGTTTGCAAACTTTAGCTGATCAGTTGATTTTGAATGGAATTGATACCGAAAAAGGTTTAGCAGTTATTCAACAAGCGACAACTCCAGATCAGAAAACGCAAGTTTTTTATTTTTGAAAATATTGTAGAAAAACATTTACCAACCTTTGATTTTGTACCAACTTTAATTATCGTTGGTCATGTTGTTAATTTGCATCAATCATTCGCTTGGTTAGATGAACAACCAACTTCCAACTCATATTTTGATAACCATAAAACAACAATTTCTTATGCTAGCTAACGAAAAATTGAACTTAGTAAAAAGTTTAGTCAAAGAATTATCACGTGACGAAATTATTTGGACAAATGGTTATTTGGCTGGATTAGTTGCAAATCAAACACAAGAAGTACCTCAAGAACAAAAAGTTTTAACCTCAATCAAACCTACAATAATCTATGGAACTGAAACAGGAAATGCGAAGAAATTAGCTAATCAATTGCTTGGAATTTTTAAGATGAATAAAATTCAAGCCAAAGCGATTGAAGCGTTTCAATATCCACTCGAAAAAATTGAAAAGGAAGAATTCTTAATTCAAATTTTTAGTACGCAAGGAGATGGAGATTTACCTCAAAATGCGCAAAAATTCTATGATAATTTGAGTAACTCTGATCTAAAATTAAATCAAACTAAGTTTGCTGTTTTTGGTTTGGGCGATACTTCTTATCCGTTTTTCTGTAAATCAGGAGAAGAAATTGATGAATTATTTGGAAAACTAGGCGCACAACGCGTTTTCGATTTGGTAAAAGTAGATTTAGATTATCAAGAAATTGCCGAAAATTGGTTTGCGGATATTTTAAAAACTATTCAATCAGAAGGAAATTCAACGGTTGTACAATCTCAAAAATTGCAAAATTCTTCAACGCAGAAAAAATCGTACGAAGGAATTATAAAAGATGAAATCGTTTTGAATGATAGAGATTCAAACAATGAAACGTATCATATCGAAATAGCAGTTGATGAGCAAGTAGATTACGAACCAGGTGATGCTTTGGGTGTTTATCCAAAAAATAATCAAACCGAAATTTTAACGATTGCAAAATTTTTCAATGAAGAAAATCGCGCAAAAGAACTTGAAGAAAAAAATATTAGAGCACTTTCTAAAAAATCAATCGATCAATTTGCAACAATTTTAAATGTAGAAATTCTTGAAACTAAGATTGATTTAATTGATTTATTATCAAAATATTATTCGTCAGAATCTACAATGAAATTTGATGATATTTTAAATCTTTTGCATCCAATTGCACCACGTTTATATTCGATTTCATCATCGAATGAAGCATATGATAATGAAATTCATTTAACGGTTAGTCTGAATACTTTTTCAGTTTCTGATCAACAAAAAACTGGATTATGTTCTCAGTTTTTAGCAGATTTTGAGCATGATAAATCCATAGAATTTTACATTCATAAAAATAAAAATTTCAAACTTCCAGATGAAAATCAATCGGTAATTATGATTGGTCCGGGAACAGGAATTGCACCTTTTCGTAGTTTTTTGACACATCGTGATGCAATTGGCGCAGAAGGTAAAAACTGGTTGTTTTTTGGTGAACAACATTTTGTTTCGGATTTCTATTATCAAACTGAAATTCAGGAATGGCTTTCAACAGGAGTTTTAAGCAAATTAGATACAGCTTTTTTGAGAGATCAAAAACATAAAATTTATGTGCAAGATCGAGTGAAAGAACGAGGAAAAGAACTTTAAAATAGGTTAAACGAAAGTGCGTATTTGTATGTCTGCGGTCAAAAAGACGGAATGAGTACAGATGTAGAAAGTGCTTTGATCGAATTAATAGCAAAAGAATCAAATCAAGATGAGGTTTCAGCGAAAAATTTTCTGGAACAATTGGAAGAAGAAGGTCGCTACCAAAAAGATGTTTACTAATCAACCAATAACTAATAAAATGAGTATAGAAAAACAATCTCCTATAGAAGGAATTAAAATAAAAAGTGACGGACTTCGCGGTACGTTAAAAGAAAGTATAGAGCTAGATAATCACACTGGAAATGTACGTGCAGATGACGAAGCTTTGGTGAAATTTCACGGAATGTATGTGCAAGATGATCGCGATAGACGAGAAGAACGCGCAGAAAAAAAGTTAGACAAATTGTATTCGTTTATGATTCGTTTGCGTATTCCGGGTGGAATTATTGACGCTGATAAATGGTTGGCAATTCACGAAACTTCTGAACAATATGGAACAGGCGTTTTAAAAATTACAACGCGTCAAACCATTCAATTGCACGGAATTTTGAAACATCAATTGCGTCCAACTTTACAATCGTTTGACCAAGCAACGTTAGATTCTATCGCAGCTTGTGGCGATGTAAACCGAAATGTAATTGCGAGTTCTCATCCGTTGCTTTCGCCAATTCATGCTCAAATTCATGCATATGCAGATAAATTATCAAAACATTTGTTGCCTAAAACACAAGCTTATTATGAGATTTTTGTGGATAATGAAAAGATTTACGAACGCGAAACAGAGAAAGATGATTTGTATGAAGACCGCTATTTACCTCGAAAATTTAAAATTGCAATTGCTATTCCGCCAACTAATGATGTAGATGTTTTTGCAAATGATTTGGGACTGATTGCGATTATCGAAAATAATGAATTGAAAGGTTTCAATATCGCTGTTGGTGGAGGTTTGTCAACAACTCACGGAAATCCAAATACATATTCGCGTTTATCAACCGAAATTGGTTTTGTTGATTCTGAAGAAAAAGTGTTGAAAGTTGCTTATGAAGTATTGACAATTCAGCGTGATTTTGGGAATCGTGGCGATCGAAAATTAGCGAGACTAAAGTATACAGTTGATAAATTAACGGTTGATGGTTTCAAGTCTGAATTAGAAAAACGTGTTAGTTTTAAATTAGAGCCTTCTCAGCCTTATCAATTTACGGAGCGTTCTGATATTTATGATTGGCGACAAGTGAATAACAGAATGTGGTATTACACTTTATTTGTGGAGAATGGAGTTGTACAGTCTAATCAGAAAGCATTTTTACATGAATTGGCTTTATTAAATATCAATAATTTTATTTTTATAGCGAATCAAAATTTATTGTTAGGTGAGATTTCAATTGAAAATAAAGCTATAGTTGAACAGCTTTTAGAAAAGTATTCTATTCACAAAGATATTAGTGAACTTAGAAAAAATTCGATGGCATGCGTGGCTTTACAAACTTGTCCATTGGCTTTAGCAGAAGCGCAACGTTATTTGCCAGAATTGGTGAATAAAATAGAGCCTTTGCTAGAAAAACATCAACTTCAAAATGATGATATTTCTATTTGTATGACGGGCTGTCCAAATGGTTGCGGTCGTTCGTATGTTTCGGAAATTGGTTTTGTAGGGACTTCTGCTGGACATTATAATTTGAGGTTGGGTGGAGATCGATATGGTGTTCGTTTGAATAAAATTTATAAAGAAAAAGTCAATGAGACTGAGATTTTGAATGAGCTAGATCAAGTTTTCGAAAGTTATACAAATGAAAAAATAGACAATGAAACATTCGGAGATTTTACCTATCGAAAATATTTTTCGGTTAATTAGTTAAATCCCTTTAAGAACAATGAAAAATAATTTATTCCCGATATTTTTAAAAACAGAACATTTGCGCTTCCTGATTGTTGGCGGAGGAAATGTAGGATTAGAAAAGGTTACGACGCTAATCAAACAAAATCCTTCGATCAATTTGAAAGTTGTAGCAAAGGATTTTAAACAAGAATTGAAAGATATTTTTGCTCAACATTCAACAATTAAACACGAAACTCATGCGTTCGAATCGAGTGATTTGGAGGATGTAGATTTAGTGATTGTTGCAACCGATAACAAAGAAACTTCGCAAGAAGTGAAGCAAAAAGCAAATGAAAAAGGAATTTTGGTTAATGCAGCTGATCAGCCAGATTTGTGCGATTTTTATTTAGGTTCGATTGTGAATAAAGGTCATCTTAAAATTGCAATTTCTACAAATGGACAATCTCCTATAATGGCAAAACGTTTGAGAGAGTATTTTTCTGATGTTATTCCAGATTCAATTGATGAAAACATTGAAAGTTTAAATAAAATCAGAAACAATCACAAAGGAGATTTTAATCAAAAACTAACTGATTTGAATCATTTAACGTCTTCATTCGAAGGGAAAAAATCGACAAAAAAATACAAACGTTTAGTAACCGAAATTACCTTGGTATTCTTCGCATTATTCTTAGGATATGCTTTGTCATCAATCGTCAGTTTTTCGGAAGCGAAAGATTTTGTGATTCACATTCCAAATGTTTTTTACATTATGTTGGCTGTTGGCTTTTTCGCTCAAATGGTAGACGGAGCAGTTGGCTTGGGATATGGTGTAACGTGTTCCACAAGCATGATGTTGTTTGGTGTCAATCTGCCCTCGATAAGTGGTAGTATTCATACTGCCGAAATGTTTTCGAGCGGAATTAGTGGTTTTTCGCATTATAGATTTGGAAATGTAAACAAAAAATTATTATTGGCATTGGCTATTCCAGGTGTTATTGGAGCAGTTTCGGGATCATTATTATTGGTTTATTTGGGAAACAAATATGAAACAATTACTTACGGAATTTTAGCTTCGTATACGTTGATCATCGGAATTCGATTAATTATTTTAGCATTCAGAAAAAAAATCGAACGCAAAAAAGTAAAACGGGTTGGATTTTTAGGATTTGCTGGAGGTTTTTTAGATGCTTTTGGTGGTGGAGGTTGGGGACCTGTCGTGACATCAACTTTATTAGCAAAAGGAAAAAAATCAAACTTAGTAGTAGGAACAGTTAGTTTAGCCGAGTTTTTTGTGACACTTTCTGCATCGTTGACTTTTTTTGCAGCTTTGGGCGTAAGTCATGGTTTTATCATTGCAGGTTTAATAATTGGAGGAGCTTTAGCAGCGCCAATTGCTGCGAAATTAGCAGGCAAAATACCTCAGAAAGTTGCTATTTTGGCTGTAGCTTTTTTAGTGATCACATTTAGTATTCGAATTCTTTTTAAAATTTTCTAAATTTTATATATCATTTCTAACAATCAAAACACTCTTCATCTCGCATGTTGAGTGTTTTTTATTGTTCATTATTTAAGACATATTTAGTTAAAATATATTTTGTGACAGGTTTCAATGTTTTACCATTTTCGGAATGTAAACCATAATTGGTAAAAAATTCTACTTCACCATTTTTCTTTGTATACCAAACTTTATCAAGTGCATTTTTAAAATTTAAAGTATCAGGTTTTGTGATTTTCTTCAATTGAAAAACAGCTTCGTTATATGGAACAGCATTCATTTGTGGCGAAGTTTTTTCGCATTCTATTTCTTCATAATGATTTTCTTTCCAAACCATACAAGACGAATTTTGATTCATTGAATTAAGAAATAATCCTCCGCTAGCCAAAATCATAGCAATACCACTTCCAGCAATTACTTTATTTCGTTGAAGTTTTATTTTCTGAAAGAAATTATTCTTTTTTGATGGAAGATTAATTATTGATTCTTCTTCAGAAATATTATTATCTATTATTGGTTCTACGGATGCGATTTCTTCTACATTAACTTCTTTTTCTTCATTTTTTTGTCTGCTGATTTTTTTGATTAAAATCTCCAAAACTTTCATAACCGATATAATGAGCAAGAATGTTTAATAAATCAGGACTTATTTCCTTCTTTAAATTATTTTCTTTCACGAAATCATCAAAATATCTTGAAAAAAGATTTGCTTGTTATAGGATAATTATAATCATCTGAAATTACTTTTTCTAAATGCACAGACATTCCATTTTTACTTCAACTCCCAAATTCATTTTTTGCTTTCTCAAAAACTTTTTCGAATAGATATTTTTTCGTAGACATTTCATTTTTAATTCTTTTACAAAGTAGACAAATTTTGGACAAAATAAATTACGGTTTACCGTAAAACAAGCTGTCCAATAATTGTCCAAAACTTGTCTATTGTTTGTTTAACAGCGACTTTGTGTTCTGTATTTACTTTGCAATAGAAATCAAAACAAAAACAAAAAACTTGATTTCTGAAAACGTAGTCTCGAAAATAGTTGAGGTGATTTGAAGGGAAGCATTTTTCCTGAATTGTTCTCAAGACTACAAAAAACTTCCTACTAAAGAAGCGCTTCTTTTTTCTCGTGTACACTACTCGCAATCTGTTTTGTGAGGAAGAGCACCTATATCAAAAAATTAAAAATTTAAGCTATGTTAGAATTATTATTCGCTTTATTGGGATTCTTTTTACCAAATCAAAATGCAAACACAATTTCACAAGATCAACATCCAGTTGTACAAACTTCATCAGATAGTATAGACGGTGATACAAATGGAGAAAAAGGGGATGTTCCTGTGAAAAAATAAATCATCAACGGATAGAGTAATCTATCCGTTTTTTGTTTAGCTTTAGGTTGTAAATATGGAGATTTGAGAAAAATTTTATTTTTTTATTTTATACTTTTTATTATTTCATGTCAACAGTCTAAAAACAAAGAGATTGAGCAGGATAATTTAGATAATAAAGCTTATGATAAAGCATGGAAGTTTTATGAAAAACAAGAGAATGATAGTGCTTATGTTTATTTTAATAAAGCATATTCAGAATTTATAAAACTGAATAACAAACATCAAGCATCAAAATGTTTGATAAATATGGCTTTTATTTCTAAAGATCAAGGAGATTGGTTTGGAAGCCAAGAATTAATTATTTCTTCGGTAAAATTATTAAACCCTAAAATAAGTGAAGAAAAAGAAACACTTTCTAGTGCATATAATATTTTAGGGCAAACTTCTCATGATTTAGGAAATTTTAATGATGCTATAGATTATTATCAAAAAGCAATTGATTTTTCTAAAGAAAAAGATGTTTATATTATCAATCAAAATAACATTGCAAATAGTTATCGTTACGATAAGCAGTATGATGAAGCGATAAAGATTTACCAAGAATTACTAAAAGATAAGAATACAATTGAAAATCCAAAAGAATATGCGCGAATTACTGATAATTTAGCATATACCAAATGGTTAAAAGACAATAAGTCCAATGTTATAAATGAATTAAATAAAGCGTTAAATATTAGATTAAAGGAAAATGATTTGTGGGGACAAAATGCAAGTTATGCGCATTTAACAGATTATTTTTCAAATTTAGATTATAAAAAAGCCTTGGACTATGCTTATAAAAGAAAACAAATTGCTTTCGAAAATAAGAGTGCGGGCGATAAATTAGAAGTTTATCAACAACTTATTTTATTAGACAATCCTACAAATGCAAAACAATATTTTGAAGCTTATCAAAAGCTAAACGATAGTATTCAGTTAGAACGTAACAGAGCGAAAAATCAATTTGCGTTGGTGCGTTATGATTCGGAGAAAAATCGTGCAGATTTTTTGAATGCTGAAGCAGAGAATGAAAAGAAGAAAAATGATATTTTAAAACTTTACATTCTAATCGGTTTATTGATCGTTTTGTTTGTTTTTGGATATTTTTTGTACAGAAAAAGAAAGCAAAAATTAGAGCAAGAGAAAGTTTTGTTGCAACAAGAAAAGGTTTTGGAAGTCAAAAAAACAGAACTGAAATATTCTAAAAAAGTACACGATAAAGTGGCGAACGGAATTTATCATGTGATGTCTGATATTGAGAATAAATCAGAATTTAATCGTGATCAAATTTTAGATAAATTGGAGGTGGTTTATGAAATTTCGCGCGATATTTCCTATGATAGGATTGATGAAAATCAACAAGAAAATTTTGCAGAAAAATTAGCACAATTGATAAGTTCTTATGATTCGGAACAAGTCAAAATATATTTGATTGGAAATGAAAAAGAACTTTGGAGAAACGTAAAAGATTATGCTAAAACAGAGGTTTTCTTAGTGATGCAAGAATTGTTGACGAACATGAAAAAACATAGCGAAGCTTCACGAGTTATACTAAATTTTAAAGAAGAAAACCAACAAATTATTATCAATTATTCAGATAATGGAATTGGGATTTCGGACTTAAAACCTAAAAATGGTTTGCAAAATACGGTTTCACGTATTTCTAATCTAAACGGAGATGTTATTTTTGAAACTGAAAATGTGAATGGTCTAAAAATTAAGATCATATTTCCAATTCAATAACCTAAATAAAAAGTATGTTTAAAAAAGTATTAATTGCAGAAGATTTTGAGAGTTTTAATATTTCGATTCAGAAAGTTTTAAAAGATTTACATGTAGAAAATCCTGATTATGCTTTTTATTGTGATGATGCATTCTTGAAAGTGAAAAAAGCATTGCACGACAATCAACCTTATGATTTATTGATTTCTGATTTGTCTTTTGAAGAAGATCATCGCGAGCAAAACTTGAAAAGTGGACGAGATTTAATTGAAGCTGTAAAAGCAATTCAGCCAAATTTGAAAGTGATTGTTTTTTCGGTAGAAAAGAAAGCGGATATGGTGGATAATCTTTTCAAGGAATACCATATAGATGGGTTTGTGGCGAAAGGAAGAGAAGATTCGAAAGAGTTGAAAAAAGCGATACAAACTGTTTTTGCGGGCGGAATGCATTTGGAATTGGACATGAAACGTAGTATCAAACAAAAAAATACGTATGAAATAACTTCGTATGATGTTACGTTAGTTTCTTTGCTTTCGAATGGAATTTTACTAAAAGATATTTCAAATCACTTAAAACAAAATAATATCAAACCTGCAAGTCTAAGTAGTGTAGAAAAGAGATTGGGCTCATTAAAAGAGTCGCTACAAATTACAAGTAATCATCAATTGGTTGCGTTTTTCAAAGATTTGGGAAGTATTTAACCCAAATCTTTACACCATTTATCTACAAAAATCTGTTGCAATTGCTCAATTTCTTTTTCGTAAATCGTATTTTTTCGTGAACCAAAATAGAGTGTATTTTCCAACGGTTTTTCACCTTGCCAAACCAATTTTATTTTACCAGAATTTAGTGCTTCTTGACATAAAAAGTCGGGAACAATAGAAAAGCCATTTCCATCGCTCAAACAACGAATAATAGAACTGATATTTGGGACAATATAATTTGGTTTGAAATCTGGATGTTCTTTAAAATTTTCTTTCCAAAAATGTTGCTCCGCAGCAGCTAATTTTTGAATCGGTTCTAAAATAAAATTATACAAAATTTTTCCTTTTTCAGTCGGAACCATTTTTCGCGCCGATCGATCAAATAATTTGTAGCCCGTATAGGCTTCTAACGAATTGAGATGTAAGCTAAAACCAGGTTGTGAAATAAATAATTGTTGCGCAGCAGCAGATAAAGTCCCAGTTTCATAAATTGCTTTAAATGTTCTGAACCATTCAAGATTTGATTGCTTAACTTCTAAATTTTAATTTTCATCATAAGGTAAATCGTCAGGATCTACATCAATATAATCGGGGTTTGGTAAGGTCGAAAGTCGATACGCTTTTATTGTTTTCAAATCCAATAAATTTGCTTTTACAACACGATGCATTCCGTCCATCAATTTTCCATAAGGACAAACAATAATTTGCTGTGATTTAGAAAATTATAATTAAAACAAAACCCTCCATTTTTAGGAGGGTTTTAAATTTTATTCTGCAAGAAGTTTTTTTATATCTTCTTTTAAAAATTCTATTTCAGGATGATATTTTCCAGCTAGAGAAGGTTCTTTTCCTTCAGGATCTTTGTAATTCAGTCCCGAATAAAACAGTATTGGAACACCCATTTTATCATATCGACTTCTGATATTTCCTTGTTTATCAACCAATGCAAGTTTTCCGCTGTGATTTAGACCTTCGGCAGTTGTTTCGTCTTTTCCAACATAAATATTGAATTTATCCGAAAGTTGCTCAATTTCTTCTCGATCCGAAGTCAAATAATGCCAATTCGGTGATTTTACACCAATTTGTTTTGCATATTCTAACAATCGTGCAGGTGTATCTCGTTTTGGATCAATTGTAATCGAAATAAAACCAAGGTTTGCATCATTTATTTCATCTTCTATTGTGCGTAAATTGTTACTCATTACTGGGCAAATCGTTGGACAACTTGTAAAGAAAAATTCTACAACGTACACTTTTCCTAACATATCACGATTTGTAATCGTTTGATTATTTTGATTTGTCATCGAAAATTCCGGAACTTTCATTACCGTGTAAAGTTCATCTTTAGGCTTATTTTTTAGCCAAAAAACAGTTCCTATAACGCCTAAAATAATAACAATAACGGCTATTAATTGTTTATTCATGGATATGTTTTTCAGGATTTTTTAGAAACTCTTCTTTGCACATTGTCGAACAAAAACCATACGTTTTTCCTTGGTAATTAGCTGTGTCACTCAAATGATCTGCAGTTTTCATTCCGCAAATTGGATCAACTTCGTTCACAACCGCAACATCCAATTTAGTTACAGCTTTCATTTCTTCGTGAGAAACATGCTTTACTTCAAAATTCTCTTGTTTTGTTTGCTCTTTATTACAAGAAAATAATGCAAACCCTAAGACTATTAAAGAGAATGTGTTTTTTAAATTTTTCATTTTAGATTGTTTATTTGTTTTTAATTAATTGTTATCTGATTCTATAGTTTAGATCTATAAAAGAAAAATTAAACAATTGGAGGATGAAAAACTAAACGAATAATATAGTTAGAATTAATATCTTGATAATGATCAGTTGATAATTTATTTTTTTGCGTAAAATACTTTTTTGGAGAAATAATTTGTTTTTGAGGAACAATCGCATCTAAAATTTTGACCGAATTTTTGACAAAATGATTTTCTGGCTGATTCTTTTCACTTTTCGAAATTTCTTCTTTCAAATAGCAAAAACCATTACAAAGTAATTCAGGTTTTTCTCGATTTTCACAAAGTTCATTTGCGATTTCTTCATAATTTAAAACATAATCTATCATCGGCATTAAAGGACGAAATGCGATAGAAAATATGAGTGATATGAAAAATAGTATGCGCAAAAAACTAATTTATTGACAAATTTAACCAAATTGATTGAGGTTGAATATGATAAAATTTATGATTTTAAAAGAAAGATTTATCATAATCTTCACTTTTATGTTCTGTAAAATTTTTACCTTAAAAAAGATTTTACAATCTATAAATATTTATGAAAAAAAGTAAGATTTTAGATTTTACAACAACCGAAGAACTAATGCATTTTTTGGTCGAAAATCAAGAAGAAAATCCTCTCTATAAAAATGTGATAAAGAAGTTTGAATATGAAAATGAGTTACTAAAACTGCAATCAGAGTTAGTAAATCTTCAAAATTGGATTTCGACAGAAAAGAAAAAAGTTGCAATCATTTTCGAAGGACGAGATGCTTCAGGAAAAGGAGGTACAATTCGCCGTTTTCGCGAGCATCTTAATCCGCGTTCTATGCGTGTTGTTGCATTGAATAAACCTACAGAAGTCGAACAAAATCAGTGGTATTTTAATCGTTATATCAAAGAGTTACCAAATGCTGGTGAAATTGTTTTTTTTGACAGAAGTTGGTACAACAGAGCAGTTGTAGAGCCAGTTATGGGATTTTGTACCGAGCAACAATATGAGCAATTTATGGTGCAAGTTTCAGAATTTGAACATATGTTGTACGAATCAGGGACATATATTGTCAAATTGTGGTTTTCTGTGACTAAAGAGGAGCAGCAAACACGTTTTGATTCGAGGTTAAATAATCCGCTTAAAAAGTGGAAATATAGTCCAGTCGATGCAAAAGGACAAGAGCTTTGGGATGAATTTTCGCATTATATCAATCAAATGTTTACGCGCACGCACAACTCTTTTTCGCCTTGGATTATTGTCAACGCAAATGATAAAAATACGGCAAGATTAGAATCTATTCGTTATGTGCTTTCTTTGTTTAATTATAAAGGAAAAGAGGATGCCGAAGTAAATTTAATGGTAGATCCAAATGTGATTGAACGTTATTATCGAATGGTAAAAGAATTGAATCATTAATTTTAAATTGTAAGAAAATGGAGCTAAAACCGAAAGATTTAAAATTAATCGAAACCAAAAAAGGTCTTGTTGGACTTTTACAATCTGATCATGGAAAGTTGAATTTTGCGAAAGCCTTGCGTACTGTAAAATATGAAAATAGGATAGAGCAATTACAAGAAGAATTGATAAAATTACAAACTTGGGTAGCCGAAAATAAACGAAAAGTTGTGATTGTTTTTGAAGGTCGAGATGCAGCTGGGAAAGGAGGTGCAATTCGTCGAATTGTAGAACATCTAAATCCTCGTGAACATAGAATTATAGCACTGCCAAAGCCTAATGAAGTAGAACGAGGACAATGGTATTTTCAACGTTATGTTCGTCAGTTACCACGTGCAGGAGAAATTGTTTTTTTTGATAGAAGTTGGTACAATAGAGCTGTTGTAGAGCCTGTAAATGGGTTTTGTACACAAGAGGAATATGAAACTTTTATGAACGAGGTAAATGATGTCGAGAAAATGTGGATTAATTCGGGAATATATTTGATTAAAATTTATTTTTCGATTACAAAAGAACAACAAGCAAAACGTTTTGCAGATATTGTAAATTCACCAACCAAACGATGGAAGTATAGCTCTGTAGATCAAAAAGCGCAAGATTTGTTTGATGTTTATTCAGCTTATAAAGATGTAATGTTTACGAAAACAAATACAGATTTTGCTCCTTGGAAAATCATTGATGCCAACAAAAAGTACAAGGCTAGAGTAGAGGCGATGGAATATATTTTGTCTAAAATACCTTATGATGATAAAAATAAACGTATTTTGAAACATCAAAACTTAGAAGAAGAAAATTAATTATCAAACCTAAAACTATGGCTGAATTTGATTTAAATGATTTAGAAAAAATAAATAATAAGCAAGAAATCATTGATTTTTTGGTTAGACATGATATTATAAAAGAAAAGAAGTTCAAAGAACAACTCGCTTATGAGAAAGAATTAAAAGAACTTCAAGAAAAATTGTTAGAAATACAATCTAAAGTTATTCAAGAGAATAAACGTGTGTTAATTATTTTTGAAGGTCGTGATGCAGCTGGAAAAGGAGGAACAATTTCGAGAATAACAGAATTTCTAAACCCTAAAAAATATCGTGTTGAAGCATTACCAAAGCCGACTGAAATAGAACAAGGACAATGGTATTTTCAGCGATATTTTAAAGAATTACCAAATGCAGGTGAAATTGTATTCTTTGATCGTTCTTGGTATAATCGTGCTGTTGTAGAGCCTGTTTTCGGATTTTGTACGGAAGAACAACATACAAAGTTTATGAAACAAGTAGTAGAAGTAGAAAAGCTTTTGCAAGATGATGGAATTATTTTGGTTAAAATTTTCCTGTCGATTTCGAAAGAAGAACAAGCAGAACGATTACAAGATCGGAAAGATGACGAATTGAAACAATGGAAATTAGGGGCATTGGATCAAAAGGCACAAGAGTTATGGGATGTTTATACCAATTACATTGACAAAATGTTTCAGCAAACAGGAACAGAAAGTTCATCTTGGCTAGAAATTGTGACAGATGATAAAAAAACTGCTCGACTTTTAGCGATGAAATCAGTCGTAGCACAATTAACAAATCAATCTTTTGAAAATGATTTAATAAAAATTCATTCATAAAAGAAAGAGAATCATTTGTATAATCAAGATTTTTGATTAATTTTGCATCCACATTGTTCAACCTCTGACGAAAGACGTTTAAGTTGCTCAATTCAAATAAATTGAAATTATAATAATGGAAAATTTAGTAAAATACGTACAAGAGAAATACGTAGCTAAAAAAGAGTTCCCAGCTTTCGCAGCAGGTGATACTATTACAGTTTATCAAGAAATTACAGAGGGTGGAAAAACTCGTGTTCAGTTCTTTAAAGGGGTTGTTATCCAAAGAAGAGGACAAGGAACTACAGAAACTTTCACAATCCGTAAAATGTCTGGAGATGTTGGTGTAGAGCGTATCTTCCCAGTTAACATGCCAGCGTTACAAAAAATTGAAGTAAACAAAAAAGGTAAAGTTCGTAGAGCTCGTATCTTCTACTTCAGAGCATTACGTGGTAAAAAAGCTCGTATCAAAGACGCTGCTTACTAAAAACTGCTTTTTTAGGAAAAATATAAAATCCGTTCGATTATCGAACGGATTTTTTTTGGCTGATTTTGAAAGTTTAATATAAAATATTAAATTTTACCATTTCTTAACATTCTATTAAGAGTTGAAAAAATAGTTTAATATTTTATTGAAACAAGTAATCCCTAAAATTATTCTATATATTCTTTTATTACTTGGTTTATTTTTGTATTTGAATTGTAGAGTAATTCTTAAGTGTTTTTTTTAATACTTTTATTGTTAACAATTTTAACACAAGAGATGAGAAAAAAACAATTTAGAATTTTTAGTCTTCTTTTTGTTCTTGGATCGTTTGCTTATGCTCAAACTACAGGTCATGTAAAAGATTCTGATGGTTTTCCAGAAGCAGATGTAGAGGTAAAAATAAAAGGGACTGATAAGGCAGCTTACACAGATGAAAATGGAGATTTTAATATTGATGCCAAAATCGGTGATATTTTAATTATTAAAGGCAAGGAAATTACCGTTACTTCTGAGAATTTAGGAGATTTATCCACTCAATTAAATCCTAAAAGTGAGAATATAGATTTAGGAACTGCAGTTGTAACTGGATATTCTACACAACGTAAGGAAGAGGTAACCGCTGCAGTTTCTGTTGTAAATGCAAAAGACTTAATGGATGCTAAATCTCCGAACATTACCAATTTATTACAAGGTAAAGTTGCAGGTCTTAGAATTACAAGTAGCTCTGGACAACCAGGTTCAACGGCTTCATTACGTTTAAGAGGAAAAACAAGTATTTCTGCAGGAACAGATGCTTTATGGGTAGTTGATGGAGTGATTTATCATGGAACACCAAATATTAATCCAAATGATGTTGAAACAATTTCTGTATTAAAAGATGCTGCTGCAACTGCGCAATATGGTTCTCGTGGAGCGAATGGAGTAGTAGTTGTAACAACTAAAAGAGCCAGAGGAAATGGATTGGTTGTAAATGCAGATTATTCTACAAGTTATAATCGTTTCAATCCAGGGAAATTCGAAGTAATGAACGGAAATGAATTATATAATTTGTTTCTGTCGTACTTCATGACTTCGTAGACTTTAAATATAATTATTTTAGTTTTAATTTTAGTATTTCATAAGGAGTTTTTCCTTTAAAAGATCCATGTGGTCTATTGAAATTATAAAAATTTTCCCATTGTTCTAATTTTTGATTTAGATCGACATCATCAGTATAGCTTAAAAGTTGATAAAACTCTTTTTTATCAGTTAAATGTGATCGTTCAACTTTCCCATTTAACTGAGGCGTTCCTACTTTTATAAATCGGTGTCTCATTCCTAAATCTTGAACATGCCAATGAAATTTTGATTGAAATTCATGTCCGTTATCTGTTTGAATTGTATTAATTCTGAAAGGAAATTTATCTACAACATAATTTATGAAATCAATTGAAC
>JGI26054J46599_1000092_pt1 | contig 27981 bp, 28 predicted proteins | sample HigsolmetaGSP16D_FD_46599 | JGI IMG/M metagenome (IMG submission 46599) | reverse complement strand
GCGATGACCAGCCACACAACCGCCGCCGCGCCGGCCAGCAGCGGACGCAGCGGCAACTGGTAGAACAGCAGTCCGGCCACCCAGAGGGAGGCGAGCATCAGGGCGGTGGCCAGGGTCCAACGTGCGGCTGCCTTCACGGGCATTCCGTTGCGTACTGAAAGGGCGCCTAGTTAGCCATAACCGCGTTCCACGCGGAATGGGCCACCGCGCCCGCCCTGACAGCCGATTCAGCCAGCCTCAGTGGCGGCGTGGCGGGGTGACCTTCTGCCACGGCGCGATGCCGCTGCGGCCGACCCGCGCGGCACGCTTGAGCGGGGCGCGGCGGCTGGCGCACTCGGGAATGATCCCGGGCAGCTCGGGCGCAGTGGGCTGGGGGCGCTGCGGAATGAGGCGATCAAGCAGCCACATGGGCGTTCTCCGTAGGGGGGACGGGGATGACCTACGCTACTGCCGCTGCGGCCACGGATACGTGAGGAATCGGCGACACCGATGTGACGGCCCTGCCCGCGCCATAACGCGAACGCTTTGCATTTGCATATATCGATCGGGATAATGAGGGGTTCGGGCACGCTGCGTGCGCGGTTTCTTCCACAGCCACCGCCAGGGATTCCATGCAACGCGCTGCCATCAAAGCCTGGTTCGTCATCCACAAGTGGACCAGCCTGGTATGTACGCTGTTCCTGCTGCTGTTGTGCCTGACCGGCCTGCCCTTGATCTTCGCCCATGAGATCGGCCACCTCACCGGCGCCGATCCCGAGGTGGCACCGGCTCCCGCCGATGCGCCGCTGCGCGATCTGGATGCGCAGGTACGCACCGCGCTGGAGCACTTCCCCGGCAACGTACCGCTGTTCGTCGGCTGGGATCCGGAGGCGCCGGTGATGTACGTCAATACCGGCGCGCGCGTGGACACGCCCCCTGCGCAGATGCAGACCGTGCTGCTCAACACGCTCGATGGCCAACAGGTACCGGCGCCGCAGTTCAACGAAGGGGTGATGTACTTCCTCTACCGCCTGCACACCGATCTGTTCATGGACCTGCCCGGCCTGCTGTTCATGGGCGCGATGGGCGTGCTGTTCGTGGTGGCGATCATTTCCGGACTGGTGCTGTACGGCCCCTTCATGCGCAAGCAGCGCTTCGGCACCCTGCGCACCGGCCGCAACCGGCGCCTGGCATGGCTGGACCTGCACAACGTGCTGGGCGTGGTCACCCTGGGCTGGGCGCTGGTGGTGGGGCTGACCGGTGCGATCAACACGCTGGCCAAGCCGCTGGAGCAGGCCTGGCAGGCCGAGCAACTGGGCGAGTTCGCCACGCGGTACGCCGGCCAGCCACGGCCGACCCGGCTGGCGTCACTGCAGGCAGCCGTGGATGCCGCACGCGCGGCAGAGCCGGCGATGCGCCCGGCCTTCGTCAGCTTTCCCGGCACCGGCTACAGCGGTGACCACCACTATGGGGTGTTCATGCAGGGCAACACCGCCGTGACCGAGCGCCTGTATCGCCCGGTGCTGGTGGACGCGCAGAGCGGGAAGGTGACCGCGCAGCCGCAGCTGCCCGCCTACATGACCGTGCTGCTGCTGAGCCAGCCACTGCACTTCGGTGATTACGGCAGCCTGCCGTTGAAGATCCTGTGGGCCCTGCTGGACCTGCTGACCATCGTGGTCCTGGTCAGCGGCCTGTACCTGTGGTTCAAGCGCGGCAGCACCGACACCCGGGTGAATGAACTCGCCCGCGCGCAGAACGCGGAGGGCGCATGAGCCGGCCCCGCCCTGCGGCACCACGCAGCCCGTTCATCGCGCCGGCCTGGATCGCGGCCGCCAGCCTGGTGGGCCTGGTCAGCGCCCTGCTGGGCGATGGGCTGTTCGACTGGGTGTCCTGGGCGGTGTTCAGTGCCTTGATCGCACTGGTGGTGCGCGCCTGGATCAGACGCGACCGGCGCTGACGCGGCGACCGGCGCGCGCAGGCGCTCAACGAACGTCTCGGCCCACTTCCGAAATGCAATGTTATAACGTACATTATTCGGCGTGATCGCTCCGGCCTGGCCGTGCGCTCCAGTTTCCTTTCCTCACGCCGCTGTGTCCCACACCATGACCAAGACTCCTCTCGCGCTGGCGCTGCTGGCCGGCTTCGCCACGCCCCCCGTCTGTGCCGCNCCTCCCACCGGCGCCGGATCCGCCGTCACGCTGGGCAAGGTGGACGTGCGCCACGGCGGCAACAACGCGCTGACCGCCAACCAGGTCTTCACCTCGGTGGACGTGATGGGCGGCGACCAGGTGGAAACGAAGAACGTGGGCGCCAGCTGGGAACTGCTCGGGCAGATGCCCGGCATGCAGCTCACCGAAACCCGCCAGGGCGCCGAATCGGGCAAGGTGACCTTCCGCGCCTTCAACGGCGAGGGCTACCTCAACGGCATCAAGACGCTCATCGACGGTGTCCCGAGCAACGTCAACAGCGGCAACCAGCGCTTCATCGACATGATCTTCCCGCTGGAAGTGGCCTACATCGAGGTGGTGCGGGGTACCAACGATCCGCGCTACGGCCTGCACAACATCGGCGGCAACATCAATCTGGCCACGCGCCAGGGCGGCCACTACACCGACACACGGCTNAGCGTGGGCAGCTTCGATACCCATCAGCTCCAGTTCGCGATGGGCCGCGAGCGCGACGGCTTCGCGCAGAACTACTTCGTCGGCACGCAGGACAGCAACGGATACCGCGACCATGACCAGTCGCGCAAGCACACGCTGGCCGGCAAGTGGTTCTGGGGCACGGCCGAGGATGTGGCGCAGTTCGGCATCACCGCGCGCACCTACACCCAGCGCGCGGAAGAACCGGGCTTCATGACCGCCGACGAGCTGGCCACCAACCGCCGTGGATCGCAGCGCCGCAACGCGCATGACATCAGCGACCGTGACATGCAGCAGCTGAGCACACGGCTGGATCTGCACCTGGCCGACACCGTGCATGTGGCCAACACCCTGTACTACAACCGCTATGAAGACGACCGCCGGGTGACCTTCAGCGATTATCCGGTGGGCAATGCACCGCGCCAGCGCCGGCAGTGGGACGAGACCCAGACCGGCTGGATGTCCACGGTGACCTGGGCGGCGCGCCCCGCGTTCACCCTGGAAGGCGGGTTCAACGCCGAACACCAGGACAACGGCTACCGGCGCCTGCGCTACGCGTACAGCGAACCCACCGATTTCACCGCCCCGCCGGCGCGTGTGCAGAACGATGAGCGCTACCACCTGGACAATCTGGGTGCCTACGTGCAGGCGGTGATCACCCCGCTGCCATCGCTGCGCATCGTGCCCGCCTACCGGGTGGACCGCTTCGATGGCCGCACCCGGCTGATGGATGGCAGCACCGCCCCCCTGCAGCACTACGGCAGCATCGGCCAGCCGAAACTGAGCGTGGTGTACACCCTGTCCCCGGCGTGGAATCTGTATGCCAACTGGGGCCGCACCTTCCAGGTGCTGACCGGTTCCACCGCGCCGGCCTACCTGCAGCCGGGCCAGCCCACGTACCGCCCCTCGCTCAACACCGGCAAGGAAGCGGGCCTGAAGTACAGCCCGCATGCAGGGCTGCAGGCACGCCTGGCGCTGTGGCAGCAGGATGCCACCGACGAGATGGCGAACATGCCGGCCACCGGCACGGTGCTGGCGCTGGGCCAGACCCGTCGCCGCGGCGTGGACCTGCAGGTGAACGCCACCGTGGGCGAGCGCTGGACGTTGTGGGCCTCGCATGCGTACCAGGAAGCACGCGTGGTGCGCCTGGAAGACGAGCAGGGCCGCTCGCTGGCCGGCAAGGAGGTCTTCTCCACGCCGCGCCATATCAGCAACATCGGCGCGCGGCTGCAGGCCAGCGAGCGCTGGACTGTTGAACTGCAGGGCCGCATGCAGGGCGATTACTACATTGATGCGCGCAACGAAGCCGGCAAGTACGGTGGGTTCGCGGTGCTGGACCTGAGCACCGGCTACCAGCTCAGCGACAGCCTGAGCGTGGACCTGCAGGTGAAGAATCTCACCGGCCGCGAGTACGTCTATGCGTGGTATGACACCTTCTTCTGGGGCAGCCAGGCACGCCCGATGTTCTCCCCCTCCAGTGGCCGCAGCGTGTTCGTTTCGCTCACCCTGAAACACTAGCTCCGGCCCCGCGCCGCGCCTGCACGGCCGCTTCCACCGTGCAGCGCGGTTTGCCGCTACAGTAACGCCAGCCCCTGCAGTCCGTTGCGCCCCATGGCGCTCATGGAGATGGCATGAAGCAGCCTGTTACTGCGCGCATCGGCCTGCGCGGACTGATCCTGCTGTTCGTGGTCGCCTCGGTGCTGGCCACGCTGGCCAGCAGTCTGCGGGTGGCCTACCAGGTACAGCGGCAGGCGCTGATCGATCTTTCGCTGGATACCCACCGTGCGTACGCCGCACGTGTGGCGTCTTCGCTGGATGCCTTCCTGGTGTCGGCGCAGAGCCGCCTGGCCTACAGCGCACAGGCGCTGGGCACGCAATGGGACCAGCCGCAACGGTTGGACGAGGAAGTGCGGCGGCTGCAGGCCGACGATATCGATTTCAATACCGTCGCGGTGATCGATGCCAACGGCATCATCCTCAAGGCCTCGCCGGACAAGACGCAGCTGCAGGGGCGGCCGATGCCTCCGGCGCGCGGCATCGAAACCGTGCTGGCTGAGCGGCAGCCCACGGTGAGCCCAGCCTACGTCTCGCCGGCCGGCAACCTGATGGTGTTCATCGCCCATCCGGTGGTGAGTCCCAGCGGGGAGCTGCTCGGCGCGGTGGGCGGGTCGATCTACCTGGCCCGGCATGGCACCCTGCAGACGCTGATCAGCCGGCATTTCCAGCACGAGCAGACGGTCACGCTCGTCACCGACAGCCACCACCGCGTGCTCTATCACCCGAAGGCACCGCAGGTGGGCCGGGTGATGGAACCTGCCGGCGATGTGGATGCCGCACTGGGCGGTGCGGCCGGCAGCATGGCCGTGCAGACCCCCGGCGGCCCCCCGCTGCTCGCCGGCTACGCACCGGTGCCGCGCGCCGGCTGGGCCGTGGTGACCCGCCAGCCGCAGGCGCGTGCGCTGGCGCCGCTGTGGCCGATGACACGCGCGATGCTGCTGGGGGTGATTCCCCCTGCGCTGCTCGGCCTGGTGCTGATCCTGCTGGTGGCCAACCTGATCGCCCGCCCGCTGCGCGAGCTGTCCGCAGCGGCTGATGACCTGGGCGCCGCCGATGCGAGCGCGCGCCTGCTGCGCATCAATGCGTGGTACCAGGATGCGCTGGCGATCCGCCGCGCCATGCTGGCCAGCGTGGCGATGCTGCAGCAGAAGCTCGGCCGACTGGACCAGCAGGCCCACAGTGATGCGCTGACCGGGCTGGCCAACCGCCGCGCACTCGCACGGCAGTTGGACCTGCTGGAGGTGCAGGGAACCCCCTACGCGGTGCTGGCCCTGGACATCGACCATTTCAAGCGCGTCAACGATACCTTCGGCCATGATCACGGCGATGTGGCCCTGCAGCACGTGGCTACGCTGCTGCGGGAGAACGCACGCGCCAGCGACCTGCCCTGCCGCAGCGGCGGCGAGGAGTTCCTGCTGGTCATGCCGGACACCGCCGACACGGCGGCGCGGCAGACGGCCGAGCGGATCCGCGCGGCGGTGGAAACGCACGACATCCCCGTGGTGGGCCGGGTGACGGTATCCATCGGCGTGCATGAACGCGGCGAGGATGACGCCGGTGCCAGCGCAGTGCTCAAACGTGCCGATGAGGCGCTCTATCGGGCCAAGCAGCGCGGGCGCAACCGGGTGGTCTGAGCGGTGATGGCGGTGCGCGAGACCATTGATGCGGCCGCAGCCTGCAGCGGCTGCGGATGATTCTGTTTATGCACGTCTCGTTTGAAGATTTGCGTAGAGACGCGCCCGCCGCACCGCTTGAAGATGAGCGTAACGGCGACGGACAGGCTGGCGCGGGCTGCTCCACAGNGCGTTGATGTCCACACCCTGCGCTCTCCCGCCGGATGATCGCCCTGCTGGCGCGCCCTGGGTGATGGGCCGCCCCTTACGACTCGAGGACACCCGCATGCCCGCTTCCACTTCCGCGCATCCGCCGCTGGACGCGCTGCTCGGCGATACCACCCGCGCGCTCCCGGACGAGATCCTGGCCGCCCTGGAGGCCCTGCGGCAGCCGCCGCCCGTCTCCGCGCCCCCGGCGTTCTTCGCCGCACTGGACACCATCCGCCACGGCGACTGCGCCAATGGGCAACGCTGGACCGAGGCGCGCCAGTCCTTCATCAGCGCCTGCGACATGGCCGCGGTCAGCCGCACGCTGCGCGGTTTGTCGGTGGTGCTGGACCTGCTGCACGCTGCCGAGCGCTCGCGCCACGGCGCCGACGAAGACGAGCAGTTCAGCGGCTTCGTGGTGGACGGGCTGATGGCCGCAGCGCGCGAGCTGACCACGCACGCGCAGGCCTCGCTGGGTCCGCAGTAGCCGGCGGCGCTCAGTCCGCCGGCTGGTAGGCGCCGTCGAAATCCAGGTAATCCTCGTGCAGGCCCTGCACCCATCTGCCGGTGGGCACGCCGTCGGCATCGGTCTCCATCAGGGCCCAGCCGGGCTGCTCGGCCGAGGCATCGGCGGGGCCTTCATCCAGCACCATCACCAGCGCGTTGCCCAAGGCTTTGCCATAGGCCTGCAGCAGTGTGTGCAGTGCGTCTTCGCCGACTGCCTCGCGCAGGGCGTCCAGGGTNGCCTGCAGGTGCGGCTGCTCGCCAACCGTATCGGCCAGCACNGTGTCCACCGCATCGGCCGCACGGTGGACGTCCCGCAGCAGCAGGAAGCGCGCGAACTGGGGAATGTTCTCGCTCAGTTCGCTGTGCACCCAATCCTTGGGCGCGGTGCAGCCTGCGCCGAGCATGGCCGTGGTGAGTTGCGCGTGCCGATCTCCCATCTGTTTCCTCCGTGGCAGGTGTGGGGCCAGTGTAGCCAGCACCCGGCGAGGCGCCCGTGCAGGACTACGCCGGCTGCCGCGACCAGCCGCGGGTGGCGAGCAGGTCCAGCAGGCCGACCACCAGCAGCGACAGTCCCATCAGCGGAAACAGCAGCCCGCCTACACAGAGCAGCGCGAACACGCCCACCACGGTACCGCGCTGCTTCGGCAACGGCGGCACGCCCAGGCCGCGCAGCGGCCGCCGCTTCCACCACATCACCGCGCCACTCACGCACAGCAGCACGATGGCCGCGCACGCCACCAGCAACAGCAGGCGGTTGACCGTGCCGTACTCCTGCCCCAGATGCACGTTGATGCCCCACTCCAACCCGCGCCCCACCGCGCCGTAGTCGGCATAGCCCATGTCCAGCAGCACCGTGCCGCGGTACTGGTCAAGGTGGACCACGCGCTGCTGCTGCACGTCTTCCGGGTAGACCGACGCGCTGTAGACGCCACGCTCGCCGCGCGGCAGGCTCACGCTGAAACCGGGCACCAGACCGAGCCCGGCGAACCGCGCCACGGCCGCGTCCAGGCCGATGCTGCCCGGCTGCGGGCGCAGATCGCCCAGCGCACCCCCACCGTGCGCGGCGTGGGCCGCGTGGTCGGCGTGGTGCGCGTGGTCCTCGCCGGCGACGGCGGCCGGTGCATCGCCCACCGGCTGCGACTGCGGCAGCCGGGCGTGTTCCAGCGACCAGCTCGGCCGGACGGTATCGGCCAGGCGCTGCTGCGACATCGGGATGTCCACGCGCACACCGGCCGGGTAGCCGAAGGCCTGGCCATTGACCCAGGCGTTCACCTGCTTGCCCCACACCACCGACCACGGCATGCCGGTCAGGGCAAGAAACAGCAGCACCCCGCCCACGCCCACGCCGGTCACGGCATGCAGGTCACGCCAGAACAGCCGCTGCGGCGGGCGGCCACGCACCGTGACCACCCCGCCCTTCTGTCCGCGCGGCCACCACAGGTAGATCCCGGTCAGCACCAGCAGGATGGCCCAGCCGGCGGCGATCTCGATCAGCGCACGGGCACCGTCACCGAGCAGATCCAGGCTGTGCAGGCGGCGCACCACGCCGGAAAACGTGCCGCGCTCCGGCAGATGGCCCAGCACCTGCGTGCTCCACGGATCCACGTAGTAGACCTGGCGCTGCCCGTCCGCGGCCAGCACGCCGATCTCCACGCTGCCATCGGCACGCTCGGGCGTGGTGTAGCGGAAGACCTCGCCCACGCCCAGCGCCTGCACCGCGGCGATCTGCGCGCTGGGCAATGCCTGTGCGGCCGGCCGCACCGGCACGACCTTCAATGCCGGATGCACCCAGCGGTCGATCGGCTTCTGGTACAGGTACACCGCACCGGTCAGCGCCAGCCAGACGATGAAGGGCAACACGAACAGCCCGGCATAGAAGTGCCAGCGCCAGACGGCGCGATGGAAGCGCGGCCCGCCCGCGCGTGGTGCGGTGTCGCCTGTGCTCATGTCACAGCTCCCGGGTCCAGGTGAGATACACCGCACGTCCATCGCCCGGCGAATAGCCCGAGCTGCCACTGTCATACCACGCGTACACGTAGAACCGGTCGGTGGCGTTCTTCAGCTGCAGCGCCAGGCTGTTGCGCGCATCCAGCTGGTAACGCGCACTGAGGTTGAGCAGCGCGTAGCCGCCGTAGCGGCCCAGCGTGTTGGTGCGTTCCACGTAGTACGCTCCCTGGCCATTGCCCCACGCGCTGAACGCCCATGCATCGTCCGGCGCGTACTCCACGCCGGCGCTGGCCAGCCACTGCGGCACATTCTCGATCTGCCGCCCGCGGGTGAGCGGTGCACTCGGGTCAGGCACCTCAATGGTGGCCTTCTGCCGCGAATACGCGCCCCAGGCACGCCACTGCACGCTGGGTTGCCAGGTGACCTGCGCATCCCAGCCCCGCCGCAGGGTCTGCCCGACGTTGCCCACTTCGTTGCTGCCGACACTGCCGTTGACGCCCAGGATGGTGGCCACCTCATCGCTGGCCTTCTGTTCCCACAGGGCCACGCGTGCCTGCAGGCCGGGCAGCGGCGACCACTTCACGCCGGTCTCCCAGCCTTCGTTGATGGATGGGGCCAGGTTGGTCGCCTGGGTGCGGTAGGCACCGTTGCCGCTGCCGATCTGGAAGGTGCGGCCCCAGTTGGCATAACCGATCCACGCCGGGGTGAAGGCATAGGACGCGCTGAACTTCGGCTGCCGGATCAGCCCGTAGCGGTAGACCGGTGCGCGTGCGCCGGTGGCCACGTTGTGGAACGCCCCGCCGATGTCATCCACGCGGTAGGCCGGCACCAGCTTCAGCCGTTCCACCGGACGGAATACCGCCTGCACGTACGCACCGCGGGTATCCAGATCGAAATCCCAATCGCGCAGGGTGGCCTGGCGCTGCCGCTGCGCGGTGCGGTAACGGCGGGCGATGTTGTCCTGCCACTGGCCATCCACGCCCGCATCGAGCACGAACTCGGCGAAGGCGGTAGGCGGGCGCCATGTGGTGGTGAGCAGCACCCCGCGGTGGGTTTCCTCGGTGAAGCGCTCCTGCTGCGCGCCGCCGGCGGTGAAGGTCACCCAGCGCTGGTTGCGGTAGTCGTTCTGGTAGGCCTTGGCGGTCCAGCTGCCATGCGCGCCCAGCCGGCCCTCGCCATGCAGCGCGGTCTGCACGGTGGTGCGTTCGCTGCGGTCATCCTTGGCATAGGCCGGTGACTGGCCGGGGTTGGCCTGCACCTGCGCGTAATCCAGGTACCCCGCTTCCAGCGCGGCGTTGTGGTAATACCGGCTGCTCAGCCCGGCGCGCCAGCGCCCGTCCGGATCGGTATGAAACCACTTGCCGGCGAAACTGCGCTGGGTGCCATCGGCATGGTCGCGCTCGCCGCTGGACTGGCGCCAGCCGACGAAATAGTTCTGGGCCCACGCACCACGCTCCACGCCCTTGGCCAGCTGGATGTCCTGCGTGCCGAAGCTGCCGGCCGTGACGCTGAGCTGTCCGTCGTTGCCGCCCTGGCGGGTGACCACGTTCACGTCACCGGCGATGGCGTGCAGGCCATAGCGCGCATCGTTGGTGCCGCGCACGATCTCCAGCGCGGTGATGTCCAGCGGAAATACCGCATCCAGGTAGGGCATGCCGCCGGCGTTGTCGTTGCTGGGAATGCCATCCACCAGCAGCTTCACTGCGTTGATGCGGCCCTCGCCATTGAAGCCGCGGAAGGAAAAGCGCCCGGCATCGGTGCCCATCTTGAACTGGGTGACCTGCACGCCGGGCGCGTTCATCAGCAGCTCCCAGCTGTGGTCGACCCGCTGTGACTGCAGCAGGTCACCGCCGATCACATCCACGGAGCTGAAAATGGTGCGGGCGCTGGTTTCGCGCACCGCATCGGCGTTGGAATGGACCGTGCCCAGGGTGAGCACGGTGTTGTCCTGCGCGGCGGCCGCCAGCGGCCACAGCAGGGGGGAAGCCAGCGCGGCAAACAGCACGCGGGCGGACGAGGTGGAACGGGAAAGGTCGGTCATGGAATCACGGCAGGCAGCGCCACCCCGCGCGGCGCGCAGGGAGCGATGAAGGTTCGGATAGGCCGCAGCCCCTGTGTGCCCAGGGCAACAGGGTTCGGCGAACGCACGGATGGGCTGCCGGCAGTCGCCGGCGGCGGCATCAGGCCAGCCGCGGGGGGCCGCGGGCGCCGAGACGACTGAACGGTGCTGCGCCATGGCNACGGGCCATGGCGCCCCGCACCGCGGCGCGTGCCGCCTGCGGGGCCAGTGCCAGCACCAGCAGCACCAGGAAGGCGAGCATGCGCGCGGCGATCAGGCAGTAATCACATTCCACGCCCATCTCATGCCCGGCGTGCGGGTCTGCTGCGGGCGTGCTGTGTCCTTCGTGCGGCGTGGCCGGCGGCAGCGCTGCAGGCGCAGCGGTGGCGGGATGCGCGTGGTGCTCGTGGTGTGCATGCGCGTCCGGCGCGGCATGCGCGTGACCCGGCATCGCGGCATGCGCGTGTGCCGGCAGCGCGGCCGGCAGCGCCGCAGCCGCAGCCGGCGGGTGATGCATCGAACGGCTGATCAGCGGTGCGAGTACGACCAGCAGCACCGCCACGGTGGCCAAGCAGAGGAACCAGCGCTGGAAGGTGGCGGCGTGCACCGGGTCATTGTAGGGGAGTCCGCCTGCGACAGACCCCCGGTGCGGGGCACCGGCGATGCGACCTTCGGTCGCACCCGCCGTCCTGCTAGCCCTGCTTGAATACGGTCTTCTGGCCGATGGCGGCGTGCTTGCTGGCCGTGGGACGGGCCAGGCCGGGAATGAGGAAATCGGCCACGCTGCGACCGTGCCGGGTGCGCTCGGCCAGCCAGCGCGGCATGCGGCCGCGGCCGGACCAGGTGTTGCGCTTGTTGTCCGGGTCGCGGTATTTCGGCGCGACTTTGCCGCGCTTGCGCGTTGCCGCGCGGCGCGGGGCCGGCGTCGCTGCCGCCTGCGGCGTACCCAGAATCTCCGCGACGGTGTAGCCGGCGGCCTTGGCCACGGCGGTCAGTTCCCGGCGCACCGTTGCCGCCGGCCGGCGGGTCTCCAGCACCTCACGGCGGCGCTCGGCGGCGGAGATAAGCGTCTTCAACTGCTGCGCACCCAGTGCGTGGACATCGATGGTCATGCGCTGAGGGTGGTTTGCACCGGACAGGCTGTCAAGCAGCGCAGTGCGCGCTGCGCGATGGCTGCGGATCGCTGATTGACGGACACAAAAAAGCCCCTGTTTCCAGAGGCTTTTTGGTCTACAACATGGTGGGCGGTACAAGGTTCGAACTTGTGACCCTTGCCGTGTGAAGGCAATGCTCTACCGCTGAGCTAACCGCCCGGTGTGTTGCTGAGCCGCTCATTATAGGGGGCTTTTTCAGGGCGTCAATACCTTTTCACGCCCGGATGCTGCAGCCCCCTGCACCGCCGTTACATGGTGCTGGTCGGCTTGTCCGACGAGGTCAGGCCGGCCAGCAGCGTCTCGATCTTGTGGCGCACGCTCTCCCCTTCCTGGCCGTCGGCCAGCTGCACGCCGATGCCGGCGGCACGGTTGCCCTGCGCACCGGCCGGCGTGACCCAGATCACCTTGCCGGCCACCGGCAGGCGCTCGCTGGATTCGGGCAGGGTGAGCAGCAGGAACACCTCGTCGCCGAGGAAATAGCGCTTGGGCGTGGGCACGAACACACCGCCGTTGCGTACGAACGGCATGTAGGCGCTGTACAGCGCGGCCTTGTCCTTCACGGACAGCGACAGGATGCCCTGGCGGGCGGTGGTGGCACTCATCGATTTCCCCTAGATTGCCGCTCGTTGACCCGGTTCCAGGCCAGCAACAGTTCCACCACGGCCAGGTCGGCACGCACCGTGGTGCGCAGCAGGTCGCGGGTCCGGTTGGCGGCGTCGAACCAGGCTGCCAGCTTGTGCAATCGCTCCGGTTCGGTCAAGCCATGCGTGCTGGCCTGCTGCAGCGCGCCTTCGGCGGCAAAGCGCAGCCGCAGCGCGGCGTTGTCATCGCCGCACCATTTCTGTGCCAGCTCCACCGCGGTGGTGCGGCCGGCGGCCAGTTGCTCCAGCTCGCGTGTCACCTCGCGGCGCAGCGCCAGGCCGTCCTCGCGCAGCCACTGGTCGGCCAGCCCAGGATGGCCGCGTGCGGCCTCCAGGGCCTCGCGCGCCTCGGCCTCGCTGTGGCCACGCTGGGCCAGCCAGGCCAGCGCCTCGGCCTGCGGCGGCAGCTTGAACTCGAGCTTCTGGCAGCGGCTGCGCACGGTCTGCGGCAGGCGCGCCGGATCGCTGCTGATCAGCCACAGGTAGCGGCCGGGTTGCGGTTCTTCCAGCGTCTTGAGCAGTGCATTGCAGGCCGCGCGGTTGATCGCATCGGCCGGGTCCACGATGACCACCTGGGCCACGCCGTACTGCGGGGTGAGGGCCAGTTTCTCGCCGATCTGCCGCACCTGCTCGATGACGATCTCGGTGCGCAGCTTGTCGCCGCTCTTGTTGGGAATGAAGCTGATCAGCTGCAGGTCCGGGTGGGTGCCGGCGGCCAGCAACTGGCGGGTGCGTTCGGCATGGGCCGGCTCGCCGCGCGACAGCACGTGCGTGGCCAGCGCCAGCGCCACCTCGCGCTTGCCCAGCCCGGCCGGCCCGCAGAACAGCATGCCGTGGCCCAGCCGGCCGGCATCCAGCGCCGCCACCGTCTGGTCGTAGGCACGCTGCTGCCAGGGCGAGAACGCATTCATGCGGCCACCCCGCTGGCCAACCAGCGCTCCACCCGGGCCACAACGTCGGCAGCCACCTGCGGCTGCGCCTGGCTGGCGTCCACAAGCGCGAAGCGCTGGGGGTCGGCGGCGGCGCGGGCACGGAACACCGCACGCACGCGCTGGAAGAAGTCGTCCTGCTCGCTTTCGATCCGGTCCGGCCACAGGTCACGGCTGCTGGCACGGGCACGGCCCACGGCCACATCCACATCCAGCAGCAGGGTCAGCCCCGGCAGCAGGCCCACCGCGCGGCGTTCCAGCTCGGCGATCCACTGCGGGTCCAGCCCGCGTCCNCCGCCCTGGTAGGCGTAGCTGGAATCGGTGAAGCGGTCGCTGAGCACGAAGGCCCCGCGTCGCAGCGCCGGCTGGATCACCTGGCGCACGTGCTGGGCACGGGCGGCGAACACCAGCAGCAGTTCGGCTTCGGCGCTGAGCGGTTCGGCGGCGATCTCCTCGTCCGGCTTGAGCACCAGCGCGCGGATGCGTTCGGCCAGCGGCGTGCCGCCCGGTTCGCGGGTGAGCACCACCTCGTGGCCATGGCCACGCAGGCAGGCCTGGATGGCATTGAGGGCGGTGGTCTTGCCCGCGCCCTCGCCGCCTTCCAGGCTGACGAAACGCGGGTGCCGCAACAGCGCGGAAGTCATTGCGCCGGAGTCTCCTGGGAACGTTGCTGGCGCAGCCGCTGCAGGTAACGGCCCACCGCTGCGGTGTGTTCGGCGTAGGTGGCCGAGAATTCATGCGCGCCGGTGCCATCGCCCTTGGCGACGAAGTACAGCGTGTTGCCTGCGGCCGGCTGCGCGGCGGCCATCAGCGCGTCGCGGCTGGGCATGGCGATGGGCGTGGGCGTGAGACCGGCACGGGTATAGGTGTTGTAGGGGGTATCGGTGGTCAGGTCGCGCTTGCGGATGTTGCCGTCGTAGGCCGCGCCGATGCCATAGATCACGGTGGGGTCGGTCTGCAGGCGCATGCCCTGCTGCAGCCGGCGCACGAACACGCCGGCAATCTGCGGGCGCTCGCTGGCCAGCGCGGTTTCCTTTTCGATGATGGAGGCCAGCGTGAGCAGCTCGTAGGGGGAGTTGATCGGCAGGCCATCGGCGCGCGCGTCCCACGCCTGGGCCAGCGCTTTTTCCATCTCCGCATGTGCGCGCTTGAGCACATCCAGATCGGTATCGCCCCGCTGGTACACATAGGTTTCCGGCAGGAAGCGGCCTTCCGGGTGCTGTCCCGGGAAGCCCAGCCGCTGCATCAGTGCCGCGTCATCCAGCGTCTCCAGGGTCTGCACCAGCGGCTCGGCGCGGCCGAGCGCGGCACGCAGCTGGCGCATGTTCCAGCCTTCCACCACGGTGACCCGGTGCTGCACCACGCGCCCNTGGCGCATGCGCAGCAGCAGNTCGCGCGGGGTCAGGCTGCTGTCCAGCGCGTACTCGCCCACTTTCAGCTTGCCGGCGGCGTCCAGGCGCTTGGCCAGCAGCTGCCACTGCGCATCCTGGCCTTCGTCCACGCCGGCCTGGCGCAGCTTGCGCAGCACGGTGTTGAAGCCATCACCGGGGGCGATGACCACCCGTTCGGCCGCCGGGGTGATGGGCGCATCGGCGAACCGGCTCTGCGTGTAGAACAGGAACGCGCCCGCACCGGCTGCCAGCAGCGCCAGCAGCACCACCAGTGCGATTGCCCACAGACACCCTCGCTTGGCTCCCGCCATGAACACCCTCAGCTCGTCGATCCGCCGTGCAGGATACCGTGCCGGCCGGCGCCGGTCATGACGACGCCGGCGCACGGGGCGGCCGGCGCCGTCCGCTCAACCCGCCTGGCCGAGCGCGCGCATCAGTCCGCGGGCCTTGGCGCGGGTTTCATCCAGCTCACGCTGCGGATCCGAATCCACCACGATGCCTGCCCCGGTGCGGAAGCTGACCTCGTGGCCGTCCACTTCGGCGGTGCGGATGAGGATGTTCAGGTCCAGATCGCCATCGCGGTTGAGCCAGCCGAACGCACCGGTGTAGGCACCGCGGGGCACCTGCTCCAGTTCGCTGATGATCTGCATGCAGCGCACCTTCGGGCAGCCGGTGATGGTGCCGCCCGGGAAGGTGGCGGCAATCACTTCGCCCGGGGTGACCTGCGCGCGCAGTTGCCCGCTCACGTTGCTGACGATGTGGTGCACGTGGGCGTAGCTTTCCACGGTCATCAGTTCGTCCACCACCACGGTGCCGGGCTGGCAGATGCGGCCCAGGTCATTGCGCTCCAGGTCGATCAGCATCACGTGCTCGGCGCGTTCCTTCGGGTGGCCGACCAGCTCCTGGATGCGTGCGGCGTCGTCGTCGCCATCGAAGCGCGCGCGGGTGCCGGCGATCGGCCGGGTCTGGGCNTGNCCGGCGTGCACCGAGACCAGCCGCTCCGGCGAGGAACTGACCACGTGGCGGCCGTACGCGCTGAACAGGCCGGCGAACGGGGCCGGGTTGGCGCGGCGCAGTTGCGCATACAACGCCTGCGGACTCACCGGCGCGGCGAACTGCGCGCTCCAGCGGCGGGACAGGTTCACCTGGAACACATCGCCGGCGCGCAGGTAGTCGATCACCCGGTCCACGCCGTCGGTGAAGCGCTCGGGCGCGTCTTCGCTGACCTGCCGGGGCGGCTGCCAGCCCTGCCCGGCGTCGGGCAATGCGGCGCAGGCCTGTGCCACCAGCGTGTCCAGCAGCGCCTGCTCGCCGGCTTCGGCGACGACGAAGCTGGCGTCGTTGTGGTGGTCGTGCAGCAGCGCGGCCGGGCAGCGCAGNGCCAGCGCGGTCGGGCGNCCGTCNNCGCGCGCGCGCGCTGGCAGCACGGTCTCGATCTGGCTGGCCACTTCGTAATCGAGCAGCAGCGCCCAGCCACCGCGGAACGGCAAGCTGTGGGCGCCGTCGTGCGGCAGCCGTTCGGCCTGCCAGGCGCGGTCCAGCGCCTGCAGGAACGTGCCGGGCTGGATCTGGTCGTGGTGATCGCGCACGCAGCCATCGGCATCCAGGCGCAGCGTGTCCCCCTGTGCGGCCAGCAGCAGGCTCCAGCGGCCCTGCGCGGTGCCCGAGGCGGTGGACTCCATCAGCAGCGGGAAGCGTGCGGGGTCGTGCTGCTGCAGCGCCAGCAGGTCGATCGGGTGCGGCAGCGGGTGGATCAGCGGGGCGTGGGTCATGGCGGCCAGTTCAGGGGGTCAGATGCACGGAAGCCGCCTTGCGGCGGCTTCCTGCTGCGAAGCGTCGAGCGTGCGCGACCGGGTTGCATGTTCAGTCGAGCGTGCGCGACGCGTTTGCACGTTCAGTCGAGCATGGCTCGACTCTACACAGCAGCAGGTCGAGCCGGGTTCGACATTACCGCCTCGTCCAGTCGAGCATGGCTCGACTCTACACAACAGCAGGTCGAGCTGGGCTGGAGGCTGCTGCCTCGCTCAGACGCGCTTGAAGACCAGCGTGCCGTTGGTGCCGCCGAAGCCGAAGCCGTTGGACATCACCACGTCCACCGTGGCCTGGCGGGCTTCGTTGGCCACGTAGTCCAGGTCGCAGCCTTCACCCGGCTGGTGCAGGTTGATGGTGGGCGGAATGATGCCATCGCGCAGCGCCAGCACCGAGAAGATCGCTTCCACGCCGCCGGCGGCGCCCAGCAGGTGGCCGGTCATCGACTTGGTGGAGCTGACCATCATCTTGTAGGCGTGGTCGCCGAAGGCGCTCTTCATCGCCATGGTCTCGCCCAGGTCGCCCAGCGGCGTGGAGGTGCCGTGCGCGTTGAGGTAGCCCACCTGCTCCGGCGTCACGCCGGCATCGCGCATGGCCATGGTCATGCAGCGGGCGGCGCCCTCGCCGTTCTCGCTCGGCGCGGTCATGTGGTAGGCGTCGGAGCTGGCACCGAAGCCGGCCAGTTCGCAGTAGATCTTCGCCCCACGCGCCTTGGCGTGTTCGTATTCTTCCAGGATCAGGATGCCGGCGCCGTCGCCCAGCACGAAGCCGTCGCGGTCCTTGTCCCACGGGCGCGAGGCGCCTTCCGGATCGTCGTTGCGGGTGCTCATGGCCTTCATCGCGCAGAAGCCGCCCAGTGCGGTCGGCGAGGAGCCACGCTCGGCGCCACCGGCGACCATCACGTCGGCATCGCCGTACTGGATCATGCGCATGGCCGTGCCGATGGAATGATTCGAGGTGGCGCACGCCGAGACCGCCGAGAACGACGGGCCCTTCAGCCCGGCGATGATGCTCAGCTGGCCCGGCAGCATGTTGATGATGGTCTTGGGCACGTAGAAGGGCGAGATCTTCTTGCCCTCGTGGAATTCGATGGTCTGTTCTTCGATGCCGAGCAGGCCACCGATGCCGGCGCCGACGATCGCACCGATGCGCTCGGCGTTGGCTTCGGTGATTTCCAGGCCCGAATCGTGCAGGGCCATGAAGGCCGCACCCAGACCGTAATGGATGAACGGGTCCATCTTCTTGGCATCCTTGCCGCTGACCCGGTACCGACCGAACTGTGCGTTGTCGGCGGTGATGTCGAAGCCTTTGACCTCACCTGCAATCTTGGTGGTGAACCGTTCCAGGTAGCTGTCGGCCACGTTGGTCAGCGCGGCGATGCCCGAACGGCCTTCGCTGATGCCTTTCCAACTGGTGTCCAGATCATTGCCGAGGGGCGAGACCATGCCCATGCCGGTGACGACGACGCGACGCTTCATTGCTGATTCTCCTGGCCCGTGGTTCGCGGGTATGACGCGGGGTAACGCTCAAATGCACAGGGCCGCTAGTGCGGCCCCATGGATACGCCGCACGCGGCTGGGGGCTGCTGCCACCGCCGCGCGCAAGCCGCCTGGCATCAGGCCTTGACGTGGGCCTTGATGTAGTCGATCGCCGCCTGGACGGTGCTGATCTTTTCGGCTTCTTCGTCCGGGATTTCGCACTCGAACTCTTCTTCCAGCGCCATCACCAGCTCGACGGTGTCCAGCGAGTCGGCACCGAGATCATCGACGAACGATGCGCTGGTGGTAGCTTCTTCTTCCTTGACGCCAAGCTGTTCGACGACGATTTTCTTGACGCGTTCTTCGATGGTGCTCATGGGGTATCGCTCCAGATGGAGTAGTGGTTCAAAAGTGACGCCATCCGGTAAGGATGACCGTGGGATAGTGTAGTGGAAACCGCCATCGCCTTGCATGGGTGCAAAACAGCTGGCGGATCAACCACTTGCGGTGCAATCCCTGCACCACATGCTTACGGCATGTACATGCCGCCGTTCACATGAAGGGTTTCGCCGGTGATGTAGCCGGCCGCCGGGCTGGCCAGGAACGCCACCGCATGGGCGATGTCCTCCGGCGAACCCAGGCGCTCCAGGGCGATGTCGCCGATCAGCGCGGTACGCGCCTCTTCCGGCAGCGCCTTGGTCATGTCGGTGTCGATGAAGCCCGGCGCCACCACGTTCACGGTGACGCCGCGCGAGCCGATTTCCTGCGCCAGCGACTTGCTGAAGCCGATGATGCCGGCCTTGGCCGCCGCNTAGTTGGCCTGGCCGGCGTTGCCGGTCACGCCCACCACCGAGGCGATGTTGATGATGCGGCCCTTGCGCGCCTTCATCATGCCGCGCATCACCGCCTTGCTGGTGCGGAACACGCTGGTCAGGTTGGTGTCGATGATCGACGCCCAATCGTCTTCCTTCATGCGCATCANCAGGTTGTCGCGGGTGATGCCGGCGTTGTTGACCAGGATCGAGATCGCGCCGAATTCCTTGTTGATGCCCTCGAGCACCGCGTCCAGCGCGGCCGCGTCGGTGACATTCAGTGCGCGGCCGTGGCCGCCGTGGGCCGCCAGGCGCTCACCGATNGCGGCAGCGCCGCTGTCGGTGGTGGCCGTACCGATCACCGTGGCGCCCTGGGCGGCCAGCAGGTCGGCGATGGCGGCACCGATGCCCCGGCTGGCGCCGGTGACCAGTGCGATTTCACCCTGCAAGGGCTTGCTCATCTTGTGTACTCCTGGAAACAACCATGCAGCCGCCCGCGGGATTCACCGGGCCGGTCAGGCTCGGCGCGCACGGGCAGCGGGAAAGGATCAGGCCGACCACGCCTCGCGGGCGGCATCGAAATCGGCCGGGGTGGACAGCGTGCGGGCATCGAGCGACTTGTCGATACGNTTGACCAGCCCGGTGAGCACCTTGCCGGGGCCNCATTCGGCGACCCGGGTGGCGCCGCGTGCGGCCAGCGCCTGCACGCAGGCGGTCCACTGCACCGGCTGGTAGAGCTGCTGCACCAGCGCCTGGCGGATGGCGTCCACGCCCTCGTGCACCTGCCCGTCCACGTTCTGTACCACCGGCAGGTGCGGTTCGCACCAGGTCAGCCCGGCCATGGCCTCGGCCAGGCGGTCGGCGGCCTCGCGCATCAGCGGGGTGTGCGAGGGCACGCTCACCGCCAGCTTGACCGCCTTGCGCACGCCCTTTTCAGCCAGCAGCGCCAGCGCGCGGTCCACCGCGGCAGCATCGCCGCCAATGACGATCTGGCCCGGCGAATTGAAGTTGGCCGGCACCACCACCTGGCTGCCGGCGGCCTGCGCGCAGACCTCCTGCACCAGCGCATCCTCGGCGCCNAGCACGGCAGCCATGGCNCCGACACCGGCGGGCGTGGCTTCCTGCATCAGCTGGCCACGCCGGCGTACCAGCTGGGCGGCGTCGTGCAGGCTGAGCGCACCGGCTGCGACCAGCGCGGTGTACTCGCCCAGGCTGTGCCCGGCCAACACCACCGGACGTGCGCCACCGGCACCATCCCACGCACGCCACACGCCGATGCTCGCCGCCAGCAGGGCCGGCTGGGTGTACTCGGTGGTGTTGAGCATGTCTTCCGGGCCGTCCTGGGTCAGCGCCCACAGATTCACGCCCGCGCCTTCGGAGGCTTCGTTGAACGCTTCACGCAGGTGCGGGTGCAGCGCGGCCAGCTCGGCCAGCATGCCCAGCGACTGCGAGCCCTGGCCGGGGAAAACAAACGCAAGGGTGGAATCGGTCACGCGCGTATCCGCTGGTGGGAATCGAAGCAGACCATGATAAAGGCGATTCCGCCGCTGCGTCTGTACGTGCGCGTATGCAGGGCGGCCGGCAACGGCGCCACCGCACCGGCCCGCGCCGCGCTCAGGTGAGCAGTTCGAGCAGGTCCAGCTGACCGTCGGCGAACCAGTCCACGCATACCGCCAGCACCATGAGCGCCCCCAGCGTGGTGGCGCCATGCACGATCAGGATGGCGTGTGCCAGCGCGCGCGCCGAGCGCCCCATCTTCATCGCGGCATGGGCCACGCGCTGCAGGCGCCCGGTGACGGCGTGCGCATGCGCCCGGACCGGGGCGTGCGCGCCATTCATGGCCTCGGCCATCATCGCCTGCAACTGCTGTGGCCGCTCGGCGTAATAGCGGGCCACGCCGTAGCCGAACATCAGCCAATCGCGTGCCTGGGCCTGGGCCAGGTCCATCACTTCCAGCGGGTCTTCCTCGAAATCGATGAAGCCCACCTGCTCGCCATCCCAGGTGAGGTTGCGCGGCAGCGGTTGGCCGAAGTAGGCGCCCCGCGCGTGGGCCTGGGCGATGGCCTGCAGCGCGGCGGCGACCAGACGGTCGCGGCCGGCTTCATCGGCCTGGCGCAGACACACGTTGAACGATTGCCCGTTGTCGGCCAGCACCAGCGCGGCGCGGCCGCTGCCGATCACCGGCGGCACGTTCACGCCCTGGGCCTGCAGTTCGCCCAGGCGCCGCGCCTCGGTATCGCGCGCGGCATCGCCGCCGCGGTGCGGCGGCGGCCGCAGTGCATCCAGATGGAAGCGCCGGGCCACCATGTTGAGCAGCCCCAGCGCCAGGGCACGGCTGCCCTGCCCGTACTGCTTGAGCCAGGCGCGCTGGCCTTCGATGACGATGGGTTCAACCACGGGACAGTCCTCCAGAACGCACCACGGCCCCGAAGGGCCGTGACGACGGATCATGTTGTCGCAACTAACGCATTAGTAACGCAGCAGCGCCGAACCCCACGTGAAGCCGCCACCGAAGGCTTCCAGCAGCAGCAGCTGGCCGCGCTGTACCCGGCCCGAGCGCACCGCGGTATCCAGCGCCAGCGGCACCGACGCCGAGGAGGTGTTGCCATGCTTGTCCACGGTCACCACCACCTGGTCCATCGACATCTCCAACCGCTTGGCGGTGGCTTCGATGATGCGCAGGTTGGCCTGGTGCGGCACCAGCCAGTCCAGATCGGTCTTGGCCAGGTTGTTGGCATGCAGCGCTTCATCAACCACCGAGTCCAGCGCCTTCACGGCGTACTTGAACACGTCGTTGCCCTTCATCAGGATCGCGCCGCGGCCGGTGGTGTCATCGCCGTAACCGGCCGAGATGCCCACCGGATTCCACAGCAGTTCCTTCTTGCTGCCATCGGCATGCAGGTGGGTGCTGAGAATGCCGGTTTCCTCGTCGGCCTTGAGCACGACGGCGCCGGCACCGTCGCCGAAGAGCACGCAGGTGGTGCGGTCGGTCCAGTCGACGATGCGGGTCAGGGTTTCCGCGCCGATCACCAGCACATGGCGGGCATCACCGGAACGGATGAATTTGTCGGCCACGCTCAATGCGTACACGAAGCCCGAACAGGCCGCGTTGACGTCGAAAGCGGGGCAACCGCCTGCACCGAGCTTGGCCTGGATCAGGCACGCGGTGGAGGGGAAGATCAGATCAGGCGTGGTGGTACCCACCACGATCATGTCGAGCTGGCTGGCGTCGATGCCGGCCGCTTCCAGCGCACGCACCGCGGCATGGTAGCCAAGGTCGCTGGTCGTCTCGGCATCGGCGGCGATGTGCCGCTCCCTGATACCGGTCCGGGTCTGGATCCACTCGTCCGAGGTCTCGACCATCCGTTCCAGGTCGGCATTGGTCAGCACTTTCTCCGGCAAATAACTACCGGTGCCCGCGATCCTCGAGTAGATCCGCTTGCTCATCATGTTTCCTGGTGCACGGGCCGCCGATCACCGGCACACCCGGGAAAGAAGGCAAGGCCGCTGCCCGGGGGCAGCGGCCCTTCCGGCCATCAATCTTCTTCGACGGCCGAGGTCTTGGTCTGGATGACCTTCTTGCCGCGGTAGAAACCGTCAGCAGTGATGTGGTGACGCAGGTGCACTTCGCCGGTGGTCGGGTCGGTGGACAGCTGCTTGGCGCTCAGGGCGTCGTGCGCACGACGCATGCCGCGGCGGGACGGGGTAACACGGGATTTCTGCACAGCCATGGGATTGCTCCAAACTCGGTTCGTTTTGCTTCGTCGTGTTATCGCACAGGGCGTCAGCGCCCAGCACACTCTTCGCTTTCGCCGCAGCCGCCGACGACAACCGGCTGCTATTGTTTCTTCTTCAACCCGGCCAACGCCGCGAACGGGTTGGCCTTGTCAGCTTCTTCCTGGCTGGGAGCCCAGTCGGCATCGACCGGCTCACCGTCCGGCGACAGCGGCACCACAGGCACCGCCAGCACCAGCTCATCCTCAACCAGCTCCAGCGGCACCAGCTGGCCGTCGTCCGGCACCAGCATGGCTTCGTACCCTTCCGGCAGGGAAGATTCCTCTTCCTCGTCGCGGATCAGGCCCAGCCGCTGGACGATCGACACCGGCAACAGGAAACGCTGCAGGCTGCGCTGACAGATCAGCGGCAACGCGGTATCGATGGTCAGTTCCACATAGGATACCCGCAGGATCTCGTCGCGACCGAATTCCAGCGAGTAGGTGCACTCGCCTTCGGTATCGGCAACCAGCCCCTGCAGGCGGGTCATTTCAGCCAGAGCTACCTGACCGTCGAAGCGCCGTTGCGCTGCGACCATCCGCCAGGCATCCAGCGTTTCGGGCACGTTTGCGGACATAAGCCGCAGAATGTTAAGGAGCGAACCGGCCGCTGTCAAATGCTGCCCCATTCAGGGCCGCCGCGAGCTTGCCGGGCGTGGGCGGCCGGGCCAGACTGGCCCGCCCCGTTGCGGTCATTCTCGCATGAACTCCCTGCTGCTGGCCTCCACCTCCGTCTACCGCCGCCAGCTGCTGCAGCGCCTGCAGCTGCCGTTCGACTGCGCTCGCCCCGCCGTGGACGAAACGCCGCTGCCGGGCGAAGCGCCGCGTGCACTGGCGCAGCGGCTGGCCGCGGCCAAGGCCGCCGAAGTGGCGGCCCGCCATCCGGGCGCCTGGGTGATCGGCTCGGACCAGGTGGCCGACCTGAACGGGCAGCCGCTCGGCAAACCGGGCACGGCCGCGGCCGCCTGCGCGCAGCTGGCCGCGATGTCCGGCCAGTCCGTGCAGTTCCACACGGCGATCTGCCTGGCCCGCGGGGACACCGCGCTGCAGGCCTGTGACCTGACCACGGTGCGGCTGCGCCCGCTGGAGGCCGCCAGCATCGCCCGCTACGTGGCGGCCGAGCAGCCGCTGGACTGCGCCGGCAGCTTCAAGTGCGAGGGGCTGGGCATCACCCTGTTCGAGGCCATCGACAACCAGGACCCGACCGCGCTGATCGGGCTGCCGCTGATCGCGCTGTGCCAGCTGCTGCGCCAGGCCGGGTTCGAGCTGCCCTGAGCGGGCCGCACGCGGGCCTCAGCGCGGAGCCACCACGAACGGCTGCTCCTGCCACAGTTCCACGCTGCCGTCGTGGCCGTGCAGGCGCAGACCCAGCCAATGCCGTCCCGGCGCCAGGCCGGAGACATCCAGCTGCGCGTCGAAGCCCACGTGCGGGTGCTGCGGGTCGGTGGATGCCGGCCACGCCGGGCGCAGATCAAACGCGCGGCCATAGCGCGCATCGCCGGCCGGCCGGCCGTCCAGCAACAGCTCCACCCGGGCCAGACCGACGCCATCCTTGAAGGCCCAGCCCTGCACCGGCAGGGTCTGCTGCACACGCGCACCGGCAACCGGGGCATCCACATAGGCCAGCGCCGGGGTCACGCACGGGCCATCATCACGCTGGGCCGGCAGGCGGAACAGCAGGAAGCGCTGGAAACCATGGTCGTTGCTGACCACACGCGGCGGCGGCAGCGCGCCCACCTGCGCGCAGAGGGCGCGGTAGCGGGCATGAAGATCGCGGAAGCGCTGGTCGCTGGGCGCCAGCACCAGCAGGCGCGGGCCGTCCCGCTGGCCATCATGCAGCTGCTCCCACAGGCCCAGCTGCGCGGTACGCCCGTGCTTGTCGTTGAGCGGGTGCGGCAGCACCTCGATATGGCCATCGCGCAGCTGGAAGCCCAGCTCCGCACCGACCTTGAAATTGCCGGCCAGCACGCGCGTCCCCGCCGGCATCTGCGCCAGCTCGTCGCGTACCGCCGCTGCCAGCGGCTCCCAGCCGGCGAAATTGCGCGGGTAGTACTTCGAGCCGGCCAGCTGCTCGCGCAGCGCCGGCACCGACACCATCAGGTAGTAGCCCAGCGCCAGCGCCAGGCCGCTGCCGGCCACCCACCAGGTGGTGCGGCGCAGCCAGCGCGGCCAGCCGTTGAGCACCACCGGCACGGCCACCAGCATGGCCAGATACCCCGGCAGCGGCCAATGGAAGCTGATCCGCTCCACATCGGTGAAGAAACCCAGCAGGAAGATGGCCACGGTGGACACGCCGCCCACCAGCCCGAAATAGCGCCACTGCGCGCGCGCACCGCCGCCGGTACGGGTGCCGGCCAGCGCCACCTTCCACATGGCGGCACACAACAGCGGCGTGACCAGCATCGGCTGGATCACCAGGAACCACAGCCCGGTCCATTCGAAGGCCCACGGGTGGCGGTCCACCACCTGGAACTTCAGCCCGGCCTCGTGGTTGGAGGCATTCCACGCCAGCAGCGGCAGCCAGGCCAGCACGCCGATGGCCAGCGCCACCCACACCCGCGAATCGCGCAGCATCGCCCGCCCCTGCGGCAGCATCAGCAACGCGATGAAGCCCACCCCGATGACCCCGATGAAGCGGTAATGGCTGAGCGCGCCGATCAGCAGGCCCAGCGCCAGCTTCATCGCCGCGGCCGCATCCACGCTGCGCAGCAGGCGCGCGCCGGCATCCAGGCAGAGCACCGCGGCCATCGCCATCGGCACATCCGGCACGGCCATCAGCCCCAGCGTGGCCGACAGCGGCATCAACAATGTCAGGCTGCCGGCCTGCCAGCCGGCCACATTGCCGAACCAGCGCGCGGCAATGCGCGAAATGGCCCAGGGCAACCACGCGCCGATCGCCAGGAACGGCAGGCGCAGGGCCAGCACATGCGGCCCGCCCACCTCCACGCCCAGCCGGGCCAGCCAGGCGGTCAGCCCCGGCAGGTCCGAATAGGCCGCCGCCAGGTGCTGGCCTTCCTGCCAATAGAACGCCTCGTCCACGAACAGCGGCAAACGCGCAGCAACGACCAGCTTGGTCGCGGTGACCAAGGTCCATAACCACAGAAATATGACGCGTGCGCGTTGTTCGCCCTGCATTGCTCTATAGAATCGAAGGAATACCGACATTGAGACGATGATGGATTCCTCGCCCCCCCTGTCACGCATGCTAACCGATGAACTGCGTCAGTCCCTGCGCCAGGCCCAGGATCAGGTCAATGCGGTGGTACTGGGAAAGCCGCATGAAGTACGCCTGGCCTTTGTCGCACTGCTGTCCGGCGGACATCTGCTGATCGAGGATCTGCCTGGGCTGGGCAAGACGACGCTGGCCCACGCCGTGGCCGCCAGTGTGGGGCTCGGTTTCCAGCGCGTGCAGTTCACCTCCGACCTGCTGCCGGCCGATGTGCTGGGCGTTTCCGTGCTGGATCCGGGCAGCCGCCAGTTCACCTTCCATCCCGGCCCGGTGTTCACCCACGTGCTGCTGGCCGATGAAATCAACCGCGCGCCGCCACGTACGCAGAGTGCCCTGCTGGAAGCGATGGCCGAGCAGCAGGTCACCCTGGATGGCCACACGCATGCCCTGCCCGATCCGTTCTTCGTGATCGCCACGCAGAATCCGGTGGATCTTTCCGGCACCTTCCCGCTGCCGGATTCGCAGCTGGACCGCTTCCTGCTGCGCCTTGCGATGGGCTACCCCGATGCCGCCGCCGAACGCGAACTGCTGCGCGGCAGCGACCGCCGGCATCTGATCGCCCANGCCAGCGCACCGCTGGACCAGGACCAGATCCGCCTGCTGCGCGAGGCGGTGCTGCAGGTGCATGCCAGTGACGCACTGGTGGATTACGTGCAGGCNCTGCTGACCCGCAGCCGCCAGCATGCCGGCGTGCGCGTGGGCCTGTCGCCACGCGCGGGTCTGGCGTTGCTGCGTGCGGCGCGCGCCCATGCGCTGCTGCTCGGCCGCGCCCATGTGGTGCCGGAGGATGTGCAGACCCTGTTCGTCAGCGTGGCCGGCCACCGGCTGGTGCCGGAAGCGGAATCCTCGTCCGGACCGGCGCTGGCGCGCGCGATCCTGCACACCGTGCCGGTGGACTGAGATGGCCGGCAGCGGCCNACGCATCTGGGCGCTGGCGCGGCCACGCCGGCCCCACGCCCTGCCGCAGCGGCTGGACCGCCGCCGCATCTACGTGCTGCCGACGCGGTTCGGGCTGTTCGTGTGCACGGTGCTGCTGGCCATGCTGCTGGGCGCGCTGAACTACAACAACAATCCGGCCCTGCTGCTGGCCCTGCTGCTGGCCGCCGCCGCGGTAGCCAGCACGGTGGCCGCGCACCTGCAGCTGGCCGGGCTGACGCTTGAGGCCATCTCGGCCGAGCCCGTGCCTGCCGGCCAGCCCCTGCGGCTGCGCCTGACCCTGTCCCAGCGCCACCACCGCCACCGCCCGGGCCTGCAGCTGGACCATGCAGACAGCCACGGCAGCACCACGCTGCCGGCGCAGGGCCAGGTGGATGCCGAACTGGCGCTGCCCACCACCCGGCGCGGTTGGCTGGACCTGCAGCGCGTGCGGGTGTCCACCACCCAGCCGCTGGGCCTGGTGCGCGCCTGGGCGTGGTTCTGGCCGGACCAGCCGCTGCTGGTGTACCCACACCCCGAAGCCCAGGGCCCGGCCCTGCCCGAGCACGGCAGCGACCCGCTGCACAGCCGGCCCGACCCGGCCGGCGAGGAACTGCAGCAGCTGCGCCCCTACCGCCGGGGCGACCCGCGCCGCAGCATCGCCTGGAAGCATTCGGCCCGCCGCGACACCCTGCTGGTGCGCGAATATGAAAAACCCGCCGGCGTGGAGGTGCTGCTGGACTGGCGGCAGCTGCACGGCCTGGACAGCGAAGCGCGGATCAGCCGGCTGGCGCGCTGGGTGGACCTGGCCGAGCGCCAGGGCCGCCGCTATACCCTGCGATTGCCCGGGCAACCCGCCCTGGGTCCGGCGCAGGGCATCGCGCACCACCACCTGTGCCTGCGCGCCCTGGCGCTGATGCCCCATGACTGAGCCCCCTCTGCTGCTGGACCGGCACGCCCGCCACTGGACCCTGGCCAGTGCGGCGCTGGCCCTGCTGCCGCTTTTGCTGCAGTTGCCCGCCGCGCTGTCGGCGACGATTGCCGCCGTGGCGCTGGGCACCGCGGTGCTGGCCTGGCGTGGCCGCCTGCCCGTGCTGGTGCGCGTGCTGCTGGTGGTGGCGATGCTGGCGCTGATCATCGTGCTGATGGGTACCCGCCCCGGCCGTGACACCGGTTGTGCGCTGCTGGCGGCCATGCTGGCGATCAAATCCAGTGAACTGCACAGCGTGCGCGATGCACGCAGCCTGCTCGGCTTTGCCCTGTTCGCGCCGTTTGCCGCCTTCCTGCTGGATCAGGGCCCGGTGACCACCGTGCTGGCCGTGCTGGCCACGCTGTGCGC
>JGI26054J46599_1000077_pt1 | contig 32647 bp, 29 predicted proteins | sample HigsolmetaGSP16D_FD_46599 | JGI IMG/M metagenome (IMG submission 46599) | reverse complement strand
CCATCACGCAGCAGGAAGAACAACAGGTACAGCATGATGAAAAAGCTGATCACGAACTGGAACGTGCCCTGGCCGATCGCGAACACCTTGGTCGCCAGGTACTGGCTACCGGCGGCGGCGCCGCTGGTGATGCTTTCCTGCAGGTCGGCCATGTTGCCCATGCCGAGGCGATCGATCTGCTGCTGCAGGAACGGCGGCAGCATTTCCTTGGTGCTGGTCACGTAGGCGCCGACGTCCAGCTCGCCGGACTCGATGCGCTGGTAGAGGCTGGTGCCCTCGGCGACCATCGCCGAGGTGATGAAGATCACCGGCAGAATCGCCACNAGCAGGCAGATGATCAGCGTCAGCAATGCCGACAGGTTGCCGCGCCCGCCAATGCGCNGTGCCATGCGCCGCTGCAGCGGCGCGAACACCACGGCCAGGGCCACCGCCCAGAACACTGCGCCGTAGAACGGCATGAGTATCCAGATGAAAGCGATCGTCACCAGGGCGAGCAGGAGGATGAAGGTTTTCTTTTCGAGGGAAGTCGTCTGCATGGTCCGGTCACACGAGGGGGTATGCCTGTTAGTCTCCCCTGCCGCCGACAAAGTGCACTCTTATTGGCTGGGCGAGCATCCCTGCCCGCCGCGGCCTCAGATACGGAACTGGCGCACCAGGTTTTGCAGGCCCTGACCGAGTTGCGCCAGGCTGCGTGCGGTCTCGGCGCCCTGGCGGGTTTCGTCGGCGACGCTGTCCACCGCGGTGGCGATCTGGTGCACGCTGCGGTTGATCTCCTCGGCCACCGCGGTCTGCTCCTCGGCNGCGCTGGCGATCTGCGCGTTCATGGCGTTGATGGTGCCGATCAGNCCGGCGATGGCATCCAGCGAAGCCCCGGCCTTGTTGGCCTGCTCGCTGGTCANCTCGCCGGCATCGCTGGACTGGCGCATGGCATTGACCGCATCGCGGGTACCGCCCTGCAGCCGGTCGATCATGCCCTGGATTTCCTGGGTGCTCTGCTGGGTACGGCTGGCCAGGGCACGTACCTCATCGGCGACCACCGCGAAGCCACGCCCGGCCTCCCCGGCCCGTGCCGCTTCGATGGCTGCGTTGAGCGCCAGCAGGTTGGTCTGCTCGGCGATGGAGCGAATCACGTCGAGCACGCTGACGATGGAGTGCACGTCCTTTTGCAGGCTGTCCAGCGAAGTGCCGCTGCCGCGGATGTCGCCAACCAGCGAATGGATTCGCTCGATGCTGCCGTCCACCACCTGCTTGGCCACCTGCCCTTCGCGGTCGGTCTGCTGAGCCGCTTCGGCAGCCCCCTGGGCGCTCTTGGCCACCTCGTGGGCCGCGGCGGACATCTCGTTGATGGCCGTGGCCACCTGATCGGTCTCGTGGCGCTGGCGTTCCATGGCCTGCTCGGAGCGCTGTGCCTGGGCCGCCACCTGGCCGACCAGTTCGGTAAGGTGGCTGGTCATTTCGCTGATCTGCCGCACCAGGCCGTGCACCTTGTCGACGAAACGGTTGAACGAACCCGCCAGCTCACCCAGTTCGTCGCGGCTGGTGACCGGCAGGCGCTTGGTCAGATCGCCCTCGCCGGCGGCGATATCGTCGAGATTCGCCTTGATCTGCTGCAGCGGCCGCAAAAAGGTGTTGGCCAGAATGCCGCCGACCACGCCAAAGATCACCAGCAGCACCACGGCGATCACCAGAATGCTGGTGATGATGGTGCTCACCCGCTGATCGATACCGGTGCGCACCTCGGCAATCTGCGCCTCCACGCCGTCCAGGTTGACCGCGGTGCCGAGGGCCATGTCCCACTTGGGCAGGTAGTAGCTGTAGGCGAGCTTGGGCACCTGGATCGACTCGTTGCCGGGCAACGGCGAGGAATAGTTGACGTAGTAGCTGTTGTCCTTGGCGACGCGCACCAGCTCGCGGTTCACGAACACGCCGTTGACGTCGCGCCGATCATTGAGACTTTTGCCCACATCCACGGGACTGTCGCTGCGAAACAGCCGTACCACGTTGGAGTCGTGGCCGAAGAAGTAGCCATCCTTGCCATATTTGATCTTGGACAGGATGGTGATGGCCTGCTTGCGGCTTTCCAGATCGCCGTTGGGCGCGGCGTCGTACAGGCTCTGCACGGCGCCCATGGCAATTGCGCTGTAGTTCTGCAGCTCGTTGCGCTTCTCATCGAGCAGTCGCTCGCGGGTTTCGATCACCTCCTGCTCCGCCAGGCCGTACAGCACCTTGGCGGCGGCGCCGCTTAGCACCAGGGCAAACAGCAGAACGGGAACCAGGGCCAATAGCACAACTTTGGATTTCAAGGTCAGGCGCATTGTTATTTTCCTTTGACCAGACAAAGCCAAGGATAGCTGGCTTCTACTCAGGTCATCGGCAGCAGCCCGCGAAACCTTGAACGCGCGGGTAATTGCGCCGGACGCCTTACAGCAGCATGGCGGCGGCCCAGCCGAATACCAGCAGGGGCAGGTTGTAGTGCAGGAAGGTGGGCACCACGGTGTCCCAGATGTGATCGTGCTGCCCGTCCACGTTCAGGCCAGCGGTCGGGCCCAGGGTCGAGTCCGACGCCGGCGAGCCGGCATCGCCGATGGCACCCGCGACACCGACGATGCATACCGTGGCCAGCGGGCTGAAGCCCAGCTGCGCGCACAGCGGCACGAAGATCGCCGCAATGATCGGGACGGTGGAAAACGACGAGCCGATGCCAATGGTCACCACCAGGCCCACCAGCAGCATCATCAGCACAGCAAGGCCCTTGCTGTCGCCGATCAGCGCCGCACTGGCATTGACCAGCCCCTTCACCTCGCCGGTCTCGCGCATCACTTCGGCAAAGCCGGAAGCGGCGATCATGATGAAGCCGATCATCGCCATCATCTTCATGCCTTCGGTGAACAGGCCGTCGGTTTCCTTCCAGCGCACGATGCCCGAAGCAGAAAACACCACGAAACCCAGCAAGGCGCCGATGATCATCGAATCGAGCCACAGCTGCGCGGCGAAGGCGATGGCCACTGCCACGCCGGCGACGATCAGGCTGCGTGCGTTGTAGCTGACGCTCACCCGCTCGGTGCGCTCGACCCGTTCCAGGTCATAGCGGCGCTTGCCACGGTAGCTGTACAGCGCCAACAGCAGGCCAGCAACCATGCCCATGGCGGGGATCAGCATGGCATGGCTGACGTTCACGCCGCTGACATCCATGCCGCTGCGTGCCACGTTGGCGAGCAGAATCTCGTTGAGGAAGATGTTGCCGAAACCCACCGGCAGGAACATGTAGGGTGTGACCAGGCCGAAGGTCAGCACGCAGGCGATCAACCGNCGATCGAGCTGCAGGCGNGTGATCACGTAGAGCAGCGGCGGCACCAGCAGCGGGATGAAGGCGATATGGATCGGCAGGATGTTCTGCGACGAGATCGCCACTGCCAAGAGCAGGCCCAGCAGCAGCCACTTCAGTGCGCCGCCGCCGTGCTGATCCTGACGCCCGACCATGGCCAGTGCCTTGTCGGCCAATGCGTGGGCCAGGCCGGACTTGGCGATCGCCACGGCGAAGGCGCCGAGCAGAGCGTACGACAGTGCCACGGTAGCGCCGCCACCCAGNCCCTTGTTGAAGGCNGCCAGCGAGCCCTGCATGCCCAGGCCNCCAATCATGCCGCCCGCCAGCGCCCCGGTGATCAACGCCACCACCACATGCACCCGGCAAAGGCTGAGAATCAACATGATGCCGACGGCGGCGATAACTGCGTTCATGAGAGGCTCCTAGAATCGCCGCCAATGCGGCGTAATCGGCGGGCTACGTAAAAATCGCCGGGAGCGATTTTTTCACCTCGCTGGCGACAGCCCACAGGGTTGCCGCCAAGGATGGCGGGCCACAAAAAGCGTCGCACTCTGCCGCAAGCTGACCTGGGTGTCAAAACCACCGCCACGCAGGCGACGCATCCGCCAGGCAAAGCGCACCAAGGTACTTTGCGCGTTCAATAGCCGGCGTTAGCCTTACGGCCTTGTTATCAATGGAGGCCCCCATGCTCGATATCGTCCTGATCGCCGGCTCAAGCCGCCCGCAAAGCCAATCCGCCAAGGTTGCCCACTTCCTGCGTAAACGCCTGATCACCCTGGGCAAGACCAGCGCCGACCTCAGCCAGGTCATCGACCTGGGCACCGGCCCGCTGCCGCTGTGGCCTGCCGAAGACACCGGCACCTGGGCCGACTACGGCGCACGCCTGCAACGTGCCGATGCGGTGGTGGTGATTGCCCCGGAGTGGAACGGCATGGCCGGCCCGGCAATCAAGAACTTCTTCATCTACGCCAGCAAGGCCGAGCTGGCGCACAAGCCAGGGCTGCTGGTGGGCGTGTCGTCGGGCATCGGCGGCGGCAGCCCGATTGCCGAGCTGCGCAGCTCCAGCTACAAGAACTGCCGGGTGAACTACCTGCCCGAACACCTGATCATCCGCTCGGTAACCAAGGTGCTCAACGACGAGCAACCGGCCAGCGAGGACGACAGCCGCATTCGCGCCCGTATCGATTACGCGCTGGACATCCTGGCCAAGTACGGCGAAGCGCTGAAACCGGTGCGCGCCAGCATCGACCTCAGCGACCCGGCGTTTACCAACGGCATGTGAGCAGCGAGGGGAGCGGCGGAGCGCCCCAGGTGATTCGCCCGGGTAGAGCACAGCGAAACCCGGGGGCGATTCGGGAAAGGCAATTATCGCGCGCGCAGCGGCAGCTCGATCCTGACCTGCAAGCCACCCAGTTGGCTGTCGTGCAGCGTCAGGCTGCCGTCCCAGGCATCGACGATGTCGCGCACGATGCCCAGCCCCAGGCCGTGCCCGGCGGTCTGCTCGTCCAGGCGAATGCCGCGGCTGAGCACCTCTTCGCGGCGCTCGCTGTCGATCCCGGGGCCATCGTCATCGACGCTCAGCACATAAGCCGAGTCGCTGCGCTCGATGCGCAGGCGCACCTGGCTGTCCGTCCACTTGCAGGCGTTGTCCAGCAGGTTACCCAGCAGTTCCAGCAGATCCTCGCGATCACGCGGCAGGCGCAAGTCGGGCGGTGAAACCTGCCAGCTCAGCTCGATGCCACTGTCGTGGATCATGCCGAGGGTGGNGAACAAACCCGGTAGCTCCTCCTGGCAATCGAAGTGCGCGCCGGGCAGCGCCTCGCCGGCCAGCCGCGCACGGCCCAGCTCGCGGGCGATGCGCTGCTCGATCTGTTGCAGGTGTTCGAGCAGGTTGTCGCGCAGCTCGGGGTGAGCCCGCAATTCGTCCCGGGAAGCCAGGTTGACCAGCACTGCCAATGGCGTCTTCAACGCATGGCCGAGGTTGCCAAGGGCGTTGCGCGAGCGTCTCAGGGTATCTTCGGTATGCGCCAGCAGGTGGTTGATCTGCTCGACCAGCGGCTCCAGCTCCTCGGGTACCTGCTCATCCAGCTCCGAGCGCTGCCCTTGCTGCAACTGGGCGATCTGCACGCGGGTCTGTTCCAGCGGGCGCAATGCACGGCTGACCGCCAGGCGCTGCAGCAGCAGGATTAGCGCCAGCCCCCCAAGCCCCAGCGCCAGGCCAATGCGCTGTACCCGGCGGAAGCTGTCCAGCACTGGCGTATAGTCGCGGGCCACGGTAATGGTCAGGTCCTGTCCGAAGCGCCGATATTCGCCTCGAAAGGCCACCAGTACCTGNCCCTGGGGGCCNTCCTGCAATTCNGGCTGCAGGCCATCCACCTCGGACGGCTGCAATTCGCTGTCCCACAGCGANCGCGAGCGCCAGCGCTTGTCGCTGAAATCGATACGGAAATACAGGCCCGAATACGGCCGCTGATAGGCCGCGCTAAGCCGCGACTCGTCGAGCTGGATGCCGGANGGGCCGCGCACCAGGGCGATCAGCAGCGATTGCGCTTCCTCTTCGAGGCCGGTTTGCATGTAGCGCCGCAGGTTGCTGTCGAACAGCCACAGGCAGGTCTGCGCGAGCAGCAGGCCGATGATCAGCAGCACGCTGATCAGGCCCAGGCTCAGGCGCCGCTGGATCGACCTCAAGCGGCACTACCGGTGAACCGATAGCCTTGCCCGCGGCGGGTTTCGATCACCTCGCGGCCGAGCTTGCGGCGCAGGTGATTGACGTGCACCTCGATGACGTTGGAGTCGCGCTCGGTTTCGCCATCGTACAGGTGTTCGGCCAGGTGGCTCTTGGAGAGGATCTGCCCGGCGTGCAGCATGAAGTAACGCAGCAGACGAAACTCGGCGGCGGTCAGCTCGATGACCTGCTCGCCACGGCTGACGCATTGCCGGCTCTCGTCCAGGTGCAGCCCGGCCGCCTGCAGCTGTGGCTGGTTGGCCAGGCCGCGGGCCCGGCGCAGCAACGCCTGGATGCGNAGCTGCAATTCCTCGGGGTGGAAGGGTTTGCTCAGGTAGTCATCGGCGCCGACTTTCAGGCCCTCGATGCGCTCGGCCCAGGAGCCGCGCGCGGTAAGGATCAGCACCGGGGTGGCCAGACCGCCCTGGCGCCATTGCTGCAACACCTCGAGCCCCGGTTTGCCAGGCAAACCGAGGTCGAGAATGATCAGGTCATAGGGCTCACTGGCACCCTGGTACACGGCATCGCGGCCATCGGCCAGCCAATCCACGGCATAGCCCTGGCGGGTCAGTGAGGCGATCAGTTCATCGGCAAGCGGAACGTGGTCTTCAACCAGCAACAGGCGCATGTCAGTCGTCTACCTCATCCTTCAGGATCTTGCCGTCGTGGGCATCGAGCTCCAGTTCACGAACCACGCCCTCGCGGGTCAGCAGTTCCACTTCATAGACGAAGACATCGTCTTCTTCTTCCAGCTCGGCTTCGAGCAGGGTCGCGCCCGGATAGCGTTCCAGGGCAGCGCGCATCAGTTGGTCGAGCGGCAGGATCACGCCACTCAGGCGTAAATCCCGCGCTTCGTCCTGGTCAAGGTCACGTGCACTGGCCGCGCACGTCAGCGCGACCAGCGAANCGATGCAGATGCAGCGAAAAACGGGGTTGCCTTTCATCAATCATCCTGGTGGTTCTTGAGGACGGTGCCATTGGTGGCATCCAGTTCGACGTCCCACTTCTGGTTCTGGGCATCGCGGATTTCTACCTGGTAGAGNTAGCGGCCGTATTCTTCCTCGAGTTCGGTGTCGCCCAGTTTACCGCCGGGATGGGCCGCAAGGGCAGCCTCGTTGAGTTTCTCGAACGACTGGATGGTACCGGCATCACGCAATTTCAGCGCCTCATCCGGNCCCAGGTCNCGAGCCTGGGCGATACCCGCGGTGGCNGTGAGTGCGGCAACGGCGAACAGGGCAGTCAGTTTGTTCATGGTGATCTCCTGATTAATCGTGTTTCGACGCTGTTCAGGTTAAGGGGAGCGACTTAATTCAACCTGAATTGGCCCACAGACCGGGGCTGTTCATGGCTCTATACTGGCGCCTGTTCAGCGGAGGTCGGCATGAGCGCCATCCAGATCAAATTCCCTGCCCTCACCCTCAAGGCCGGCCAGCGAGCCCTGGCGCGGATTCGCGAGCGCGGCCTGCAGCCTGGCGATGTCGGGACGCTGCCCGGTGCGGCGGGCGGGCCCAAGGCGCTGGGCATTCAGGGGCTGGATGTCGCCCTGTTCGGCGACTGGTTGGCCCGGGTGCCACGCGAGCGCTCGCTTATCGGTGCGTCCATCGGTTCCTGGCGCTTCGCCAGCGCCTGCCTGCCAGACCCGGCGGCGGCCTTGCAGCGCCTGGGCGAGCTGTACACCGGCATGCGCTTCGCCAAGGGCGTGAGCATTAGTCAGGTGACCGAGCGCTGCGTGCGGATGCTCGATGAGCTGTTGCAGCATCAGGATGCCGCGGTGCTCGACAACCCCCACTACCGGCTCAACATCATGGTGGTGAAGAGCCATGGCCGGCTTGCCGAGGACGACCGCCGCTCCCTGGGCATGGGGCTGTCGTCGGTGATCGGCAGCAACCTGCTCGGCCGCCCGCGCCTGGCCCGCCACTTCGAGCGAGTGATCCTGCACGACGCNCGTCTGCCGCCGCCGCTGCATCCGCTGACCGATTTCCCNTCACGCTGCCTGCCGCTGGATGTCGGCAACCTGCGCCACGCCCTGNTGGCCTCCGGCTCGATCCCGTTCGTCATGCAGGGCGTGCGCGACATTCCAGGTGCAGGCCCGGGCACCTACCGCGACGGTGGCCTGCTCGATTATCACCTCGACCTGCCCTACAGCGGCGACGACGTGGTGCTCTACCCGCACTTCACCGATCGCATCATTCCCGGCTGGTTCGACAAGGGCATGCCCTGGCGCCGGGGCGATGCCATACGCCTGCAGAACGTGNTGCTGCTGGCCCCTTCACGTGACTACCTGGCCCGCCTGCCCTTCGGCAAGCTGCCGGATCGCAAGGATTTCAGCCGATTTCTGGGCGACGACGCCGGGCGTGAGCGTTACTGGCGCCAGGCGATGGATGAGAGCCGGCGCCTGGGCGACGAATTTCTCGAACTGAGCGAAACGGGCCGCCTGGCTGAGCACCTGGCGCCGCTGTAGCCGGCTTCGCCCTTGGTGGGCGCGCTGTCAGGAAACCGGCAATAACCGCTTTAATCAAATTAAGCGCTTGGCGCCGTTAATAAAAACTGAACTTAACGGAACTGATCAGCAGGGCCATTTTCCTATTGAGTGTTGATGAGATTTTCGTGGATCGGCAGTAAGCGCATTTGCCTGACAGCGTGTCGCCACCCCTTGAAAACTTTGATGCCCGTCAACTTCACAACTTAATTTTCAATTTTTTTGGAAATTAATTTAATTGGATGTGACTTGCAGGGCTCATCGAACCATCAACAGTTAGGAACGTCAGCGTTGAACATGCACGCTGACACTATGATTCATTGGGAAACACTCGGAGAACCGACCCCATGAACGCTTCGCTGCGTTTCAATGATGCACTGCTGATTGCCGACCGCGCCTTTCAACCTTTTCATTGCGTGGCCTGGGCGCCGCAGGACGGTACCGGCGTACTGAACCTGACGATCGTCGACCGTACCAATACGCCGCTGATCGACCGTGCGCAACTCACCAGCAGCATCTACAGCGACCCACAGGAGCTGGCCAAGGCCCTGAAAAAGTCCCGTGACGAGCTAAGCCGCAAGGGCTTCGATCTCGCCCCCTGGAGCATGCCGGAATAAACCCTGGCACCGTGTTGTGTTGTGTTGAAAGTTGCCGCACCCGAGGGTGCGGCAACTTGCCCCAGCGATACACCCGCTATAAAAGCTTCCCGCTGTTTTCATTCAACGGCTCTCCTCGTGGTGCGCGTTAAAGTCTGAACTTCCCCTCGCTTTCGGCGGGCTAAGACTTTAACTGTTGCCATGAGCTGACCGGCATGCAAAACCTCGCCATAACCCTGCCGCCCACGTCGAATCGCGCCGCACACCGCCTGCCCCCATCGACCCATGGCCTGATTGNGGAAATACCGCGATGAGCAGCCTGTCGGTAGCGCCCGAACTGCCCAACGACCTGCACTACGTCGACGATCGCACGCCCGGCATCAGCCGCCGCAAGCTNCGCGGCAAGTTCTGNTACTTCNNGCCCAGTGGCGAGCGNATCCGCGATGCGCAGGAGNTCGCCCGCATCAATGCCCTGGCGATCCCGCCGGCCTATGTGGACGTNTGGATCTGCCCCGACCCCAAGGGCCACCTGCAGGCNACCGGCCGTGATGCGCGGGGCCGCAAGCAGTATCGCTATCACCCGCGCTGGCGCGAAGTGCGCGACACCGACAAGTACGCCAACCTGCTGCTGTTCGGCAAGGCGTTGCCGAAACTGCGCCAGACCATAGAGCAGCACCTGCTGTTGCCCGAACACGGTCGGGAAAAGGTCATGGCCACCGTGATCACCCTGCTCGACAACACGCTGATCCGCATCGGTAACGTGCGCTACGCCAAGGAAAACCGCTCCTATGGGCTGACCACGCTGCGCAACCGGCACGTCGAGGTGCAGGGCAGCGCGATTCGCTTCCATTTTCGCGGCAAGAGCGGTATCGAGCACGAGGTGGAAGTCAGTGATCGCCGCCTGGCGCGCATCATCCGCCGCTGCCTGGAGCTGCCGGGCCAGCACCTGTTCCAGTACCTGGACGCCAATGGCGAGCGCCACACGGTGACCTCGACCGACGTCAACAATTACCTGCGNGANCTNACCGGGGCGGANTTCACCGCCAAGGATTACCGCACCTGGGCCGGCAGTGCCCTGGCGCTGACGCTGCTGCGGGAGCTGGAGTGGCAGCCGGAGAGCTCGGCCAAGAAACACGTGGTGGGCATGGTCAAGCAGGTTGCCGAAGAATTGCGCAATACCCCGGCAGTGTGCCGCAAGTGCTACATCCACCCGGCGCTGATCGAGGCCTTCCACGCCGGTGAGCTGGCCGACCTGCGCCTGGCAGCGGCGCGCAAGGGGCTGCGCAGCGAAGAAAGCCTGCTGATGCGCTTTCTGGAAAAACTACCCGCCTCCTGACGTGGCAAGATCTGTGGGCTTTATGTCATTGCTGCCACCCTGCTTTGTGCCCACACTGGGCTCCTCTTCCACGAGGGGCCGCCATGGACCACCGCAAATGCATTGCCGCCCTGATCTACCCGGACTTCATGAGCCTGGATGTGGTCGGCCCACTGCAGGTGTTCGCTTCCGCCAACGTCGAGCGTAACCGCCAGGGCCTGAGCGATGCCTACCGGCTGCTGCTGCTCGCCGACCAGCCAGGGCCGGTTAACAGCTCCGCGGGCATGCGCGTGATAGCCGATGCAGCATGGCGCGACGTGGACCCCGCCAGCCTGGATACCCTGCTGATTCCCGGCGGTTTGGGCGAAACAGAGCAATGCGAAAACCAGCGGTTGCTGAGCTGGCTGCAACAGGCCGAGCCCGATATCCGGCGCCTCGGCTCGATCTGTTCGGGGGCGCTGATCCTGGCGCGTACCGGCCTGCTCGACGGCAGGCGGGTGACCACCCACTGGGCCGACATCGACACCCTGCGCCAACACCACAGGCTGCTGGTCGACAGCGACTGCCTGCACACCTACGACCCGGCAGCGGGCGATGGCAGCGAGCACCTGTTTACCTCCGCTGGCGTCACCGCCGGGATCGACCTGGCACTGGCCCTGGTCGAAGCCGACCTGGGCCGCAGCATGGCGCTGGCGGTGGCGCGGCGCCTGGTGATGTTCCTGCGTCGCCCGGGCGGTCAGGCGCAGTTCAGCGCCCTGCTCGCTCCGGAGCCGAGCCGCACCCCGCGCCTGGCCGAGTTGCTCGACTGGATTCCCACCAACCTGGGCGGCGACCTGTCACTCGAAGCGCTGGCGAACAAGGCACGCATGACCCCGCGCACCCTGTCCCGGGTATTCGCCCGGGAGCTGGGCACCGGCCCGGCGGGCTACGTGGAGCGCGTACGCCTGGAAGCCGCTCGCAGCCTGCTGCAGGACGCCCAGGCCTCGATCAGCACCGTTGCCCGGCTGACCGGCTTCGGCCACCCGGAAAACCTGCGCCGGGTGTTTCACAAACACCTGTCCATCAGCCCCCAGCAATATGCCGAACGTTTCGGCCGGGAGAACCACCATGCTTGAGCTGCGCCCCAACTGCGAATGCTGCGACCGTGACCTGCCGCCCGACTCCCTGGAGGCACGTATCTGCTCGTTCGAATGCACCTATTGCAGCGACTGCGCCGATACCCACCTGCAGGGGCACTGCCCGAATTGCTCGGGGGAGCTGGTGCGTCGGCCGATCCGCCCGGCAGCCAAGCTGCCCGCCAATCCGCCCTCGACCTTGCGCGTGCTCCAGGCAGGAGGATGCCATGCTGCTGGTGGGTAATCCTGCGCTGCTGATCCTGTTCCTCGCCCAGGGCCTGTACTGGAGCTGTTCGCTGATCGGCATCACCCTCACCGCGCTGATCGGCATGCAGCTGTCGCCCTACAACAGCCTGGCCACCCTGCCCCTGGCCTTGCTGGTGCTCGGCAACCTGCTGTCGACCCACCCGTTGTCGCTGTTCATGCAGCGCCATGGCCGCCGGCCGGGCCTGAGCCTGGGCGCTGCGGCCGGGATTGTCGGTGGGTTGATCAGCGCCCTGGGCGTCTGGCTGGGTGATTTCGTGCTGTTCTGCCTCGGTGCGCTGCCGATTGGGGTCTATCAGGCCTCCGCCATGTACTACCGCTTCGCCGCCCTGGAGACGGTGGACGACGCCCACAAGGGGCGCGCGGCGGCCTGGGTGATTGCCGGCGGTATCTGCGCGGCGCTGATCGCCCCGAGCCTGACCCTCTGGGCGCGCAACGCACTGAGTACGCCTTTCGTGGGCGCCTATGTGCTGCTGGCCGTGCTGGCATTGTTTGGCCTGCTGCTGCTCAGCGCTCTGCGTGAGGGGGCGATCCCCGTGGCACCGCGTGGCGACTTGCTTGGCCTGCTGGCCCGCCCGGCGATTCGCTGTGCGCTGGCGGTGACCGCCATTGGCCATGGCCTGATGATTCTGGTGATGAACGCCACGCCGCTGGCCATGAGCTTCTGTGGCTTGCCGCTGGAAAGCGCCGCGCAGGTGATCCAGTGGCACATGCTGGGCATGTTCCTGCCCGCGCTGATTGCCGGCCCGTTGGTGGATCGCCTGGGCAGCAAGCCGGTGGCGATGCTGGGTATCGGGCTGCTGGGCGGCAGTGCGCTGGTCGGGTTGAGCGGCCAGTCTCAGGTCTATTTCCTGATTTCCTCGCTGCTGCTGGGGATCGGCTGGAACCTGATGCTGGTGGCCGGCACCACCCTGTTGGCCAGCGCCCATGAGCCAGCCGAACGTGGCAAGGCCCAGGGGCTGATGGAACTGGCCAATGGCAGCGTCGCGGCCTGCGCCGCCTTCGCGTCCGGGGCACTGATCACTGGCCTGGGCTGGTTTCAGGTCAACCTGGCCATGCTGCCGTTGCTGGCGATTGCACTCGTAGCGGTGCTGGCAAGGGCCAGAACCCCGCTAGCGCACTAGATGCCGAACACCGTCACCTGATTNCGNCCNTTGCGCTTGGAGTTGTACAGCGCCTGATCGGCCCACTGGATGACCTGCTGATGATCATGGCTGGGCTCGCTCAGGTCGGCCACGCCAAGGCTGATGGTGAAGGGAATCACCTGTCCGTCGTGGCTGACCTGCAGGCGCTCGACGATCAGNCGCAGGCGTTCGGCGAACACCCGCCCACCGGCTGCATCCACATCCGGCAGCAACACCACGAACTCCTCACCGCCGTAGCGCCCGGCGATGTCGGTATCGCGCAACTGCTCGCGCAGCACCTTGGCCACGCTCTGGATCACCGTGTCACCGGCCTGGTGGCCATAGGTGTCGTTGACCTTCTTGAAGTGGTCGATATCGAAGATCACCAGGGCCGCACTGCTGCCGTAGCGACGATGGCGGGCATGCTCNCGNTTGAGNTCCTCTTCCCAGTGGCCGCGATTATTCAGCCCGGTGAGNCGGTCGGTACGCGAGAGATGCTTGAACTGGTCGCTCATGGCCTGCAACTGACGCTTGTTNACCGCGACGCCCGTCACGTCATAGATGATCACGCACAGGTGCTCGATCCTGCTGTTGGTGGCCACCANCGGCAGGATGGTGGTGTTCTGGTACATGAAGTCTTCCAGGCCGGTGATCGGCTGGTAGTTCTTGAAGCGCACCAGGTACGGTCGCTGCTCCCAGATGGTGAAGGCCGGCGTGCCCAGGGTGACGACGTGTTCCACCTTGTTGCGGAACCAGACTTCATCGACCTCGGGAAACAGCTCGAAGAACGAACGCTCGGCGGCGTCGCGCGCGGTGCGCCCGGAGTGGTTCTCCATGAAGCTGTTCCACACCTCCACGCGGTACTGGCGGTCGAGCACCACCACACCGACATCGATGCTCTGCACGATGGCCAGCAACCAGTGGAAGTCGTTTAAATCCATGCTCTCGGCCATGGGGCTTATTCCATCAGATAGGCGAGTTTGTCGGTCAGCAGCGACACCGAATCCTCGGTGAACAGCAGCAGCAGGTCGAAGTGGATGTCATGCCCTTCGATGCTGTAGCTCACCTCGACCGCCAGGGTCTTGCGCCAGCGCTGGCTGTTGATGCGAATCAGCTCGTCGATGGAGGCGTGCTCGCCGAGAATCTGCGGGTGGCCCTGGGAGAAGCTCACGTCGAGCTGCTCGGCGATGCCGCTCAGGCACGCGCCGATGAGGATGCTGGACATGTCCAGGAGCATTTCCATGGACGAATGATTGTGCTGCTGCCACTGCATGAGCCTGGCCATGTCGGCCACTTCGGAATCGTGGAAGATCAGCAGCGCCTCGCCGGCGATGCCCTCGCCGATATAGCCCTGGCATACGGCGGTCAGGCCGTCGCCACGCTGGGCGTCGGCCAGGGCCATGTGCAGCTCGCTGACCTCGAGAATGTTGACGTTGGGGATCGGCAGCTGCACGAAGACCCCGAGCACCCGGGCCAGCAGCGCGGCCGCACGGCCCATGGCGACGTTGACCACCTCGCGGAAGGCATCGCGGAACGACACCTTGGGTTCGGGCAAGGTCGTCGNGGTCGCCGCTTCGGCGACGCGCAGAAAGCCGAGTTGATCCAGGGTCTGGCGTAGCAGCTCGGGGTCGGCGGGCTTTTTCAGGAATGCCAGGGCGCCGAGTTCCTTGACGCGGCGAATCGCCTCCTCCTGCACGTCACCCGACACCACGATGACGTTCTGCGCGCGGCCCTCGGCCTTCAGCGCCGCGAGCACGCCGTAGCCATCGAGCACCGGCATGGTCAGGTCGAGCAGTAGGAGATCGAAGTGCGCGGCACGCAGTTGCTCCAGCGCTTCCTCGCCGTTGGCGGCCTGGCTGACGGTTACCGGCCAGTCGGCAGGCAAGGCGCGCAGCAACTGCTTGCGGGCCATGTTGGAGTCATCGCAGACGAGAAGAGATGCTGTCGGCATCGATACGCCTCAAGAGGTGGGCCTGATCCGGCTTGGGCTACGGCGGGCATGCCGGCTGGGTGCGCTACTGACACTTATAGCAGAGCACCGGCACGCCTTCGGGTGTTTTCAATGCTTTAAAGCACACAAGGCGACCGAAGTCGCCTTGTCATTGCACTCACAGCACTCAGTAATACGCGTTCTCGCGGTTGCTGTGGTCGGTCACGTCACGCACGCCCTTGAGCTGCGGAATACGCTCGAGCAGGGTTTTCTCGATACCCTCCTTGAGGGTCAGGTCGGCCTGGCCGCAGCCCTGGCAACCACCACCGAACTGCAGCACGGCAATGCCCTCGTCGACCACGTCGATCAAGGTAACCTGGCCGCCATGGCTGGCCAGGCCGGGGTTGATCTCGGTCTGCAGGTAATAGTTGATGCGCTCGTTGAGCGGGCTGTCTTCGTTGACCATCGGCACCTTGGCGTTCGGCGCCTTGATGGTCAGCTGGCCACCCATGCGGTCGGTGGCGTAGTCGACCACGGCGTCCTCGAGAAAGGGCTCGCTGACGGCATCGATCCAGGCGGTGAAACTGGCCAGGCCGATGGCCTGGTCTTCGGGCTTCTGCTCGCCCGGTTTGCAATAGGCGATGCAGGTTTCCGCGTACTGGGTACCGGGCTGGGTGATGAATACGCGAATGCCGATGCCCGGCGTGTTCTGCTTGTTCAGCAGGTCGGCCAGGTAATCATGGGCGGCATCGGTAATGGTAATAGTGCTCATGGCAACTCCTCACGGTCATGGGCGCAGTGTACGCCAAATGACCGTCGCGAATAAAGTCCTACTATTTTACTCAGGATAGAGCCTGCAGCCGCCCACCGGCTTGTCGCTCGTTCAACCATGCCTTGGCACGCACGAAAAAACGCTTCTCGATCAGCTCGTAGCTACCCCACGAGGCCAGGGCGATAAGCGGCATGCAGGCGACGATCACCACATAGGGGTTCAGATCCAGGCTGGCCTGCAGGTACCAGCCCAGGGACAGGATGATCACGTGCAACAGATACACCGAATACGAGCAGTCGCCCATGCGGGCCAGCAGGCGGTTGTCCTTGAACCAGGGCTCCATGGCGATGCAGGCGGCGACGATCAGCGCGCTTGGCACACCCCAGTGCAGCAGGCGCATGCTGTTGTCGAAGTGGTAGATGGCCAGCAGCGAAGCGGCGATCACCAGCAGCGGCAGCCACAGCCCCTGCCGAATCCAGCCACGGCTATAGACCATGCCCAGCAGCACCCCGAACAGGAACTCGTAGACGATGCTGTTGCGGTAGAAGTTGCTCAGCCAGGGCTGGGTGGCCAGCAGGCCGAAAATCATCAGCATCACCGCCACGAAAACCAGCCGCAGGCGCTGCGGCACCACGAAGGCCAGGGCGAACAGCAGGTAGAAGAACATCTCGTAGTTCAGCGTCCAACCGACGTTGAGGGTCGGATAGAGGCCAAAACCCGCGGGATTTTCTGCGGGAATGAACAGCAGCGAAAGCATCAGGTGATGGAAGTCGAATGCCTGGGTCGGCATCACCGGATTGGCGAAGGCGATGATCAGTGCGGCGATCAACGAATACAGCCAGTAGGCCGGCACGATGCGCAGGGCGCGGTTGAGCATGAAGCGCCACGGGGTGATGGTCTTGCCCTGGGTCGACAGGTAGATGACCAGGCCGCTGATGACGAAGAAAATGTCGACGCCCACGGCGCCCTTGTCGGAAAACAGATGGCCCATGAAGCTTTCGGCCTTGAAATCGAAAAACACCTGCATGACATGGTGAAAGACCACAACCCAGGCTGCCAATGCCCGGAGTGCCTGCACTGAAATCAGCATAGAACCGCCACTCTCCCTCTCGTTGAAACCGATACGGGGCAGCCCTGAGTAAAGGGCTGCCACAGCGTCCGACCGCAGTAGCGGGAGAAAGATCGGACGAATTGGCCAAGCGCGGCGCGCCGGCCTGTGGCACTCGCCCCTTGCACATCACGCCACGCCGTTGAAATGCCGGCGCGACGGCTCTAGAGGTTCTGGTAGCGGTTCATATCCAACACACCGGCTTCCAGCGGATCATGCTCGCGGATGTGCGCCGTCAGGTCGTGGAAGTACTGCCAGAACTGTGGATGGGTACGGCGAATGCCCCAGCGCTCGACGATCCTTTCGAAGGCGCCGGCATCGCGGGCCTGCTCCATGGCCGCCACGAAGTCCGACACTTGGGCCGCCGGCATCGAGAACATGAAGTTCGGGTAGCTGGTCATCACCTCCGGGTAGAGCGTCAGGGTGTCGAGGTCGGCCTGGTAACGCAGCTCCTCGCCGAGCATGAACGCCACATTGCTGTGGGCACGATTGCGCAGCAGGCTGTAGATCTCGCGGCGCCCGCCCCCCTCGACCCGCAAAAGCGTCGCTTCCGGCAGGCGATGAATCACCTTCAACTGCGCAGCGGGCTTGGATGCCAGGTGGCTCAGCGCCTGTTCGGCCTGGCGCAGATCGGCGGGCAGCCCGTCGCGGTAGCAATGCTCGCCGCCACAGCGATTGATCGGATCGGGCCGCGCATTGAGCGTGGCGAAGCGCTGCAGCAGTTGCTCGGCAAACTGGCGTTTCGGGTCGTCTTCGTTCAACGACAAACCGCTCGGCGTCTTGCGATCCAGCGGCGAGTAATCCATCCACGCCTTGAGCTTGCCGCTGTACTGGTACCAGTCGCCAAAGATCGGCTTGCGCGCGTCGGCAGGCATCAGGCGCAGGAAGTTCTGTTCGGCGCCGTTGCGAATCAGGTCGAAGTACAGCCGGGTCTGCGCCTGATGCGAAACGTTGCCGAACACATCGAAATTGACCACCAGCTGGTAGTAGGTGCGTTCCAGTAGCGGGTAGTCCATCCACCACAGGGTCTGCGGGATCTCGCCGACCAGGCCCTTGCGCACCGAGGCACTGTCATACTGGCGGAAGACCGTTAACAGGGCGTTGTCGTTGCCACGCCAGATATCCGCCCACTGCGGCGCCGGCGCTTCGCTGTAACCCNCGGTGCGCAGCGCCTCGTAGGCATTGCGCTTGTCGCGGTAGCTGCGCCACAGGCCCANCAGGTCGCCGATTTCATCGAGCTGCCCAGGCATGGCCAGCAGCGGCGTGGCCTCACCGCGATAGGCCGGGTCGGTGATGTAAAGGTCGTGCTGGGGGTCCTGGAACAACACCCAGAAGTTGTCGCGAATCACATCGGTGGCGATCTGCCCGCGGCACACCGGCCCGCGAATAAAGGTGCGCACGAANTACTCGGCGTTATCGAGCATGAACTGGTAGCGCGCCTGGGCCGGTATCGCCTCGAAGGTTTCGAACGGGTTGGAGCGGTGCTGTACGCCATAGCCCGGCAGCGCACTCACCTGCCACTGACTGGCGAAAAACAGGCTTTTGACCCGGGCCAGCTTCCTGGCGCTCAGCGGGTAGCTGATATGAGTCTTGTGCACGATCACGCCCTGGATCGGTATCAGCCGGTAATGGAAGGCAGTGCCGGGATCGTCATTGGGGCGCCGCGTGGCGATGATGTCCACCGGCTGACCGCTGGGCGTGCGCGAACGAACCAGTTGGAAGAAGTGCCCCGCATCGCCGCCCTCGAAGTCCAGATGAGCGAGAAACAGGTGCTCGTAGAGCCAGCGGCTGACCAGGCTTTGTTCGTTACCGGCGCCATTGAGAAACGCTTCCCACTGCGCGACCTGCCGGGCTTCGGCGGCGCTGGCCTGCAGCGGCTGCTGATCGACCGGCGCGCCTTGCTGCAGCCANCGCTGCACGGTCTGGTAATCCTGCTCGGTGAGGCCGGTCACTGCGAACGGCATGCCGGCCATGGGATTCTTGCCGGCGAAATCGGCNAACTCGCCGGGCAGCGCACATTGGTTGACCCGATCGATGCCGATGGCCAGGTCGTCTGGCAACTTGCTGTTGGCAGGCAACGGCGTGGCATGCCCCAACTCGAGCATGCGTGCCATCAGCGCCGCCTGGCCGCCCTGCTGGTCCAGCACCGAATGGAAATCCTTGCGGCGCCAGGCCGGCGCGCCATGGGCATCCATGAACAACCGCGTGGTGTCCTGGGTATGGGTGCGCGTGCCGTCATACACCGTGGCCTTGCTGGCGCCCCGCTCGACACCCTCGCCGCTGCCCAGGTTGAGCTGGCAGGGCGCGTCGTAGCAGGCATGGCAGGCCACGCAGTTGTGGGTGAAGATCGGCTGGATATCACGGCTGTAGGAAACGCTCTGCGCCATTGCCATCGAACTGATAACGAACAGGCAAACACTCAATAACAGCCGACGGCACATGGTGGCACTTCCACGAAAATAGCCGCGCATTCTAGCCGTCTCGCCTGTGCTGTCGCTATGCCTGCATCGGTGTTTGCAGCCGCCGCAACATGAACATAATTCATGCACAAGTGCGCGGCGCAGAAATGGCGTCAGGGTTTGTTATCATCTGCCGCCTTGTCGTAGTCTCCCGTTCAGAGCCTTTTCCATGCCCCTGTCAGATCGCAGCGCCCGCCTCCAAGCACTTCAGCACGCCCTCAAGGAACGCATCCTGATCCTCGACGGCGGCATGGGCACCATGATCCAGAGCTACAAGCTGGAAGAGGCCGACTACCGTGGCGAGCGCTTCGCCGACTGGCCGAGCGACGTCAAGGGCAACAACGACCTGCTGCTGCTCAGCCAGCCGCAGATCATCGCGGCGATCGAGAAGGCCTACCTGGATGCCGGCGCCGACATTCTGGAAACCAACACCTTCAACGCCACCCAGGTGTCCCAGGCCGATTACGGCATGGAGTCGCTGGCCTACGAGCTGAACCTCGCCGGTGCCCGCGTGGCCCGCGAAGTGGCCGATGCCAAGACCCTGGAAACCCCGGAGCGCCCGCGCTTCGTCGCCGGCGTGCTGGGCCCGACCAGCCGTACCTGCTCGATCTCCCCGGACGTCAATGACCCCGGCTACCGCAACGTCACCTTCGACGAGCTGGTGGAGAACTACACCGAAGCCACCCGCGGCCTGATCGAAGGCGGCGCCGACCTGATCCTGATCGAGACCATCTTCGATACGCTGAACGCCAAGGCGGCGATCTTCGCCGTACAGCAGGTGTTCGACGAAGATGGCGTCGAGCTGCCGATCATGATTTCCGGCACCATCACCGACGCTTCCGGCCGTACGCTGTCCGGGCAGACCACCGAAGCCTTCTGGAACTCGGTGCGCCACGCCAAGCCGATCTCGGTGGGCCTGAACTGCGCGCTGGGGGCCAAGGACCTGCGCCCGTACCTGGAAGAATTGTCGACCAAGGCCGACACCTTCGTGTCCGCCCACCCCAACGCCGGCCTGCCGAACGCCTTCGGTGAGTACGACGAGAGCCCGGCAGAAATGGCCGCGGTGGTCGAAGAGTTCGCCGCCAGCGGTTTTCTGAACATCATCGGCGGCTGCTGCGGCACCACGCCGGGGCATATCCAGGCCATCGCCGAAGCGGTCGCAAAATATCAGCCCCGCCCGATTCCGGAGATTCCCAAGGCCTGCCGGCTGTCAGGCCTTGAGCCGTTCACCATCGACCGCAACTCGCTGTTCGTCAACGTCGGCGAGCGCACCAACATCACCGGTTCGGCCAAGTTCGCCCGGCTGATTCGCGAGGAGAACTACACCGAAGCCCTGGAAGTCGCCCTGCAGCAGGTGGAAGCCGGCGCCCAGGTGATCGACATCAACATGGACGAGGGCATGCTCGACTCCAAGGCGGCCATGGTTCGCTTCCTCAACCTGATCGCCGGCGAACCGGACATTTCCCGGGTGCCGATCATGATCGACTCCTCCAAGTGGGAAGTGATCGAGGCGGGCCTCAAGTGCATCCAGGGCAAGGGCATCGTCAACTCGATCTCCATGAAGGAAGGCGTCGAGCAGTTCAAGCACCACGCCAAGCTGTGCAAGCGCTATGGCGCCGCCGTGGTGGTGATGGCCTTCGACGAAGTCGGCCAGGCCGACACCGCGGCGCGCAAGCAGGAAATCTGCCAGCGCAGCTACGACATCCTGGTCAATGAAGTGGGCTTCCCGCCGGAAGACATCATCTTCGACCCGAACATCTTCGCCGTGGCCACCGGTATCGAGGAACACAACAACTACGCCGTGGACTTCATCGAGGCCTGCGCCTTCATTCGCGACCACCTGCCCTACGCCTTGAGTTCGGGCGGGGTGTCCAACGTGTCGTTCTCGTTCCGCGGCAACAACCCGGTGCGCGAAGCGATCCACTCGGTGTTCCTCTACTACGCGATCCAGAACGGCCTGACCATGGGCATCGTCAACGCCGGCCAGCTGGAGATCTACGACGAGATCCCCAGGGAGCTGCGTGATCGCGTCGAGGACGTGGTGCTCAACCGCACCCCGGGCGGCACCGATGCGCTGCTGGCCATCGCCGAGAACTACCGTGGCGGTGGCGCCGTCAAGGAAATCGAAAACGAAGAGTGGCGCTCGCTGCCGGTCGACAAGCGTCTCGAACACGCACTGGTCAAGGGCATCACTGCGTTTATCGTCGAAGACACCGAGGAGTGCCGCCAGCAATGCGCGCGCCCCATCGAGGTCATCGAAGGCCCGCTGATGAGCGGCATGAACATCGTTGGCGACCTGTTCGGCTCGGGCAAGATGTTCCTGCCCCAGGTGGTCAAGTCCGCGCGGGTGATGAAGCAGGCCGTGGCGCACCTGATCCCGTTCATCGAGGCCGAGAAAGGCGACAAGCCGGAAGCCAAGGGCAAGATCCTCATGGCCACCGTGAAAGGCGACGTGCACGACATCGGCAAGAACATCGTCGGCGTGGTGCTCGGCTGTAACGGCTACGACATCGTCGACCTGGGCGTTATGGTGCCGGCGGAGAAAATCCTGCAGACCGCCATCGCCGAGAAATGCGACATCATCGGCCTGTCCGGGCTGATCACCCCGTCGCTGGACGAGATGGTGCATGTGGCCAAGGAAATGCAACGCCAGGGCTTCAAGCTGCCCCTGATGATCGGTGGCGCCACCACCTCCAAGGCGCACACCGCGGTGAAGATCGACCCGCAGTACAGCAACGACGCGGTGGTCTACGTGACCGATGCCTCGCGCGCCGTGGGCGTGGCCACCCAGCTGCTGTCCAAGGAACTCAAGCCCGACTTCGTGCAGCGCACCCGCGACGATTATGTAGTGGTGCGCGAACGCACCTCGGCCCGCGCCTCGCGCACCGAGCGCCTGAGCTACGACAAGGCCGTCGCCAACAAGCCGAGGTTCGACTGGGCGGGCTATACCGCGCCGAAGCCGAGCTTTACCGGCGTCAGGGTGCTGGAAGACATCGACCTCAACGTACTGGCCGAGTACATCGACTGGACGCCGTTCTTCATCTCCTGGGACCTGGCCGGCAAATACCCGCGCATCCTCACCGACGAAGTGGTCGGCGAAGCGGCCACCAGCCTGTTCAACGATGCCAAGGTGATCCTGCGCAAGCTGATCGACGAGAAACTGATCAAGGCCCGCGCCGTGTTCGGCTTCTGGCCCGCCAACCAGGTGCGTGACGACGATATCGAGGTGTACGGGGAGAACGGCGAGCAGCTCGCCACCCTGCACCATCTGCGCCAGCAGACCATCAAGCCGGACGGCAAGCCGAACCTGTCCCTGGCCGACTTCGTTGCACCAAAGAGCAGCGGCGTGACCGACTACGTGGGCGGTTTCATCACCACCGCCGGCATCGGCGCCGAGGAAGTCGCCAAGGCCTACGAGGCCAAGGGCGACGATTACAACTCGATCATGGTCAAGGCACTGGCCGATCGCCTCGCCGAAGCCTGCGCCGAATGGTTGCACGAGCAGGTGCGCAAGGAGCACTGGGGCTACCAGCCGGACGAGCACCTGAGCAATGACGAGCTGATCAAGGAAGCCTACAAGGGCATCCGCCCTGCCCCTGGCTACCCGGCCTGCCCGGACCACACCGAGAAAGCCACGCTGTTCAAGCTGCTCGACCCCGAGGCCGACTACCACAAGGCCGGCAAGAGCGGCGTGTTCCTCACCGAGCACTATGCGATGTTCCCGGCAGCCGCAGTCAGCGGTTGGTACTTCGCCCACCCCGAGGCGCAGTACTTCGCCGTGGGCAAGGTCGACAAGGATCAGATCGAGCGCTACACCGAGCGCAAGGCGCAGGACATCGCCGTCAGCGAACGCTGGCTGGCGCCCAACCTCGGCTACGACGACTGACCCATCACCAGGACCGCGCGGTAACGGCCGCCGGGTTCTTTCTCTGCAAGGACGTAACCATGTACTACCGACTACCCGCCCTTTTGCTGTGCGCCCTGCTTACCGGCTGCGGCACCATCGCCTTCGACCCACCGGTGTTCGAGCTGGCGTCGTCGAAGATTGCCGATTTTCCGGTCAAAGGAACGGTCGCCATCGAAAATGCCCAGCCCGCCACCGAGCCGGTGATCCTGCACTCGCAAAGCGGCACCCGCTTGCAATCGAATTACCACGAAGTCACCAGGACCATGGTTACCCAGGCCCGCTTCGAACTTGCCCGTCACGGCAAGATGAGCCCTGGACGCGACAAGCGCATCGACCTTAAGGTCACCCACCTGGAAAGCCGCTACATCTTCTTTTACTGGAAAGGCACCATGACCTTCACNGTCAGCCTGGGCGACGGNCAGCGTTTCGAGATGACCGTCAATCACGCCACNGGCGCCAGTGCCCAGCAAGACCTCAGTGGTTCGATCGCCGATGGTGTGGTGGCGCTNTACAAGGATCCGCGNGTACTCGCCTACCTGGCGCACTGATCTGATTAACCGACGGGACTGCCATGACCAATACGCCGATCTACCTGCTCGACCAACTGGAAACCGCCGACATGCTGGTCATCGACGGCCTGCACGCCTTCGATTTCCAGCTCGACGACGCGCTTCTCGACCAGGCCGACGCCGCCGCTGAAGCGGGCGAGCCGTTCGCCAGCGAAACCGTGGTGCTGACCATCGACGCTCAGGATGGCCGCGAACGCAAACGCTGGCAGTTCAGTTACAACGCGGTGATGGAAGCCGGGTACGANGCTGGCGATGATAGTTGGCTGATCGACGGCCATCGTTTGGTCTGCCTGGCCGCTGTCAGCGCTGAAGCCGACTAGGTTCGGCAAGTACAGAATGGCCTCTTGCCGATGAGCCTGGATACCCACCAATCCGTGTACCGGGAAAAGCTGATCGAGCATCTGTTCGTCGCAGAGATGCTCAAGCTTTCCTGGCTGAAGTACGGCGCAACACTGGAAGTATCCCACTCACTACTTGACCGCTCGGGCCACGATATCGTGCTGGAAGCGGATAGCGTTGTCCGTCATATCCAACTCAAGACTTCGGCTATTTCGGCGGTTACTGCCAGTCAGAACATTCACATAGATCTGGCACGCAAACCATCGGGCTGCGTGATCTGGATTCAATTCGATCCAAATAGCATGGCGCTTGGGCCGTTCCTGTTCTTCGGTGGTTTGCCAGGCGAGCCACTTGCCAGTCTGCAAGCGTTCAAAGTCGCCAAGCACACCAAGGCCAACGTCAAAGGCGTCAAAGCTGAGCGACCGAATATTCGTGTGGTGCCGCGAGCTAGCTTTGCTCGATNCGAGTCCATCGAGGCCTTATACGCCGAGCTGTTTGGCTCGCAGCAGCGATAGCGGCTCAAGGTCAGAAGCTCGCTTCACAGAGGCCTTATGACAANTCCGACGACGAGCGACGCACCAGCTTGATCGAGTGCTTGAGCGTCGGCTTGCGCGTTACGCTGATCGCCTTGCGCGTCACCGTATCGATGGTGATGTTCCAGAAACCGCTGCTGGGCACGGTGATCTTGGCCGGGAACTTGTCGAACGCGCCGCCATGGTAGGTGTGGCGGCCGCCATTCTTGAAGCTGCGAAAGTTCGCATCGTTCATCAGGCGGATATTGCAGGGTTGCGAGCATTCGATGACGACCAGATCGTCTTCGTTGAGGTGCTCGCGCTGGTGGATGTACTTCATCAAGCGCTCCTCAGGGGTTTCAGGGCGCTAGCATGACTCACCAGCCGTCCGACAGCAAAGCCCGCGACCGATCCAGCCCCAGATAGCTGGCGAGAATGCGCTGCCAGCTGCCGTCGCGGCGCATGTCGGCGAAGGCGGCGCTCATTTGCCGGGATAACCTGCTGGCACCTTCCAGCTTGAGGCTGCCGGCGATATGGCTGCGGGTATTGCTCAACGGCTTGCCGAGCCGCAGCGGCGCCTGGGCGTCCAGCTCATGCCAGAGGTACAACGCCCGCAGGTCGATTTCATACCAGGCCACCACCCGGCCACTGCGCAACAACTCGGCAGCCTGTTGCGGGTCGGTGACCTCCACCACGCGCTGATCGCCGCTGCGGATTCGCTTGATTTCATCGGCCCGCGGGGTGCCGGCCATCACCGCCACCGGGCCGGCCTGCAGGGCGTCGCCCAGGGTGTCGAACGTACGGTCGAGGCTGACCAGCACATAGGGCGTGGGCAGCACGTCGAGCAACCAGACGAAGCCTGCCTCCCGGTCGGGGGTGCGGCCCAGATTGAGCACGATGCCATGGGGATCGCCCTCGGCTTCACTGAGTACCCGCCGCCAGGGCACGCTGCGAAACACGCATTGCTGCGCAGTGCGCGTGCACAGCTCGTGCATCAGTTCGCCAAACAGCCCGGCACGCTTGGCCGTGCCATCGGCAAACGGCATCTGCCCCTGGCCGACATAGACGTTCAGCTGCTCGCCCTGCGCCCCGCCAGCGCCGCCCAGGGTGGCCGCCAGCACCAGCACGCAGGCGGCGTGACGCCCACGGGCCATGACCTCATTGTATGCCCACGCACCCATTGCATTTCGATCGCAGCAGCCAAGACGGTGCGCAGTGTGCATCAGCGCCTGACAAATGCCTATCAGCCCAATGCCGTATCTAAGAACATCATCACAGCAAATCCNCCCATCAGCCCCAGGGTCGCCGGCGTCTGGTGGCCATTGCGGTGGGTTTCGGGAATGATTTCATGGGAGACCACGAACAGCATGGCGCCTGCCGCCAGGCCGAGGCCGACGGGATAAGCCAGCGCGTAGCTGCTGGACATGCCGACCCCAACCAGCGCCCCCAGCGGCTCCATCAAGCCGCTGGCCGCGGCGATCAAGGCCGCGCGCAACGCCGAGATACCGATGGTGCGCAGGGCCAGGGCAACGGCCAGGCCCTCGGGAATGTCCTGAATGGCGATCGCGCTGGCCAGGGGAATGCCGACCTGCATGTCATCGGCGGCAAAGCCGACACCGATGGCCATGCCCTCGGGCAGGTTATGCAGGGTAATGGCGAACACGAACAGCCACACCCGGCTCAGCCGGCTGGTGTGCGGCCCTTGAGCGCCTGCGCTTTCGTGTTCGTGGGGGGTGAAATGATCGAGCCCCAACATCAGCAACACACCAAGGGCCAGCCCGAGCACCACCGTCGCGGCCCCGCGCATACCGCTACCGGTCAGGTTCTCCGCGGCNTCCAGGCCCGGCAGGATCAGCGAAAACGAGCTTGCCGCGAGCATCATGCCGGCCGCGAATCCCAGCATGCTGTCCTGGGTCTTGACGCTGATGTTACCCAGCGCGAGTGCCGCCAGTGCACCCAGGGCGGTAGCCGCGAAGCCGGCCCCGCCACCATACAGGGCATGGCGGATGCGCTCCGGATGGCCGTCATCGAATATGTTGAACAGGCTGCTCACCAGCAGCCATACCACGACCAGCAAGGCAACGCCCAAGCCAGCCGCGACCCAGGGCGACTCACGCACCTGGGACATGCATGCCTGCAGGAAGCCGTTGCGCTCGGAAAGCGTTTGCATAGAACCTCTGTGATCAACCCCGAAAGTAGGCGGCGGTAACGGGCTGCCTGTTTAGTGCGACAAGCGGATTATCGCCCGCGTTTCACCTCTGCGCTGCGCGGTCTCCGTGCTCCGATAGCGCAGCACGGGCCGTGGCGAACGGTCGGACGATTCTCATTCAAACAAATCCGCAGACCCAGCCCCTGGAGGCGGTGAGCAGCGATCCGACGGCATAGTTATGCATGCTTTCTCGCTTAGCTCCAAAAGTTCTTTTCTTATACTCAAACATCACTTTTGCGCATAAACCTGAACTGGTATCGTGCCCCGGCTCCGCACCAGGAGTGCGCGGCCGTGCGCGCAGATTTGCTGTAACAGGTCATCGAAGCATTGTAAGTGACGGCTTGCCAGGGCCACCCAGCCAACGAACGCCAAATCGTTCGCGGCTGATCCAAGCCGCACTGTCGCGCCGCAATCGCCTTTCATCGATCTGGCAAGCAGCCTGATAACAGGATTCCCATGTACGTATACGACCAGTACGACCAGAAAATCGTCGAGGACCGCGTCAAGCAGTTCCGCGATCAAACCCGCCGGTACCTCAGTGGCGAACTGAGCGGCGAAGAATTCCGTCCGCTGCGCCTGCAGAACGGTCTGTACATCCAGCGTTTCGCGCCCATGCTGCGGGTCGCCGTGCCTTACGGCCTGCTCTCCTCCACTCAGGTGCGCATGCTGGCGAAGATCGCCCGCGACTACGACAAGGGCTACGCGCACATCAGCACCCGCCAGAACGTGCAGTTCAACTGGCCCGAGCTGGAAGACGTGCCGGAGATTCTCGCCGAGCTGGCTACCGTGCAGATGCACGCCATCCAGACCAGCGGCAACTGCATTCGCAACACCACCACCGACCAGTTCGCCGGCGTGGCCAAGGACGAAATCGTCGATCCGCGCCCCTGGTGCGAGATCATCCGCCAGTGGTCGACCTTCCACCCCGAGTTCAGCCACCTGCCGCGCAAGTTCAAGATTGCCGTCAACGGTGCCGCGGGCGACCGTGCGGCCATCGAGGTGCACGATATCGGCCTGGAAGCGGTGAACAACGACGCCGGTGAGCTGGGCTTCCGCGTCGCCGTGGGTGGCGGCCTGGGCCGTACCCCGATCGTCGGCAGCTTCATCAACGAATTCCTGCCCTGGCAGCACCTGATCTCCTACCTCGACGCCATCCTGCGTGTGTACAACCGCTATGGCCGTCGCGACAACAAGTACAAGGCGCGCATCAAGATCCTGGTCAAGGCGCTGACCCCTGAAGTGTTCGCCGAGCGTGTGAATGCCGAGTGGGCGCACCTGAAGGATGGCCCGANCACCCTGACCGAGGCCGAAGTCGCGCGCGTCGCCGCTCACTTCGTCGACCCGGCGTACAAGGCGCTGGAGGATCAGCACGCGCTGCTCGCCAAGCTCGATAGCGAGCACCCGGGCTTTGCCCGCTGGCGCCAGCGCAACACCTTCGCCCACAAGAAGCCGGGCTATGTCGCCGTTACCCTGTCGCTCAAACCGACCGGCGTCGCCCCAGGCGATGTGACCGACAAGCAGCTCGACGCCATCGCCGAGCTGGCCGACCGCTACAGCTTCGGCGAAGTGCGCAACAGCCACAACCAGAACATGATCCTCGCCGACGTCGAGCAGGAGCAGCTGTTCACCCTGTGGGGCGAGCTGCGCGAGCAGGGTTTCGCCACCCCGAACGTGGGCCTGCTGACCGACATCATCTGCTGCCCGGGTGGCGACTTCTGCTCCCTGGCCAACGCCAAGTCGATCCCGGTCGCCGAAGCCATCCAGCGCCGCTTCGACAACCTCGACTACCTGTTCGACATCGGTGATATCGACCTGAACATCTCCGGCTGCATGAANGCCTGNGGTCACCACCACGTGGGCCACATCGGCATTCTCGGCGTCGACAAGAAGGGCCAGGAGTTCTATCAGGTATCGCTCGGCGGCAGCGCCGGTCGTGATGCCAGCCTGGCGCAGATCCTCGGCCCATCCTTCGCCCAGGACGACATGCCGGACGTGATCGACAAGATCGTCAACGTCTACGTCGAGCAACGTACCGAAGAAGAGAGTTTCATCGACACCTTCCGCCGTATCGGTGTCGCCCCGTTCAAGGAGCGCGTATATGCAGCGAATCATTAAGAACGGCCAGATCGTCGACGAAAGCTGGCACCTGCTGCCCAAGGAAACCGCCTTCGAAGAACTGTCCAACTGCGACGACCTGATCGTGCCGTTGAACCTGTGGCTCGAACATGGCCGTGCCTTGAAAGCCCGCGACGGCGGCCTGGGTGTGTGGCTGGATGCCGAGGAAGAGATCGAATCGATCGTCGATTCCCTCGACGCCTTCCAGGTTATCGCCCTGAACTTCCCGGCGTTCACCGATGGCCGTCACTCGTCATCCGCCTACCTGCTGCGCACCCGCTACGGCTTCAAGGGCGAGCTGCGCGCCATCGGCGACGTGCTGCGTGACCAGCTGTGGGCACTCAAGCGTTGCGGCTTCGATGCCTTCGCCCTGCGCGAAGACAAGGACGCCGAGGACGCGCTGAAAGCCTTCGAGGAGTTCTCCGAGGTCTACCAGGCCTCTGCGGACCAACCTCAACCGCTGTTCAGGCGCCGCGCCTGAGCATGAAAAAACCCGCCGGCTGGCGGGTTTTTTATGGCGCGCAAATCAATCCAGCCTGANCAGNACCCGGCCTACCTGCTCGCCCTGCAGGATGCGCTCGATGGCCGCCGGCAACTCGCTCAGCCCGACCTCGGTTACCAGCGCCTCCAGATTCGGCAGCTTCCACTGCAACGACAGCTTGTCCCACATCGAGGCCTTGACCACCAGCGGCAGCTCGACCGAGTCGACGCCCAGCAGGTTGACCCCGCGCAGGATGAACGGCAGCACGCTGGCCTGGAAGTCGACACCGGCGGTCAGCCCGCAGCAGGCCACGCTGCCACCGTAACGGGTGGCCTTGAGCACGTTGAACAGGATGTCGCCGCCGACGGTGTCCACCGCCCCGCTCCATTGTTCACGCAGCAGCGGCCGATCGGTGCCGCTCTGCAACTCCAGCCGCGGCACCACCTGGGTCGCGCCCAGGCGCGTGAGCATGTCGGCCTGCTGGGCTTTACCCGTGGCGGCACTGACCTGATAACCCAGGGTGCTGAGCAACATCACGGCAATGCTGCCCACACCGCCGGTGGCGCCGGTGACCAGTACCGGGCCGTTGTCGGGCTCTACNCCGGCCTGCTCGAGCTTGTCGACGCACANCGCNGCGGTCAGGCCAGCGGTGCCGAGAATCATCGCCTCGCGCAGCGACAANCCTTGCGGGCGCTTGATCGCCCAGCTTGCNGGAATGCGGATGTACTGGCCGAAACCGCCCGCGGTGTTCATGCCCAGGTCATAGCCGGTGACGATCACCTCATCNCCTTCGGCGAATTCGGCGGCGCTGGAATGCTCCACCACGCCGGCTGCATCGATCCCCGGCGTATGCGGGTAATGCTTGCTGACGCCGCGCTGGCCGGTGGCGGACAGCGCATCCTTGAAGTTCAGTGAAGAGTAGCGAACGCGGATCAACAGCTCGCCCGCGGGCAAGTCGGCCACATCACGCTCGACCACTTGCATCGAAAAATGGCCTTCGGTATCGGGTGCTGCCTGCAGCGCAGTGAAATTCGTCATCCAAACCTCCTTGATCCGCCGCGGCGGAGGGTGCGGGTTACCAGAAGCGTTGCTGGCTCAGACGGCCCAGCCAGGTCAGGGCAAAACGGTCCAGCGCTACGCTGGCAGCCAGGCCGACACGCTCCTGCAGGGATTTCTTCTGAACATAGTGCAGTTGGTACACATCAGCCTCGCGGGCGCGCTCGGCCAGGTATTCGTCGCTGGTTTTCAATTCGTCGACCAACTGCTTCTCCAACGCCGCCATACCCAACCACACCTCACCGGTGGCGATCTCGTCGATCTCCAGCTGCGGGCGATAGCGGGCCACGAAGTTCTTGAACAGCTCGTGGGTGGTTTCCAGGTCCTCCTGGAACTTCTCCCGGCCCTTTTCGGTGTTCTCGCCGAACACCGTCAGGGTGCGCTTGTATTCACCGGCGGTCAGCACCTCGAAGTCGATGTCGTGCTTTTTCAGCAGGCGATTGACGTTGGGCAACTGCGCGACCACACCGATGGAGCCCAGGATGGCAAACGGGGCGGAAATGATCTTCTCGCCGATGCAGGCCATCATGTAGCCGCCGCTGGCCGCCACCTTGTCGATGCACACCGTCAGCGGCACGCCGGCCTGACGAATGCGCGCCAGTTGCGAAGACGCCAGGCCGTAGCTGTGCACCATGCCGCCGCCGCTTTCCAGGCGCAGCACCACTTCGTCCTGGGGCGTGGCAAGGCTGAGCAGTGCGGTGATCTCGTGGCGCAGGCCGTCGGTGGCCGAGGCCTTGATGTCACCATCGAAATCCAGCACGTAGACCCGCGACTTCTGCGCCGGTTGCTTCTTCGCCGCCTTGGCGGCCTTGGCCTCCTCCTTGCTCAGCGCCTTCAACTGGTCCTTGTCGAGGATCGACTGTTCGAGACGCTGGCGCAGCGCCTTGTAGAAATCATTGAGCTTGGTGACCTGTAACTGGCCACCGCTGCGGCGCCCCCGGCTACGCAGCACGGCAATTGCCACCAGCACGACCAGTATGGCGACGACCAGCGTCACCGTCTTGGCCAGAAAACCGCGTAATCAGCAAGAAACTCCACACACTTCCCCTTTATCCAATCGACGGCCTCGCGCGGAGGCCAGCAGCGTCCAGCATACCGGCGGCACCAGGCAGCGGCCAGCGGCAGCAGTGGCTTTGCAGCGCCTGCCAGGCAATTCAAACAAACGTATGATTTTTCGTTGACAGCTTCCGCCCATCCCTCCTACCCTCGCCTCACATTCAAGGTTCCCGGGTTGCAGCGCACGTGGGCAGCATCTACCTGATTCGACATGGCCAGGCCTCATTCGGTGCAGAGGATTATGATGTCCTCTCGTCGCTGGGCGAGCGTCAGTCGATCCTGCTCGGCAGTCACCTCGCCCAGACGGGGCTGCGCCTGGAGCGCGCCGTCAGCGGCAGCCTGACCCGCCAAGCGCATACCGCGCGCCTGGTCCTGGCACAGCTGGAGGAGGCGCCTGAGCTGCAGACCGATGCCGCCTTCAATGAATTCGATGCCGAGGGGGTGATTCGCGCCCTGCTCCCCGCCCTGCTGCCCCATGAGCCCCAGGCCCTGGACGTGATGCGCAATGCCGCGCATAACCGCGCGGAATTCCAGCGGTTGTTCGTGCGCCTGCTCGACACCTGGGTCGGCGGTGACTACGACGCGCCGGCGCTGCAGAGCTGGCAAGCCTTTCTCGACCAGGTGAACGGCGGCCTGCAACGCCTGCTCGAACAGGCCCAGGGCCGCGAGCGTATCGCCGTGTTCACCTCGGGCGGCACCATCACCGCCCTGATTCACCTGCTGACCGGCATGCCGGTCGCCAGCGCGTTCGCCATGAACTGGCAAATCGTCAACACCTCGCTAAGCTGCCTGAAGTTTCAGGGCGAACGGGTGACCCTAGCTTCCTTCAACAGCCACGCCCATCTGCAGCTGTTGAACACCCCATCGCTCATTACCTATCGCTGAGCGACGGTCAACGCGCCNGNNAGGGNGCAGAACAATCGGAAACCACAAGGAAACCACCATGAGCGTCGCAGACATCGTCCAAACCATGAAAGCCAAGTTCAACCCCAGCGCCGCCGAAGGCCTGGACCTGGTTTTCCAGTTCAACATCGAAGATGCCGACAACCACTACCTGATCGTCAAGGACGGCACCTGCGACGTGGGCCATGGCGAGCACCCGGACGCCAACGTCACTCTGATCATGGACAAGGAAACCTTCAAAGGCATCACCACCGGTGAAACCGACGGCATGCAGGCNTTCATGGCCGG
>JGI26054J46599_1000075_pt1 | contig 32837 bp, 34 predicted proteins | sample HigsolmetaGSP16D_FD_46599 | JGI IMG/M metagenome (IMG submission 46599) | reverse complement strand
TGGCTGCAGGCGTGCGGCTGCGCTGGTGGTGCTCGGGGCGCTGGCAGGTCGGCTCGTGCTACCGCCGGCAGGCGGCGTCACGGACGCCGTGCCGAACCCCCGGCGGTTGCTGCGCGAGATGCTGTGGACCTTCTCGCACAGCAGCTGCTTGACCTTCTCGGGATTGCGCGAGATGTCTTCGAAGTTCTTCGGCAGAAAGTCCACCGCACCGGCGTCCAGCGCATCCAGGGTGACCCGGGCGCCTTCGTGGGTGAGCGAGGAGAACATCAGCACCGGTGTCGGGCAGCGCTGCATGATGTTGCGCACGGAGGTGATGCCATCCATGAGCGGCATCTCGTAATCCATGGTGATCACGTCTGGCTTGAGCGCCAGCGCCTGATCGATGGCTTCGCGCCCGTTGGTGGCCGTACCGACCACGGTGATGTTGGGGTCCGAGGAGAGAATCTCCGAAACTCTGCGCCGGAAAAAACCGGAGTCGTCGACTACCAGTACCTTGACAACCATAAACACTCCTAAGCGGCACGGCCGTCGCCGTGCCGTGGACAATCAGAGACGCCGTGCGTAGCGCTTGAGCATGCTGGGCACATCGAGNATCAGCGCGATGCGGCCATCACCGGTGATGGTCGCGCCGGACATGCCGGGCGTACCCTGCAGCATCTTGCCCAGTGGCTTGATCACCACCTCTTCCTGGCCGACCAGCTGGTCGACCACGAAGCCGATACGCTGGTTGCCGACAGTGAGAATCACCACATGCCCTTCGCCTTGCTCTTCGTGGGCAGCTTTGCTGACCAGCCAGCGCTTGAGGTAGAACAGCGGTAGCGCCTTGTCGCGCACGATCACCACTTCCTGGCCATCGACCACGTTGGTACGCGACAGGTCGAGGTGGAAGATCTCGTTGACGTTGACCAGCGGGAAGGCGAACGCCTGGTTGCCCAGCATCACCATCAGCGTCGGCATGATCGCCAGGGTCAGTGGCACCTTGATGACGATCTTCGAGCCCTGGCCTTTCTGCGAGAACACGTTGACCGTGCCGTTGAGCTGGGAAATCTTGGTCTTCACCACGTCCATGCCCACGCCGCGGCCGGACACGTCGGAAATCTCGGTCTTGGTCGAGAAGCCCGGGGCGAAGATCAGGTTGTAGCATTCCAGGTCGGTCAGGCGATCGGCGGCGTCCTTGTCCAGCAGGCCCTTTTCCACGGCCTTGCTGCGCAATACGTCGGCGTCCATGCCCTTGCCGTCATCGGTGATCATCAGCAGGATGTGGTCGCCTTCCTGCTCGGCGGACAGCACCACGCGCCCGGTTCGCGACTTGCCGGCGGCCTCGCGCTCATCGGGGCTTTCCACGCCGTGGTCGACAGCGTTGCGCACCAAGTGCACCAGCGGATCGGCCAGGGCCTCGACCAGGTTCTTGTCCAGGTCGGTTTCTTCACCGACCAGTTCGAGGTTGATCTCTTTCTTGAGCTGGCGGGCCAGGTCACGAACCAGGCGCGGAAAGCGCCCGAAGACCTTCTTGATCGGCTGCATGCGGGTCTTCATGACCGAGGTCTGCAGATCGGCCGTGACCACGTCGAGGTTGGATACCGCCTTGGACATGGCCTCGTCGCCGCTGTTGAGCCCCAGGCGCACCAGGCGGTTACGCACCAGCACCAGCTCGCCGACCATGTTCATGATCTCGTCCAGGCGNGCGGTGTCGACGCGAACCGTGGTTTCCGCCTCGCTGGCCGGCGCAGCAGCCGCTGCCGGTGCAGGGGCCGGCTTGCTGGCCTCTGCCTTGACGGGAGCGGCAGCCGCCTTGCTTGGCTCGGGCTTGGCTGCAGGTGCCACTTTGGCCGGCTCGGCCTTGGCAGCGGGCGCCGCAGGCTTGGCANCGGCAGCCGGCTCGGCTGCAGGTGCTACGGCAGGCGCAACGAACTGGCCTTTGCCATGCAGNTGATCGAGCAGCGCTTCGAATTCGTCATCGGTAATATCGTCGCCCGCTTTTGCCGCAGGCGCGGGTTCCGCCGCTGCCGCCGGGACGGGCGCTACGGCAGGCGCGACGAACTGGCCCTTGCCGTGCAGTTGATCGAGCAGCGCTTCGAATTCGTCGTCGGTAATCTCATCGCCCTGGGCTGCTGGCGCCGCCACCGGCTCTTGAGCCGGCGCTGGCGCTGCAGCAGCGGCCGGCGCAGCGAACTGGCCCTTGCCGTGCAACTGGTCGAGCAGCGACTCGAACTCGTCATCGGTGATCTCGTCAGTCGAGGCACTGGCCGGCGCCGGAGCTTCATCGCCCAGGGCGTCGAGCAATTGCTCGAATTCGCTGTCAGAGATATCTGCTGAAGGCTCGGCCGCTGTCGCCAGCGGCTCTGCAGGCGCAGGTTCCGGCTCAGCCACCGCGGCAGGCGCAGCGCCGCCCGGCTCGGCCAGGCGCGCGAGTGCTGCCAGCAGCGCTGGCGAGGCAGGCGTCAGTTCCACGCGCTCACGCACTTCGGTGAACATGCCGTTGACCGCGTCCAGTGCTTCGAGCACCACGTCCATCAGTTCGGCGTCAACACGACGCTCACCCTTGCGCAGGATGTCGAACACGTTCTCGGCAATATGGCAGCACTCCACCAGCTCATTGAGCTGCAGGAAGCCGGCACCGCCTTTTACCGTGTGAAACCCTCGGAAAATCGCATTGAGCAGGTTCATATCGTCCGGGCGGCTTTCCAGCTCCACCAACTGCTCGGACAATTGCTCGAGAATTTCGCCGGCCTCTACCAGGAAATCCTGGAGGATTTCTTCATCGGCGCCGAAGCTCATATGACGTGCTCCTAAAAACCCAGACTGGACAGCAGATCGTCGACGTCGTCTTGGTTCGAGGCGACATCATCACGCTTATCGGCATGAATCTGCGGACCTTCACCGCGGGACGGATTTTTTTCTTTGTTCTGCTCGGCACGCAGCTCTTCGTGGTCGTGATCGATACCCGCGAAGCGATCGACCTGGCTGGCCATCAGCACCAGCTTGAGGAGATTGCTCTCGACTTCGGTCACCAACTGCGTGACGCGCTTGATCACCTGACCGGTCAGGTCCTGGTAATCCTGCGCCAGCAGAATGTCGTTGAGATGCCCCGACAGCTTGCCGGTGTCGCGCTGGCTGCGCGCCAGGAACAGCTCGATGCGCTTGGCNAGCTCACGGAAGGCTTCGGCGCTCATTTCGCGACGCATGAAGCGGCCCCAGTCCTCGGCGAGCAAATCGGCTTCGCTGCTCAGGTCATTGACCAGCGGCGCGCTCTGCTCGACCAGGTCCATGGTGCGGTTGGCCGCACGCTCGGTCATGGTCACCACGTAGTTCAGGCGCTCGGTCGCATCGGCGATCTGCGAGACTTCCTTGGCATGTGGAACCCGAGGGTCGAGCTGAAAATTGACGATGGCATTGTGCAGCTCACGGGTGAGCTTGCCGACTTCGAGGTAAAGCCCCCGGTCGCGCGCCTTGTTCAATTCGTTGATCAGCTGTACGGCTTCGCCAAAGTTGCCTTGTTCGAGACTGTCGACCAGTTGGCGGGCATTGCTTTTCAGGGTCGACTCGAGGTCAACCTCGTTAGAATCTTGGTGTTCCATAACAACCTCGCGGCAGACATCAGCCGTTGACTCGCTCGAAGATTTTTTCGATCTTTTCCTTGAGCACCTGAGCAGTGAACGGCTTGACTACATAGCCATTCACACCGGCTTGCGCGGCCTCGATGATCTGATCGCGTTTGGCTTCCGCCGTGACCATCAGCACCGGCAGGTGCTTGAGTCGATCGTCGGCGCGCACGGCGCGCAACAGGTCGATGCCCGTCATGCCCGGCATGTTCCAGTCGGTCACCAGAAAATCGAAGCTGCCGCTCTGCAGCATCGGCAACGCCGTGACGCCGTCGTCAGCCTCTGCCGTGTTGGTGAACCCCAGATCACGCAAGAGGTTCTTGATGATCCGTCGCATCGTCGAGAAATCATCGACGATGAGGATTTTCATGTTCTTGTCCAAGTCGACCTCCGTACAGTCCCAAAACGCCTGCAACACCGTGCAGCGCTTATTAATCGTGAAACCGGCCTGGCTGAACGCCGCAAACCATTGCGCTCGGCTTTGCTGCGTTCACTGTGTGTCCAGCGCCCTGCTAATTCTGCGACCCATTCACGGCCCGGCTCGACCACCTCCAGCCCGTGAACAGATTTCCTATGCGCGCCACTCNCCCAACCGCGCCCGTAAGCGCGCGGCACATTGGCTGTGCAGTTGGCTGACCCGCGACTCACTGACCCCCAGTACCTCGCCGATTTCCTTGAGATTCAATTCCTCGTCGTAATACAGCGACAACACCAGCCGCTCACGCTCCGGCAGATTACTGATGGCATCGGCCAGCGCGGCCTGGAAACGATCATCTTCCAGTTCATGCGACGGCCCGTGATGCAGGGAACTCGTGTCTTCCTGCAGGCCGCCATTTTCGCCTTCCTGCAAGAGGTCGTCGAAACTGAACAGGCGGCTGCCCAAAGTGTCGCCAAGAATGCCGTAGTAATCTTCGAGACTCAATTGGAGTTCGGCAGCAACCTCGTGATCTTTAGCGTCACGACCGGTTCTGGCCTCAATTTTTCGTATCGCATCGCTGACCATGCGGCTGTTGCGGTGCACCGAACGTGGCGCCCAGTCCCCCTTGCGCACCTCGTCGAGCATGGCACCGCGAATACGAATGCCGGCAAAGGTCTCGAAACTGGCGCCCTTGCCGGCGTCGTATTTACGTGAAGCCTCGAGCAAACCGATCATCCCGGCCTGGATCAGGTCATCGACCTGCACGTTGGCCGGCAGGCGGGCCAACAGGTGGTAGGCGATACGTTTTACCAGCGGCGCGTGGCGCTCGATCAACTGATGCTGTGAATCTCGTGCTGTTGCCTTGCTGTACATTCGGAGTCCAGAGGCTGTCGTCATACAGCCGTGTCTGCAGTCGGTTGTTGCACCAGGCGCTCCACGAAAAACTCCAGATGACCACGCGGGTTGGCCGGCAGCGGCCATGCATCGACCTTCTGGGCAATCGCCTTGAACGCCAGCGCGCACTTCGAACGAGGGAACGCCTCATACACCGCACGCTGTTTCTGTACGGCCTTGCGAACCGATTCGTCGTAGGGCACCGCGCCGACATATTGCAGCGCAACATCCAGAAAACGATCGGTCACCTTGGTCAGCTTAGCAAACAGATTGCGACCTTCCTGGGGGCTGTGCGCCATATTGGCGAGTACCCGGAAACGATTCATGCCGTGGTCGCGGTTGAGCAGCTTGATCAGCGCGTAGGCATCGGTGATGGAGGTCGGTTCGTCGCACACCACCACCAGCACTTCCTGGGCGGCGCGCACGAAGCTGACCACCGAGTCGCCGATGCCGGCAGCGGTATCGACGATCAGTACATCGAGGTTCTCGCTGATGTCGCTGAAGGCCTGGATCAGGCCGGCATGCTGCATGGGTGTGAGCTGCACCATGCTCTGGGTGCCCGAGGCGGCGGGCACGATACGAATGCCGCCGGGCCCCTGCAATACCACGTCGCGCAGGTCGCACTCGCCGTCGATGACGTCGGCCAGGGTGCGTTTGGCGGTCAACCCGAGCAGCACGTCGACGTTGGCCAGGCCCAGGTCGGCATCCATGAGCATGACGCGCCGACCGAGATCGGCGAGTGCCAGTGACAAATTCACCGACACATTGGTCTTGCCAACGCCGCCCTTGCCGCCAGTCACCGCGATCACCTGTACGGGATGCATACCCATGTTATCTACACACCTTATCTAACTTCACTGTGGGCCCTGGGGCCATTGTGCGCTGTCGCGGCGAGCACGACCAGCGCTTCGCCACGCTCAACCCGTTCAACCGGCCTGCCTGGCCGGGTTCTGATACAGCCCGGCGAACATGTCGGCCATCGTATCCTCGCTCGGTTCATCCGGCGCCTGCAGGCCAACGGCGCGACTGACCAGCTGGTGGCTGCGCGGCACATGCACGTCATCCGGGATGCGCGGGCCATCTGCCAGGTAGGCTACCGGCAGACGGTGGCCAATAGCCAGCCCGAGTACCTCGCCCATGCTGGCGGCTTCGTCCAGTTTACTCAGAATGCAGCCGGCCAGCCCACAACGCTTGTAGCTGTGATACGCCGCCTTGAGCACCTGAGCCTGGCTGGTAGCGGCCAGCACCAGGTAATTGCGTGCATTGACGCCGCGACTGGCCAGCGCCTCGAGCTGCATGCGCAGCGCCGGATCGTTGGCAGGCAGGCCGGCCGTGTCGATCAGCACCACGCGCTTGCGGGCCAAAGGCGCCAAGGCCTGGGTCAGCGACTGNCCAGGGTCGACCTGGGTCACCGAGACGCCAAGAATCCGCCCCAGGGTCTTGAGCTGTTCCTGNGCACCGATGCGGTAGCTGTCCATGCTCACCAGGGCGATGCTGGCAGCGCCGTACTTGAGTACGTAGCGAGCGGCCAGCTTGGCCAGGGTGGTGGTCTTGCCCATGCCTGCCGGGCCAACCAGGGCGATCACACCGCCCTCTTCCATCGGCTCCTGCTTGGGCGTCTGGATCGCATGAGCGAGGTGCGCCAGCACCATGCGCCAGGCCTGCCGCTGATCGGCGATCGACGCCACGCGATCGAGCAGCGTGCGTGCCAGCTCGGCGGGCAGCCCCATGCGCTGCAGACGGCGCCACAAGGTGGCCTGCTGCGGGCGGCGGGCCTGCATCTGCCCCCAGGCCATGGAGCCCATCTGCATTTCGATCAGCTCCCGCAGGCCATGCAGCTCGGAGCGCATGGAATCCAGCGCCGACTGCTCGACCGACGCCGCCGCCGGCTTCTGCTGCTGGCGCTGCAGCACGGCATCCAGGCTGTCGGCCGCCGGCGTGGCAGGCGCCGCGCCAAACAGCTGACGGTCCTTGCCGGCATCGGCCTGGCTGCGGGTGGTCAACTCGGCATGGGCCGAAGCAATCTTCGACTGGGTCTTGCGCAGCTCGGCTTCCAGTGCCGGGTTGGCCTGCCGCGCCGGAACCGGCGGGGCCTGGTAATCGAGCGCAGCCGTCAATTCCACACCACCGGCCACGCGGCGGTTGGCGATGATGGTCGCATCGGCGCCCAGTTCATCACGAACCAGCTTCATGGCTTGGCGCATATCGGCAGCGAAAAAGCGTTTGACCTGCATGGCCCGTACCCTCGATTAGTTCTGCCCCACCGTCGCAACGATGGTGACCTGCTTGTTGTCCGGAATTTCCTGGTACGCCAGGACATGCATGCTCGGGACGGCCAACCGGGCGAAACGCGAGAGCATCCCCCGAACCGGCCCGGCTGCCAGCAGAATCACCGGCTTGCCAAGCATCTCCTGACGCTGCGCTGCTTCCACCAGGGAACGCTGCAGCTTCTCGGCCATGCCAGGTTCCAGGAGGATGCCATCCTCTGAGCCCTGACCGGCCTTCTGAAGACTGTTTAGCAATATCTGTTCCAACCTTGGCTCGAGGGTGATCACAGGCAGCTCCGGCTCTAGTCCCACGATGTTTTGCACGATGGCGCGGGACAACGCGACACGAACTGCCGCGACCATGGCGGCGGGATCTTGACTCCTCGGCGCAACGTTGGCGATGGCCTCGGCGATGGTGCGGATATCGCGTACCGGCACCTGCTCCTGCAGCAANGCCTGCAACACCTTGAGCAGGGTCGACAGGGAAATCAGCCCCGGCACCAGCTCCTCGGCCAGCTTTGGCGAGCTTTTCGCCAGCAATTGCATCAGTTGCTGGACTTCTTCGTGGCCCAGCAGCTCATGGGCGTGCTTGTGCAGAATCTGGTTGAGGTGGGTGGCCACCACGGTGCTGGCGTCGACCACGGTGTAACCGAGCGATTGCGCCTGGTCGCGCTGGCTCGGGTCGATCCACACCGCCTCCAGGCCAAACGCCGGATCTCTGGCGGCCACCCCATTGAGGGTGCCGAACACCTGGCCGGGGTTGATCGCCAGTTCGCGATCCGGGTACACCTCGGCTTCGGCGACACTGACGCCCATCAGGGTCAGGCGGTAGGCGTTGGGCTGCAGATCGAGGTTGTCGCGGATATGCACCGAGGGCATCAGGAAGCCCATCTCCTGGGACAGCTTCTTGCGCACGCCCTTGATGCGCGCCAGCAGCTGCCCACCCTGGTTGCGATCGACCAGGGGAATCAGCCGATAACCCACTTCCAGGCCGACCATGTCCACCGGCACCACGTCATCCCAGCCCAGCTCCTTGACCTCCTGGGCGCGCTGGGCCGGCAGCAGTTCCTGCTGGCGCTGCACTTCGATGACTTCGGCTTCCTTGGTCTTGCGCTGCTTGTTGGCGATCCAGTAGGCCGCGCCAGCCGCCACCAGGCCGAGGCTGATGAACGACATGTGCGGCATGCCCGGCACCAGGCCCATGGCGATCATGATCGCCGCCGATACGGCCAGCGCGCGCGGCGAGGCGAACATCTGCCGGTTGACCTGGGCGCCCATGTCCTCGGAGCTGGACACGCGGGTCACCATGATCGCCGCGGCGGTCGACAGCAGCAGCGACGGGATCTGCGCCACCAGGCCGTCACCGATGGTCAGCAGGGTGTAGATACGCCCGGCGTCGCCGAAACTCAGGCCGTGCTGCAGCATGCCGATGGCAATACCGCCGATCAGGTTGATGAACAGGATCAGCAGGCCGGCGACGGCGTCGCCGCGCACGAACTTGCTGGCACCGTCCATGGAGCCGTAGAAATCGGCCTCCTGGGCCACTTCGCTGCGACGCTTCTTGGCTTCGACCTGGTCGATGAGGCCGGCATTGAGGTCGGCATCGATGGCCATCTGCTTGCCGGGCATGGCGTCCAGGGTGAAACGCGCACTCACCTCGGAAATACGCCCGGCACCCTTGGTAACCACCACGAAGTTGATGATCATGAGGATCGCGAACACCACGATACCGACCACGTAGTTGCCGCCGATCACCACCTCGCCGAAGGCCTGGATCACCTTGCCCGCAGCGTCGTGGCCGTCCTGCCCGTTGAGCAGCACCACCCGGGTGGAGGCGACGTTGAGCGCCAGGCGCAACAGCGTCGCAGCCAGCAGGATGGTCGGGAACACGGCGAAATCCAGCGGCCGCAGCGCATAGATCGCCACCAGCAAGACGACGATGGACAGGGCGATGCTGAAGGTGAACAGCACGTCGAGCAGAAACGGCGGAATCGGCAGCATGACCATGGCGAGCATGACCAGCAGCAACAGCGGAATACCGAGATTGCCGTTACGCAGCCCGGAAAGGTTGCTGCGAACATCGCCAATCATTTGAGCGCGATCTAGTGCCACGTGGGTACCCCGGCTGATTCAATCTTTTGACGTTGAGGACGTCGCTGCAACCGGTATTGCAAGAACCTCTCCAACTCTTTGAAAGCCGCGAAACAGGCGGCTCCTGCCGGCAATCGCGTGCCCTGCTCCGGCAGCCACGGGACGAAAACACGAACCCCGCCGGCAAAGGCCAGTCACACCTCTTGAGCAATGGCTTTACCCAAAGACGTTCCGACCAAGGAGAGCACCATGAAACGTTGGATGATGGCCGCACTGGCCAGTTGCTGCGCGGCCAGCCTGCATGCCGCCGACAAGACCGTCGAACTGAATGCCGTGGACGCCAATGGCGTCGGCAGCTCGGTCGGCAAGGTGGTGATCAGCCAGAGCCCTTACGGCGTGGTGTTCACCCCCGAGCTGCATGACCTGGAACCCGGGGTGCACGGCTTCCACGTTCACAGCAAACCCAGCTGCGATCCGGCGCCCAAGGATGGCCAGCCATCCGCCGCCGAAGCCGCCGGCGGCCACTGGGATCCGAAAAACACCGGCAAGCACGGCCTCCCCTGGGGTGAGGGCCACCTGGGCGACCTCCCCGCCCTGCTGGTCACCGCTGACGGCAAGGCCAACCAACCGGTACTGGCGCCGCGGATCAAGAGCGTGGACGAGCTCAAGGACCTGTCGCTGATGGTTCACGCCGGTGGCGACAACCATGCCGATCATCCCAAGCCCCTGGGCGGCGGTGGCGCCCGCGTTGCCTGTGGCGTGATCAACTAAGCCAACCGGCTGCAGCCTGCACCGGGCAGGCTGCAGCGTCCTACTGGTCGCGACGCAGGTCCGGCGGGATGGGCAAATCCTTCAGCGGCGCCGGGCGCTTGCCCTTGCCGGCCTGGAACTGGCGAATCTGATAGACGTAGGCCAGTACCTGGGCGACCGCGAGATACAAACCGGCCGGGATTTCCTGGTCGAGCTCGGTGGTGTGGTAGATCGAGCGTGCCAATGCCGGCGACTCCAGCAGCAGCACGTTGTGCTCGGTGGCGATCTCGCGAATCTTCAGCGCGGTGAAGTCGCTGCCCTTGGCCAGCAGCATCGGCGCCTGCCCTGCCTCGGGGTCGTATTTCAAGGCAACGGCAAAGTGCGTGGGGTTGGTGATCACCACGTCGGCCTGGGGCACCGCCTGCATCATGCGCCGCTGGGTCATCTCGTGCTGCAGTTGGCGAATGCGCTGCTTGACCTCCGGCTTGCCCTCGCTGTCCTTGTATTCGTCCCTGACCTCCTGCTTGGTCATCATCAGCTTCTGCTTGTTGTCCCAGAGCTGGAACGGCACGTCCACGGCAGCGATGAAAATCAGCCCGAAGGACATCCACAGCGCACTCCAGCCGACCACTTGCGCCGAATGCATGATCGCCGACTCGATCGGCTCGTTGGCGATCGCCAGCAGGTCGTCGCGGTCCATCGACAGCACCACCAGGGCCACCAGCAGAATGACGATGAACTTCGCCAGTGCCTTGAGCAGCTCGATCAGCGCCTTCATCGAGAACATCCGCTTGAGCCCGGCCAGGGGGTTCATGCGGCTGAATTTGGGCGCCATGGCCTTGGCCGAAAACAGCCAGCCACCCAGCGCGATGGGGCCGACGATGGACATCACCAACAGCACGACCAACAGCGGCATCAGCGCCTCCAGCGCCACCTGCCCGGAGGCTGCCAGCCACAGCGCCATGCTGCGCTCGTCCATCAGCACCTCGCGTGGCAGCGCGAAATTGCCGCGCATGATTTCCAGCATGGCATTGCCGATCGCCCCGCCGGTGGCAAGCAAGCCGCCGGAGCCTGCCAGCATGATGGCGAAGGTATTGAGTTCCTTGGAGCGGGCGATCTGGCCCTTTTCACGGGATTCCCGNCGGCGTTTCTCCGTGGGTTCCTCGCTTTTATCGGCACCGCTGTCCGACTCGGCCATCAGCGGGCCCTCGCCAGTTCGCGCAACATGATCAGCGCCTCGGAGGCAAGCACCTGATAGTGCGCCAGGATATCAGCCATGGAAATCCACACGATCACCATGCCCAGCACCAGGGTGAGCGGAAAACCGATGGAGAAGATGTTCAACTGCGGTGCCGCGCGGGTCATCACGCCAAAGGCGATATTCACCACCAGGAGCGCGGTGACCGCCGGCAACACCAGGATCAGCGCTGCGCCCATCACCCAGCCGAGCTTGGTGGCGATCTCCCAGTAATGCTCGACCTGCAGGCCGGAGCCCGGCGGCAGGGTCACGAAACTTTCGGCCAGCACCTCGAAGACCACCAGGTGCCCGTTCATGGCCAGAAACAGCAAGGTCACCAGCATGGTGAAGTACTGGGCGATCACCGGCACCGAAATGCCGTTGGCCGGATCGACCATGGAAGCGAAGCCCAGGCCCATCTGCATCGCCAGAATCTGCCCGGCAACCACGAAGACATGGAAGAACAGCTGCAGCACGAAGCCGAGCATCACCCCGATGAGGATCTCCTGGGCGATCAGCATGAAGGCCTGCAGGCTGATCGAGTCGACCANCGGCATCGGCGGCAAGGTGGGCACCAGCACCACGCTGATGGCCAGGGCCAGGTACAGGCGCACGCGGGTGGGCACCAGCTGGGTGCCGACGATGGGCATCACCATCAACAAGGCGGCGATGCGAAACAGCGGCAGCACGAAACTGCTGACCCAGCTGCCGATCTGCGCATCGCTCAGCTCGAACATCGGCTCAGCCGATCAGCTGCGGAATGTTCATGATCAGGTTCTGCGTGTATTCCATCAGCTGCTGGACCATCCAGGGCCCGGCAACGATCAGGGTCAGCAGCATCACCAGCAGGCGCGGCAGGAAGCTCAGGGTCTGTTCGTTGATCTGCGTGGCAGCCTGGAACATCGCCACCACAAGGCCCACCAGCAGGCTGGGCATGACCAGCAGGCCAACCATCAGGGAGATCAGCCAGAGCCCTTCGCGGAATAGATCGACAGCAACTTCAGGGGTCATGTGAGCCTCGCTACAGGGTGCCGAAACTGCTGGCCAGGGTGCCCATGATCAGCGCCCAGCCGTCGATCAGCACGAACAGCATGATCTTGAACGGCAGCGAAATGATCAGCGGCGACAGCATCATCATGCCCATGGCCATGAGGATACTGGCCACCACCATGTCGATGATCAGGAACGGAATGAAGATCATGAAACCGATCTGGAACGCGGTCTTGAGCTCCGAGGTCACGAAGGCCGGCACCAGGATGGTCAGCGGCGCCGCTTCCGGGGTGGCGATGTCGGTACGCTTGGACAGGCGCACGAACAGCTCCAGATCGCTCTCACGGGTCTGCGCGAGCATGAAGTTCTTGATCGGCACTTCGGCCCGCTCGATCGCCTGCTGGGCCGGCAACTGCTGGTTCAGATAAGGCTGCAGGGCCTCGCGATTAATCTGGTCGAAGACCGGCGCCATGATGAACAGGGTGAGGAACAGCGCCAGGCCGATGAGGATCTGGTTGGAGGGTGTCTGCTGCAGGCCCATGGCCTGACGCAGGATGGAAAACACGATGATGATGCGCGTGAAGCTGGTCATCAGCATGAGGAACGCCGGGATGAAACTCAGCGCCGTCATGATCAGCAGGATCTGCAGGCTGACCGAGTATTCCTGCTGCCCCTCGGCATCGGTGCTCAGGGTAATCGCCGGAATCGACAACGGGTTGTTGCCCTGCTGGATCAGCGGGTTGACCGAGGGCGGCTCCTGGGCGAAGGCCAGCGAGGCACCCAGGGCGAACACCAGCACTAGCAGAAGTCGCAGCATCAGGACTTGTCCTTCTGGTCCTTGCCCAGCAACTCCATCAGGCGCTGGGAGAACTCGGTGGATGCCGGCTCGGCATCGGGCAGGTGAACCGGCTCGCCCATCACATGCAGGGAGTTGATGCGCCCGGGTGTCAGGCCAAGCAGGATCTGCTCGTTGCCCACCTGCACCAGCACCAGGCGGTCACGGGGGCTCAGCGCCTGGCTGGCGACGATCTTGATCACCTTGCCATTGTTGGGNCCCAGGCGCTGCACGCGGCGCATCATCCAGGCGAGCAGAAAGATCAGGCCGATCACCAGCAGCAGGCCGATCACCAACTGGGCCAGCTGCCCGCCTATGCCGCCGCTGGCGGCAGGCGCCTGGGCAGCCGGTTCGGCGGCGAATACGAAGCACGGTAGCGCCAGCAGCGCGAGCAGGAGTCTGTTCATGGCGTCAGCGCAGCTTCTTGATGCGTTCGCTGGGGCTGATCACGTCGGTCAGGCGAATGCCGAACTTCTCGTTGACCACCACCACTTCGCCGTGGGCGATCAGGGTGCCGTTGACCAGCACGTCGAGCGGCTCGCCCGCCAGGCGATCGAGCTCGATCACCGAGCCCTGGTTGAGCTGCAGCAGGTTGCGAATGGTGATGTCGGCATTACCCACTTCCATGGAGATGGACACCGGGATGTCGAGAATCACATCGAGGTTCGGGCCCTCCAGGCTGACCGGGTTGTTGGCCTTGGGCGTGGTGCCGAACTCCTCCATCGGTGCGCGGGGCGCCGAGGGCTGGCTGGCTGCACTGGCGGCCAGCATCGCGTCGATATCGTCCTGCCCATCCGCATCGCCGGACTCGGACAGCGCAGCCGCCCATTCGTCGGCGAGCGCCTGTTCCTCGGGGCTGGTTTGTTCGTTCTCGTCTGCCATCGTTCAACCTCGGCTGGCGTCTATCGGTTTGGCCACGCTCACGGCGCGGCAGATAATGGGGGCTAACGGTGCTGGCGATCCAGGGGGTCGAGCACCTGCAGCGACAGATTGCCCTTGTGCGAGCCGAGCTTGACCTTGAACGACGGCACGCCGTTGGCGCGCAGGATCATGTGCTCGGGAAGCTCGACGGGAATCACGTCGCCAGGTTGCATGTGCAGAATGTCGCGCACCTTGAGCTGGCGCCGCGCCACGGTGGCGCTGAGCGGTACGCTGACGTCGAGGATGTCTTCGCGCAGGGCCTTGATCCAGCGCTCGTCCTGGTCGTCGACATCGGACTGGAAGCCGGCATCGAGCATCTCGCGAATGGGTTCGATCATCGAATAAGGCATGGTCACGTGCAGGTCACCGCCGCCGCCATCGAGCTCGATGTGGAAGGTCGAGACCACGATGACTTCGCTGGGGCTGACGATGTTGGCCAGCGCCGGGTTGACCTCCGAGCCGACGTACTCGAAGTTGATGTCCATCACTGCCGCCCAGGCCTCGCGCAGGTCGACGAACGCCTGATCGAGCACCATGCGCACCACGCGCAGTTCGGTGGGGGTGAATTCGCGCCCTTCGATCTTGGCGTGGCGACCATCGCCACCAAAGAAGTTGTCGACCAGCTTGAACACCAGCTTGGCGTCGAGGATGAACAGGCCAGTGCCGCGCAACGGCTTCATCTTCACCAGGTTGAGGCTGGTCGGCACGTACAGCGAGTGCACGTACTCGCCGAACTTCATCACCTGCACGCCACCAACCGCCACATCGGCAGAGCGGCGCAGCAGGTTGAACATGCTGATGCGCGTATAGCGCGCGAAACGCTCGTTGATCATCTCCAGGGTCGGCATGCGCCCGCGCACGATGCGATCCTGGCTGGTCAGGTCATATTGCTTGACGCTGCCGGGTTCGACGAACTCCTCGGTTTCCACCAGGCCATCGTCGACCCCGTGCAACAGCGCATCGATCTCGTCCTGGGACAGCAGGTCTTGTACGGCCATTAGCGAGCTCCCGCCCTATTGCAACACGAGGTTGGTGAACAGCACCTGCTCGACGACCACCTTGCCGGTCTCCTTCTCGGCCAGTTGCTGCACGCTGGCAGTCGCCTGCTGGCGCAGCATTTCCTTGCCGACCGGAGTGATCAGGGCGTTGAAATCCTGCCCGGAGAACAGCATCACCAGGTTGTTGCGCAGCACCGGCATGTGCACCTTCAAGGCGTCCAGAGCAGCCTGGTCGCGGGTCATCAAGGCCACGCTGACCTGCATGTAGCGCGCCCGGCCATTCTGGGTGAAGTTGACCACGAAGGCGGGCGTCAGCTCTTCATAGATCGCCGGCTGCTTGACCGGCGCGGCGTTCTCGGCCTGGGCATGCTCGGCCTCCGGCTTGGCGCTGTCCTTGCTCAGGAAGAACCAGGTGCCGCCGATCGATGCGCCGACAGCCAGCAACAGGGCCAGCACGATCACGATGATGAGCTTGAGCTTGCCAGGCGGCTTGCTGCCTGCTTCGGCAGCAGCGGCGGGTGGCGCGTTCTTCTTTGCCATGCCAAAAATCCGTCACGGAGCGGAGAACCCTCCGCTTTCAATAGGTTAAGAGCAAGTGTTATGCCAGCTCATCGACGCGGCTGCAATCACCGAGCGCGCCATGTTACGCGAAAGCAGGGGGCCTGACCTGACTCCAGGCGTGCCGTAAAAAGCAAATCACCCCGCTCGCAGTGTCGAGCGGGGTGATTGGGAGTCTAGAACAGCAACGGGCAACCGGGATGGATCCAGCGCAATCGGTGTCGAACCGCAGGTCAGGCGTAATAGTCGACCATGCCGCGGCCAGTGCCCTGGGCCGGGTCGCGGATCTCGAGGCTGCCGATCACCCGCTCCTCGCTCTCGCCAGCAGCCCCGCCCTCATCCGCCATCCGGCTACCGCGGCCACGCCCGTCGCCTTCCTGGCCTTGCCAGGCGCGGCCCTGGGACTGATCGGAAACGTTCACGTCAGCCAGGTTCATGCCCTGCTGGGTGAACATCTCACGCAGGCGATGCATCTGGCCTTCGAGCGCCTCGCGCACACTTGGGTGAGCGCTGGCGAAGCTGATCTGGGTCTGGTCCTGGTTCAGGCTGATGCGCACATCGAGACGGCCGAGTTCAGCCGGGTCGAGCTGGATCTCCGCGGACTTGAGGTTCTGGCTGGACATCCACATCACCTTGTCCACCACCCCTTCACTCCAGCCGGCCTGCTGCATGGCCACCGGCTGACCGGGCACCACGGCAACCCGACCGACCTGAGAGGCCTGCTGGCCAATCGCCTGGCTCAGCGCGCTGAGCTTGCTGACGAACTGCTCGGGCGCGGTACCGGCCGAACTCTCCTTGAGCGCCTCGAGCGCTTCGCTGCTGAGCTCGAAAGACGGCAGCGGGGTAAGCTCGGCAGTTTCACCCTCCACGGCCGTGGACTTCATGCCCATGGCCGCCATGGCGCTGGCAAACGCCTGGCCACTGCTGGCCGAAGCGGACGCCGCTGCGCCACCCGGGTTAGCGGTCGACTGCGCGGCGGCCTTTTCCTGGGCGCCGACCTCGAGCGCCAATTGCACGGCGGGCTGCTGGTTGAGCGCGTCAATTTCCGGATCGAAGCTCGCCTCGGTCATGCTCGCCGGCGCGGAGCCGATCAGGCTGCTCGAGACCACGGCGGTCGCCGCCTCGGACTCTGCTTCGGGCTCGGCCACCAGCACCTCGGGCTCCGGCTGGAACAAGCCCAGCAGCAGCAGGGGATCGACGGCGCCCTCTTCCAGCGTCGGTTCTTCAGGCAAATCCTTGCCGCTATCGGCAACCGCCGGTTCGGCGGCAGCCGCCGTTGCCGGATCGCTGGCGCTCGCCTGGGGATCGGCCTTGCCGTCGCGTGCCGACTTCACGGCGTCGTCCTGGCGTTCGCTGGCCTTGGCCTGGCGCTCTTTGGCATACACCTGCGAGAAGCTGGAAGCCTCCTGCTTGCGCGGCTGCGCGGTGCTCTGCGTAGTGGTTGCCGGCGCGGCCTTGGGCTTGGCAGCCGGGGCCGGGGTCAGCAACAGATCAGGGGCAACGGGCATGAATGCTCTCCGCTTGAATTATGACGTATGCCCTCTCCAAGCAAGGGTCGAGCCAACATTCAAGAAAAAGCTAGCGGGCCGGGAAACGCTGCCGCTCGGACTTCAGCAGGATCCGCACGATGGCGAACTCGCGCTCGATACGCGAGACCAGCTGCGCCGACTCGGCCAGCTCCCCCCGTCGCGCCAGCTCTTCGAGATCCCGGCAGGACTCGGCCAGCGCCTTGGCGCCCATGTTGCTGCAGCTGCCCTTGAAGCTGTGCGCTGCCCGGCGCATGGCCTGGGCATCCTGTTCCTGCTGGGCGTTCTGCAGCAGGCGCAGGCGCTCTTCGGAGTCGGTCACGAAGGTATCCAGCAGCACCGGATACTCGTCCTCCATGATGTCCTGCAGGGTATTGAGTACATCGCGATCCAGATGATTGTCGGACACCCTAGACTCCAGGCCAGCCTCGAACGACGGTTTGCCATCGCGGCGCCTCCTCAGCTGGCTCGCGAAAGCAGACGGATTATGCCTGTGGCCCAGGAAAACTCCACACAGACCCGACGCCCGTCAGGCGACCACTCACAGCGCTCGCTGAATTCGCGGATCAGCCCCATGCCGCGGCCACTGAAGCCGCTTGCCGAGTGCTGGCGCGCCAACACCGCCACCGGGTCGAAGCCAGCGCCACTGTCCTCGACGGTCANGGTCAGGCAACCACCGCCTGGCCGCTGTCGCACGTCGAAGGCCACGCTGACGCAGCCATCCTGCAGGGTATCGAGCCGCTCGGCGCGCAGCCGATAGTACTCGGCGAAGCCGGCGGCATCGCGCTTGAGCGAGGAATCCAGGGCCAGCACGCCGTGTTCGAGCGCGTTGGTGTACAGCTCGCACAGCACGCTGTAGAGATTGCCGCCATTGCCGCGCAGCCCCGGCACTTCGAGCAGCAACTGCAACAGGTGCGGCAAGGGATAGAAATCGCGCAGGGTGGCACCGCGAAAATCATAGCGCGCCGACCAGTTGTCCGGCCCNGCCTGCGACTCACCGGCTGGCAGCGGCGGCCGACTGACCGCGCCATCCTCGATCATGGTCACTTCGACCAGGCTGACATCGTCGCGGGCCTCGCCGTGAAAAGCCTGCAACGCCTGCTGAATNTCGGCGAACAGNAGCGCCGCGTCACGGCNGGCATCGAGCACCTCGAGCAGNCGCTGNTCGCCGAACAACTCGTCGTGTTCGTTCTGCGCNTCGAGTACGCCATCGGAGAGCAGAAAAACCCGGTCACCCAGCTCCAGCGAATAGGACTCGTAGTCATCGCGAAAACTGTCCGGCTCGAGCACGCCCAGTGGCAGGTGGCGCGAGACCAGCGGCACGCGCTCGCCACTGCCCTGGCGCAGCACGTAACCGGCCGGCAGGCCACCGCCCCAGAAGTCGACCGTGCGCCGGCGGAAACTGATGTTCAACAGGGTGGCGCAGCAGAACACCCCGCGGGGCAGGATGCGGCGCAACTTGGCATTGCTTTCGTGGAGGATCTCCACCAGTGANTGGCCTTTGCCCGTCATGCGGTAGAAGACATCCGCCAGCGGCATGGCGCCGATCGCCGCGGGCAAGCCATGCCCGGTGAAATCGCCGAGCAACAGGTGCATGTCGCCACTGGGGTGAAAGGCGGCCAGCAACAGGTCGCCATTGAACAGTGCGTAGGGCGACTGCAGGTAGCGCACGTTGCCAGAGCCCAGGCAACCGGAGTGGGCCACCTTGTCGAAAACCGCCTTGGCGACCAGTTGCTCGTTCTGCAGGTGCTCGTTGTGCCGGGCGATCTGGTCGCGCTGGCGCAACACCTCCTGGTGCAGGCGCCGCAAGCGGTCCATGGCGTTGATCTTGGCTTCCAGAATCACCCGGCTGTAGGGCTTGGCGAGAAAGTCATCGCCGCCGGCCTCCAGGCAGCTGACCAGCGCTTCATCTTCGCTCAGAGAGGTCAGGAAGATGATCGGCACCATGGCTTCACCGGCCATGGCCTTGATCCGCCTGGCTGCCTCGAAGCCGTCCATCACCGGCATCAGCGCATCCATCAACACCAGCTGCGGGCGCTGCGACTCGAACAGCGCCACCGCCTCCAGCCCATTGGCGGCCACCAGCACCCGATGCCCCTGGCGACCGACGATGGTCGACAGCAGCATGCGGTCAGTGGCGCTGTCCTCGGCGATCAGGATGGTCAGGGATGAGGCGTTCATCGCGCCTCAGTCGATCTGGAAAAGCTGTTCGAAGTTGGAAATGGAGAGAATCTTGCGTACGTCGGCGTTGCAGTTGAGCAGACGGATCTGCGCACGGTCGCCACCGGCATGATCACGCAACAGCAACAACATGCCGAGTGCCGAACTGTCGAGGTAGGTGGTTCCCTTCAGATCGACCGTATAACGCTTGGGACGGATATCGACTCGCTCGTAGGCGCGGCGAAATTCCTGATGGGCGCCGAAATCGAAGCGACCCTGAATGGTAATGGTCAACTCTTGCCCGTCTTCCGAGGGCAGCGAGGTGATGGGCATGAAACACTCCTTGATATCCGGGATAACCCGCAGCCCGCTAAGGCGGGTCAACGTGGCCGAGCCTGCTCCGTGGAGCAGCCGATAAGCTGTTGACCCGTGTGGTGACGCGGTGTCTCACCTGTTTTTCCTGGCCATGCCCAGCCCGCGCGCAGGCGTACTGAATTCCGACTTAAGAAGATTTAGCACTAGCCTGGGCAAGCGGCAACCTCATTCCAGGGAATCGCGTCGCACAATGCGCTGGGACAGCTCGTCGAGCAGTTTCTGCTCGCGCTTGTCCTCGGCCAGGCGCGCTTCGTCCAGGTAGCGCTGCACCAGCTTGCGCAGCCCCTCCAGGCGCGCATAGCGCTGTTGCCAGACCTCGCGCACCTTGTCCAGGTTGTTGCGATGCCAGTTGACCGCCTGCTGCTGCTGGGCAATCGCCACATCGAGCTGGGACAGGAAGCGCTGGTAGTTCATCAGCCACTGGCCGGACACCCCATGCTGGCCCTCGTTCATCCATTGCTGCTGATAGCCCTGCAGGTAGTTCTCCAGATCGGCGAGCTTGTTCTGCGCCTGTCCCAACAGGCCCTGGGCACGCCCAAGCTGCAAGGCGGCTTCGCGCTCGGCCTTCTCGGCCATGTCGACCACCGGCGCCAGGCGCGCCGCTCGGCTGGCAGCCACGGGTTAGGATGCCGCCGTGGGGTTGAGCACCGCGGCGAGCAGCTCGCGGCTGCTCTCCAGGCTCTCGCTTTCGCCGAGGGCCTGGCGCAGGTAGCGGACCATGACCGGCTGGCGGGCGATGGCCAGGTCGGTGTCGGCGTCGCCACCCGGCACGTAGGCGCCGACGCTGATCAGGTCGCGGCTCTGCTGATAACGCGACCACAGCTGCTTGAAGCGCTGGGCGTTGCGCATGTGCTCGGGGCTGACCACCTGGGGCATCACCCGGCTGATCGAGGCTTCGATATCGATGGCCGGGTAGTGCCCCTCTTCGGCCAGGCGCCGGGACAGCACGAAGTGTCCGTCGAGTACACCACGGGCGGCGTCGGCGATGGGATCCTGCTGGTCATCGCCCTCGGAGAGTACGGTGTAGAAGGCGGTGATCGAACCGCCGCCCTCCTCGGCATTACCAGCCCGTTCGACCAGGCGTGGCAGCTTGGCGAACACCGACGGTGGATAGCCCTTGGTCGCCGGCGGCTCGCCGATGGCCAGGGCGATTTCCCGCTGGGCCTGGGCGAAACGGGTCAGCGAATCCATCAGCAACAGGACGTTCTTGCCCTTGTCACGGAAGTATTCGGCGATCCGCGTGCAGTACATGGCGGCGCGCAGGCGCATCAGCGGCGCATCATCGGCCGGTGAGGCAACCACCACCGAGCGCTTGATGCCCTCCTCGCCAAGAATCTCGTCGATGAATTCCTTCACCTCGCGGCCCCGCTCACCGATCAACCCGACCACGATGATCTCCGCCTCGGTGAAGCGCGTCATCATGCCCAGCAGCACCGACTTACCGACACCGGTGCCGGCGAACAGACCGAGGCGTTGGCCGCGGCCGACGGTGAGCAGGCCGTTGATGCTGCGGATGCCGACATCCAGCGGTTCGCTGATCGGGTGGCGCTTGAGCGGGTTGATGGTCGGCCCGTCCATCGGTACCCAGTCCTCGGCCTTCATGCCGCCCTTGCCGTCCAGGGCACGGCCGGCGCCATCGAGCACCCGGCCGAGCATCGACATGCCCATGGGCAGGCGCCCGGTATCGGGCAGTGGCACCACCCGGGCGCCCGGCGCGATGCCGGCCAGGCTGCCGACCGGCATCAGGTAGATCTTGCCGGAGGAAAAGCCCATCACCTCGGCCTCGACCTGCACCGGGTGGTAGCTGTCGTCGTTGATCACCAGGCAGCGACTGCCCAGCGCGGCACGCAGGCCCTCGGCCTCCAGGGTCAGGCCGACCATGCGCAGCAGGCGGCCTTCGACGATGGGCTGGGTGGGAAGTTTGACGGCCTCGCCGTAGCCCTCCATGCGGCGGGCGAAGCTGAGGCGCTCAAGGCGCATCGCTGGCGTCCAGATCGATGACCATGTCGGCAGCACGCGGCGTGGTGGCATGCTCGCGCTGCTGCTCGAACAGTTGCTTGAGCGCCTGGCTCAGCCGGGTTTCGACGCTGGCGTCGATGCGGCTGTGTTCGCTCTCCACCCGGCAGCCGCCCGGCAGCAACGAATCGTCTTCGAGAATTCGCCAGCTTTCCTCGTGGCGCTCGCGCAATGCCTTGACCAGCTCGAAGTCCTGCGGGTTGAGGTGGATGCGGATGTTTTCCGCGCCCATGGGCAGCAACTTGAGGGCCTCGCGTAGCACCTGACGAATCTGGCTGGAGTCGCGGCTCAGTTCGCGCTGGATGACTTCCCGGGTGATCTGGCCAACCAGCATGACCAGCGCCACTTCGAGCTGCTGATCCTGCTCGGCGATCGGTTCGAACAGATGGTGCATGACCTGCTCGAGCGCCTGGACCCGCCCGGCCAGGGCGGCGTCCGCCTCCTGCTTGGCCTTGAGCTGGCCGGCACGGAAGCCGTCCTTTTCACCGGTAGCAAAGCCCTCGTTGTAGGCGTCCTGGCGGATCGCNTCGAGNTCATCGAGCGTCAAGGGTTTGACATCCTCGAAGGCCACCTCCTCGCTTTCCTGGGCGATCGGCGGCGGCTCGGCAGCCACCGGCTCTGCTGCAGGGGCCTCGGGTTGCGACTCGTCATGCTCGTCGAAACTGGGCAGCGACCAACGGTCGACACTGCCCAGATCCTTGGCGCGAATCAGTTCGCTGACCGGTTCTTTGCCAGACATGGGTTACACCATTTCCTCGCCGCCCTTGCCGCCGAGCACGATCTCGCCAGCATCGGCCATGCGCCGGGCAATGGTGAGAATTTCCTTCTGCGCCGTTTCCACGTCGCTGACCCGCACCGGCCCCTTGGCCTCCAGGTCATCACGCAGCAGCTCGGCCGCACGCTTGGACATGTTCTTGAAGACCTTTTCCTTGATCGCCTCGTCGGCGCCCTTGAGCGCCAGCACCAGCACGTCGGACGACACCTCGCGCAACAGCGCCTGGATACCGCGATCGTCGACGTCGGCCAGGTTGTCGAAGACGAACATCAGGTCCTCGATCTGCGACGACAGGTCCTCGTCGATCTCGCGGATCGAATCCATCAACGGCCCTTCGACCGAGCTGTCGAGGTAGTTCATGATGTCCGCGGCGCGTTTCACGCCGCCCATGGTGGCGCGGGTGGTATTGGAACTGCCGGAGAACTGCTTCTCCAGAATCAGGTTGAGTTCCTTGAGTGCCGCTGGCTGCACGGTATTCAGCGACGAGACGCGCAGGACGATATCCAGGCGCACCTTGTGGTCGAAGTGGCCCAGCACTTCGCCGGCCTGGTCGGGGTCCAGGTAGGCGACCACGATGGCCTGGATTTGCGGGTGCTCGTAGCGAATCACGTCGGCGACCGCGCGCGGCTCCATCCACTTCAGGCTGTCCAGGCCGCTGGTGCTGCCGCCGAGCAGGATGCGGTCGATCAGGTTGCCGGCCTTGTCCTCGCCAAGCGCCTGGGTGAGCATCTTGCGGATGTAACCGTCGGCGCCCACGCCGAGGCTGGTCTGGTCGCCCACGGTTTCGACGAACTCGCCCATCACCTGCTCGACCTGCTCGCGATGGATGTTGCGCATGGCGGCCATGGCCACACCCACGCGCTGAACCTCCTTGGGGCCCAGGTGGCGCAGCACCTGAGCGGCATCGGTTTCACCGAGCGAGAGCAGCAGGATCGCGGCCTTCTCGACCTTGCTCATCTTGGCGGTGGTGCGGTTCTCATTCATCGGCATTGATCCAGTCTTTGACTACCTGGGCGACCCGGCCCGGATCTTCGGCGACCAGACTCTTGATCGCGTTCAGTTGTGCATCATACCCCTCGCTCGGGCTCGGCAACATAATGCTTTGCGGCCCGCCGAGGCTTACCCGATCAGAGGCCAGGCCGTCCATGCCGCCCATTTCGCCGAGGTCGACGTCGCCATCGCGGCCGCCACCGGCCAGGGCCAGCTCCTTGCCTTTGCCGCCGCCAGTGATGTTGTTGAGCACCGGGCGCAGCACGAACCACACCAGCAGGAAGATCAGCAGCGCCGGGAACAGCGACTTGAGGCCGCCCATGGCCATCAGGAACAGCTCGCTCTGGTACCACGGCACTTCGATCACTTCCGCGGCTTCAGTGCTGAACGGCGTATTGATCACACTGACGCTGTCACCACGGCTGGCGTCGAAACCGACCGAGTCCTGCACCAGGCGGGTGAAGCGCGCCAGGTCATCGCTGGTCCAGGGTACGCGAGTGGCTTCACCGGTGGCCGGGTCGACACGCATCTGGTCATCGACCACCACCGCGACAGAAAGCCGGCGCAGGCGACCCTGTTGCTGCTTGGTGTAGCTGACCGAGCGATCGAGTTCGAAGTTACGGGTGGATTGATCACGCTTGTCGGCCGGGTACGGCGCCAGCATCGGCTGGCCGGTGGCCGGGTCCATGATCTGCTGGCCATTGGCATCGACCAGCGGCTGGCCGGGGGCGATCGGCCCACCAGGTGCCGCGGCGCCACCAGCCTGTTGGGGCGCGGCAGCCGGACCAGGCGGCTGATTGCTCAGGGCACCCGGTACGCCTTGCGGGCCGCTGCCGCTGCTGCGTTGTTCATTGACCTGTTGCTCGCTGCGCAGCGCCGGCTGATCCGGGTTGAAGGTTTCCGAGGTCGACTCGACGGCGCTGAAGTCCACGTCCGCGGAAACTTCGGCCTTGTAGCGACCCACACCCAGTACCGGCTGCAGGATGTTGTGCACGCGCTGGGTGAACAGGCTTTCCATGCGGCGGCTGTAATCGAACTGCTTGCCGGCCATGCTCAGCTCGGACATGTTCTGCTGATCGGACAGCAGATTGCCCTTCTGATCGACGACGGTAACCTGACCCTTGTCCATTTCCGGGACGCTGCTGGCCACCAGGTTGACGATGGCCATCACCTGGCTTGGCTCCAGGCTGCGGCCCGAGTACAGCTCTACGAGTACCGAGGCGCTGGGCTTGCGCTCGTCACGCACGAACACCGAACTCTTCGGGATCGCCAGGTGAACGCGAGCGGCCTTGACGTTGTTGAGGCTCGACACGGTGCGTGCCAGTTCGCCTTCCAGGCCGCGACGGTAGCGGGTCGCCTCCATGAACTGGCTGGTGCCCAGGCCCTGCTCCCTGTCGAGGATCTCGAAACCGATGCTGGTATCGGTCGGCGCCACGCCGGCGGAGGCCAGGCGAATACGCGCCTGGGCCAGGTCCGAGGACTTGACCAGCAGGGCGCCGGAGTTCGGCTCGATGGTGTAGTCGATATTGGCGGCGGCCAGGGTTTCCATCACGCTACGCGCATCCATGCCCTCGAGGCTGCCATACAGCGGCTTGTAATCGGGCTGCTGGGACCACAACACCACGGCAAAGCCGATCGCCACGCTGGCGGCCAGGCCAACCAGCAGGCCGGCCTGGCGCAGCAGCGGCATGTCCGAGAGGTTTTCCAGGAAGGTCAGCCCGAGCAGCGGCTTCTTCGGTGCGTTGTCGGCGGCGGTGGCAGGTACGTTTGCGGCGAGAGTGTCGGCCATGATCGAAATCTACCCCTTAAACCGGCATCTGCATGATGTCTTGATAGGCCTGAACCAGCTTGTTGCGCACTTGGGTCATGGCCTGGAACGAGACACTGGATTTTTGCGAGGCGATCATCACGTCGGTCAGGTCGACGCCGCTCTGGCCCATTTCGAAGGCGTTGGCCAGTTGGCCGGCTGCCTGCTGGGTTTCGCTGACCTTGTTCACCGCCTGCCCGAGCATGTCCGAGAAGCTCGGCGCGCCGACTTCCTGGGCCTCGGCCACGGCTGGCTTGCGCGCCATGGCCTCGGCCTGCATGGAGCGCATTTCCAGCATTAGACGATTGAACGCGACACCCTGACTCATGACCTTTCCTCCACTGACCGCGGTTTTTTGACGCCGCGTGTGCTTTGCAAGGGTGATTGCAACAAGGGTGCCAACTACCTGGGCGCCATGAAATCTGCGATCACCAGGCGAGCAAGCAGAAAGCGCGCCAGCGGCGCCAGCCAGGCTCGCGATAGAGGATAGAGATGCAGTGATGAAAAGCTGTTGCCCATGAAAAAGCCGCGCCTGGCGAAGCAGGCGCGGCCTGGGGNGCNAGCAGCTACTGGCTGATGGTCAGCTTGTCGCGGTTGCGTTCGAGCAATGCGGCGCCGATGCCTTTGACTTCGAGCAGTTCGTCCACCGAGGCAAAGTCACCATGGGTATCGCGATAAGCGACGATGGCCTGTGCCTTTACCGCGCCAACGCCACTGAGCTCGCGTTGCAGGGTCTCGGCGTCGGCAGTATTGAGGTTGATGGGATTGAGTTCGGCCACTTGCTGGGCCACGGGCTCGGTAGCCGGTGCCTTCGCCGCCTCGTTGGCGCTGGCCAGCACTGACGCACTGGCAACCACGGAAAACAGCAGGGCTTGCAGGGTAGTTTTCAGCATGATCAACATCCTCTGTAAGTTCCACTCGGGTTGAGCGACGCGGGTGTTCCTCACGCCGCAGGATGAAAATAGCCAGTCTGAACGCCACGTCAAAGGAGCCTTTGTAACTACGTTTTCCGCGTCTATCTAAAGCCCTTGCTCGCCGCTAAGATGCGCGTCTCCATTACCATGCGTGTTCGACCATGCCTGCCACCGCTCGCTTTCCTCTGCTCCCCTATCTCTGCGCCTGCATCGTCGGTTTTCTCGCACTTGGCAGCCTTTGGCAAACCATCGGCAAGCCGGTAACCCTGGCCGACGCTGCCACGCCGACCCACAAGCTGCAGTGCGCGTCCTACACGCCGTTCGGCAAGGACCAGTCGCCCTTCGATCTGCCCCTGCAGATCCGCCCGGAACAGATGGACACCGACCTGGCGCTGCTGGCCGAGCGCTTTCAATGCATCCGCACCTATTCGGTCACCGGCCTGGAGAAGCTGCCGGAACTGGCCCGCAAGCATGGCCTGAAGCTGATCACCGGTGCCTGGGTCAGCCGTAACCCGCATGACACGGCCATCGAAATCCAGGGCCTGATCAAGCTGGCCAAGGAAAATCCGGATGTGGTCGAGGCGGTCATCGTCGGCAACGAAGCGTTGCTGCGCAAGGAAGTCACCGGCGGGCAGCTGGTCGAGCTGATCAACCAGGTCAAGGCCGAGATCAGCCAGCCGGTCACCTATGCCGACGTCTGGGAGTTCTGGCTCAAGCACCCGGAAGTCGCGCCAGCGGTCGACTTCATCACCATCCACCTGCTGCCGTACTGGGAAGACAACCCGGCCGGCATCGACGCGGCCCTGCATGAAGTGACCGAAGTGCGCGAGCTGTTCGGCAAGCAGTTCGCCCCCAAGGACATCATGATCGGCGAGACCGGCTGGCCCAGCGAAGGCCGCCAGCGTGAAACCGCGGTGCCCAGCCGCGTCAACCAGGCCACCTTCATTCGCGGTTTCGTCGCCCTGGCCGAGCAGCATGGCTGGCGCTACAACCTGATCGAAGCCTTCGACCAACCCTGGAAACGGGTCAGCGAGGGTGCGGTGGGCGGTTTCTGGGGGCTGTACGACGCCGATCGCCAGGACAAGTCGATCCTCGCCGGGCCGGTCTCCAACCTGCCCCATTGGCCGCTGTGGCTGGCCATCAGCGCCGGCGTTCTGGGCTTCGGGCTGCTGGTCGGTGGTCGCCCGAGCTCGCCGCGCAACGCCGTGCTGCTGCCATTGCTGGCCGCCTTGGGCGCTGGCTGCATCGGCCTGTGGGCGGAGCTGGCCTGGGTGACCAGCCGCTACCTCGGCGAATGGCTGTGGGCGGGTGCCCTGGTCGCCCTCAACCTGCTGGTACTGGCCCATGCCGCGCTGGCGCTGTCCACGGCGCAGGGCTGGCGGGCCCGGGCCTTCGGCTGGCTGGAGCGACGTGCCGGCTGGTGGCTGGCGGCAGCCGGTTTCGCCGGCGCGGTGATGATGCTGGCGATGGTGACCGATGCGCGTTATCGCAGCTTCCCCAGCGCCGCGCTGCTGTTGCCGGCACTGGTTTACCTGCTGCGCCCGGTGGCAGGGCCGCGCCGGGAAATCGCCGTGCTGGCGGTGCTGATCGCCGCCGGCATCGTGCCGCAGCTCTATGAGGAAACCCTGGACAACCTGCAGGCCATCGGCTGGGCCATTACCAGCGCGCTGTTGGCCGCAGCGCTGTGGCGCAGCCTGCGCCACTCGAAAACCCGCTAACGCTGCCCGGGCGCTGCGCTTGCCGCGCAACGCCCGACGTCCTAGCGTGTCACCACAGCTGGCGCGCGTACCAGACGAAGCAAGGAAATGACGACTGCGAACACTGCCAGGCTCGCGGTATACAAGGCCAGCGCCGGCAAACCGAGCAGCAGCCCCGGCACGGCCAGGCGCCAGCCCCACACGCCAGGCAGCGCGAACGCCAGCAGCGCGCAACCCAGCGCCGCCCAGGCAATGACCCGCAAGTGAATCATCCAGCCCAGGGTGGCGCGTACCTGGCAGGCCAGAAGGCCCGGATCCTCGACGCAGCGACCGACCCACTGATCCCCTTCCATGAGCAGGTAGCGCAACGCGTAACTGGCAATCACGCAGACGAGCGCCGCGATCACCAGGGCGACGATGGATATACGACGAGGCATGCTGCACTCCAGAGGGCTTGAAAACGGCGCTCAGCATAATCTCCCGGCAGGCGGATGCAAGCGGCAAATCGGGCCCCATCGAAGCTGACGCATAGGCCCGTGGCAAAGGCCGTTGGCGGCCCAGTCGCCTTCTGGTATACCCGCTGTGCAGCATGGCAGAATTTCCCATGGCACTTTGATACAACAGCGGTTGTCCTAGTGATCGCGGCTGATGCCGAAAGCACCGGCTTGCCGGCCCACCTCTGAAAAGAATGTTCTCTTCCAAAGGGATCTTGTATGTCTTTCATCCCCCGTCTTGCAGCGCTGCTTGGCACCCTGCTGCTCAGCGCCTCCGTGTGGGCCGTCGATGTCGATGCGCAGACCTACGGCTATCCGCTGACCAACCCGTTCGAAGCCACCATTGCCACCACGCCGCCGGAGCTGCGCCCCAAGCTGCCGGAAGACGCGGACATCAAGCAGGCTGACTACCGCGTGCGCCTGCGTCCGGAACGCGAATTCCAGCTGCCGGACAACTTCTGGGCCGTCACCAAGATGAGCTACCGGCTGGCCGAGCAGAATGGCCCGGCACCGCTGATCTTCATCATCGCCGGCACCGGTGCGCATTATTCGAGCGGCACGCCCGAGTACCTGAAGAAGCTCTTCTACGGCGCCGGCTACCATGTGGTGCAGCTGTCGTCGCCGACCAGCTACGACTTCATGACCTCCGCCTCGCGCTTCGCCACGCCCGGCATCAGCCGCGAGGATGCCGAGGACATGTACCGCGCCATGCAGGCCGTGCGCGCCCAGCACCCGCGCCTGCAGGTCACCGACTATTACCTGACCGGTTACAGCCTCGGCGCCCTGCATGCGGCGTTCGTCAGCCAGCTGGACGAGACGCGCCGCAGCTTCAACTTCAAGCGCGTGCTGATGCTCAACCCGCCGGTCAACCTGTACACCTCGATCACCAACCTGGATCGCCTGGTACAGACCCAGGTGAAGGGCATCAGCAACCGCACCACCTTCTACGAGCTGGTGCTGGCCAAGCTGACCCGCTACTTCCAGCAGAAGGGCTACGTGGACATCAACGACGCCCTGCTCTACGACTTCCAGCAGTCCAAGCAGCACCTGAGCAACGAACAGCTGGCCATGCTGATCGGCACCTCGTTCCGCTTCTCGGCCGCCGATATCGCCTTCACCTCGGACCTGATCAACCGCCGTGGCCTGATCACCCCGGTCGACTACCCGATTGGCGAAGGCACCAGCCTGACACCGTTCTTCCGCCGCGCGCTGCAGTGCGACTTCGACTGCTACATGACCGAACAGCTGATCCCCATGTGGCGCGCCCGTGATGGCGGCGGCAGCATCACTCAGCTGATCAATGAGGTCAGCCTGTACGGCATCGAGGATTACCTGAAGAACAGCCCGAAGATCGCGGTGATGCACAACGCCGATGACGTGATCCTCGGCCCCGGCGACCTGGGCTTCCTGCGTCGTACCATGGGCGATCGCCTGACGGTGTACCCATACGGCGGCCACTGCGGCAACCTCAATTACCGCGTCAACAGCAACGACATGTTGGAGTTCTTCCGTGGCTAAGTCCTATCCTGCTCTCGTACTGTTCGCGGCCCTGTTGAGCTGCGGCGCCGCCTCCGCCCAGAGCACCACCGTCGATGACGATGGCTTCAAGCAACCGCTGCGCGAGCTCAAGTTCAACCCGGGCCTGAACCAGCGCGAGTTCGAGCGTTCCACGCTCTCGGCGCTGGAGGTTCATGATCCGCTGGAGTCGTGGAACCGCCGCGTCTATCACTTCAACTACCGGTTCGACCAATGGGTGTTCCTGCCGGTGGTCGACGGCTACCGCTACGTCACCCCGGGCTTCGTGCAAAAGGGCGTGACCAACTTCTTCAGCAACCTGGGCGACGTCCCCAACCTGGTCAACAGCGCCTTGCAGCTCAAGGGTGAACGCGCCATGAACACCACGGCGCGCCTGCTGTTCAACACCACCCTGGGTGTGGCCGGCCTGTGGGATCCGGCCACGCTCATGGGGCTGCCCAAACAGCGCGAAGATTTCGGCCAGACCCTGGGTTTCTACGGCAGCCCCGCTGGCCCGTATCTGATGCTGCCGATCCTCGGCCCTTCCAACCTGCGTGACACCACGGGCCTGGTGGCGGATTTCGGCATCGCCCAGCAGATCAACTACCTCAATGTCGCCGAGGTCAGCAGCAGCCACCCGGAAATCACCGTCCTGCGCGGCATCGATCAGCGCGCGACCACCAGCTTCCGCTATGGCCAGCTGAACTCGCCATTCGAGTACGAGAAGCTGCGCTTCTTCTATACCGAGTCGCGCAAACTGCAGATCGCCGAGTAAACCTGACGGCGCCCCAGGGCGCCGTCAGTACATCGACTTTCTCGATAGATGAGTTGATCTTTTCCCATCCATCTGGCGGCCCGGCTGGCCTACCATGGACTCATCGTTGTTCACCAGAGCCAGCCAGATGAACCNACTACGCCCTGTCCTCGCCATCCAACCTGGCCAGCCGGCCTCCGACGGCGCCGGTGTGCGCCTGAACCGGGTCATCGGCGGCGCCGGTATCGAGCGTTTCGATCCGTTCCTGATGCTCGATGAATTCAGCACCGACAACGCCGACGACTACATCGCCGGCTTCCCACCGCACCCCCACCGCGGCTTCGAGACCATCACCTACATGCTCGAAGGGCGCATGCGCCATGAGGATCACCTCGGCAACGTCGGCCTGCTGCAAGGCGGCGACGTGCAGTGGATGACCGCCGCCCGGGGCATCATCCACAGCGAGATGCCCGAACAGGAACAGGGCGCCATGCGCGGTTTCCAGTTGTGGCTGAACCTGCCGGGCCGCGACAAGATGGCCGACCCGGACTACCGCGACATCCCCGGTACGCAGATTCCGCGCCTGCGCACCGAGCAGAACGTCGAGGTGGTGGTCGTTGCCGGTACTTTCGTCGAAGGCGACAGTCGCCAGACCGGCGCTGTACAGCGCCCTCACACCGAGCCGCATCTATTCGATATGCGCCTGCCCGCCGGCAGCGTCGTNTCGCCCTGAACTGCCGGCAGGTCATCGCGCCTTGCTGTATGTGTACCAGGGCGAAATCCAGGTACAGCAGAGTCATGAGGCCAAGGCAGGTCGACTGGTAAGGCTCGATGATGAGGGCGCGTTGCTGTTGAGCAGTGACGGCGGTGCTTGCGTGCTGCTGATTGCCGGCAAGCCACTGCACGAGCCGATCGTGCAGTACGGGCCGTTCGTGATGAACAGCCGGGAGGAAATCGAGCAGGCGCTGCGTGATTTTCGTGACGGCAGCTTTGCCTGAGCGGGTACTGCCCCTCAACGCAGGTGGTTACGCCTGAAGGTCTCCTCCCCCATCGCCGCGATCTGCCCCTCGATCAGTGCATCGAAGGGTTTGAGCAGTTCACGGTAATCGGCTGGTGCCTCGAGCTGGTTGAGCACCGCGACTATCGCCTCCAGCGTCGACAGCGAGCCTGCCATCGGCGCCTTGCGCAGGCGATAGCGCGACGGCGGCGCATCGGCCAGGGCCACTCGAGGCAGGGCCGCCAAGGCAGGATTGAGATAGAGCAGTTTGCGCGCCTTGCGCCAGGTGCCATCGGGCACCACCAGGCGCAGCGGGCGCCCGTCTCCCTCACTGCCGAGCTCGACCACCGAGAGCGCCTGCTCTCCCGGAAACAGCAGGCAGGTGCGATAACCCGGCTGCGCCAGCCAGCCCGGCAAATCATCGAATGCTTCGCCCACCCACAAGGTGGCATTACGCAAGCCCAGCACGGCGAGATTGGCTGTGTTGAGCGCGTGGTCGACTTCATCAGGGTGCTGCAGCACGAGAATTTCGGTACGGCTGGGCAAATCGGGGATCAGCGCGCACAGACAATGGCTTTCTGGTCGTCTGCAGCGGCAACAGCGGGGGCGTGACATCGTTGGCTCTCCTCAGCCAGGCAGTGTGCCACAAGCCAACTGCCGCGTAAGCTGCAGTGGCAACCTGACAACTTCAGTGGTGCTCCAGCCAAGCGCCGTGCCTTTCCACTCACCACTGCGCGCCCTGCCCCATGGAGCCGACAATGAACACGCCTGCCGAGCAACCCTCAACCTCCCACCTCGACCCTCTGCGCTTCCATCGCAACCATGCCCACCTGGCGAGCCCTTTCGGAAACGACACCTTCGCCCTCAAGGCTGAAGCCTTCGCAAGATTCTTCGGCACGCCGATGTTTCTCGGCGTACAAACGCTGATAGTGGTGGCCTGGATCGTCGCGAACACAAGCGGCCTGAGCAGTTTCGATGCCTATCCGTTCATTTTGCTCAACCTGGCGTTCAGCCTACAGGCTGCCTACGCCGCGCCCCTGATCCTGCTGGCGCAGACTCGCCAGGCAGCCCGCGACAAAGCACACTCGGAGGCCGATGCGAAACACCGTGAAGAACTGGCAGTCGCCAACGAGAAACGCCTGGAGAGTGCGGCACAACAAAGCACCCAGTTGCTGGAGCTGATTCGTCAGAATACCGAGCTGACGTCCATCACCAAACAACTGAGCGAGCGAATCGAAGGCCTGACGGTAGAGCTG